>Ga0209438_1000080_pt1 | contig 24329 bp, 35 predicted proteins | sample GraSoi_2013_20cm_FD_185825 | JGI IMG/M metagenome (GOLD analysis project Ga0209438, IMG submission 185825) | Grasslands soil microbial communities from the Angelo Coastal Reserve, California, USA - Sample 9_17_2013_20cm (SPAdes) (version 2) | ecosystem: Environmental > Terrestrial > Soil >...
GTTTTCAGGGAAAAGAAATAGCTAGTGGAAAACTTACATTTCCAATGGAAGAACCAGTTAAAACTTTACTTCGAGATGTTAGGACAGGCCAATATAAAATTGATTTTGTTCGTTCGGTTTATGAAACCTTACTCTATGAATTAGAATTAATATTGAAGGGAGATTTACCTGATGAACCGGACACTAAATCTATTAATAAATTTCTTGAAGAAACTTATCTTGATTACTGGACTTCTCATTATAAATAGTTGTGGTCCTCAATATCCTAAAGAACAATCTAGTCAAGACCCTGAAAATCAAAGAATTTTTCACAAAGGAAATATTAAAATAGAAGAAATTGTAAATTTAGAATCAGGAATTAATATATACGTGTTAAAATATCATAATTATTACCATCGTATTTTTGTAGCAGTTAATGATAGTGGAGGGATATCCTTAATTTCATTTCCATGACCCAAAAAAGTATTCATCTTAAAAAGATTCTTGAAGAAGATTTAGAAACAGTGGACGAAAAAATAAAGGAAGAAGAGATTAAAAATGGGATACCAAGAAGATTTAAGAAAAGACGAAGAATCAAAGGACTTAATGACTTTACTGAATCTTCCTTGGACATTCACTCCATTTCCGAAGATTAGTCGTCTCAATAGAGATATATGCATTACAGAAAAAATAGATGGTACTAATGCTGCTGTTGGGATTACTCCTGAAGGAACAGTATACGCTCAATCTCGAAATCGAATCATATTCCCCGGTAAAGATGATAACATGGGATTTGCTTTATGGGTTCAACAAAACGCAGATTCATTAAAACTTCTCGGCCCCGGTATTCATTTTGGCGAATGGTGGGGCGTAGGTATTGGACGTGGTTACGATATTCATGAAAGGAGATTTTCGCTCTTTAATGTTAAAAGATGGGAAAAAGAATTTGAGGGAGCTTTAGTAGTTCAAGCTCTTCATAAGATTTCAGTTTATGTTGTTCCAGTCTTATATGAAGGTCCCTGGCATCTTCCGAGTATATGTTTGAATTGCACTGATTTTGCTCCTTTTCATATTATTAATGAATTAAAGAAAACAGGGTCTAAGGCTGTTCTCAATTATATGAAACCAGAAGGAATTGTTGTATATCATAAAGCAGGAAATGTGTTATTCAAAGCAACTATTGAAAAAGACCAAGAATGGAAAGGAAAAAATGGAATCAATTCCTGAATATGGTGATCATCTAACTCTTCAAGAATTTATTGATGAATTAGATTCAGGTTCGATCACTCCATATGACGGAGATGCTTATTTTGCTACAAATATGAGCATGACGCATATTAAAGTAGATTTTTTTACAATATACAGTTCAAGAGTTCAAGAAGATTTAAAAGAATTAGGTTTAACTCATGTCATGTGGTTTAATAAATGAAAGGATTTTATGCCTCTATTTGAAGTAGCTTTTGTACGTGTTCCTCCGATTGCTGAACAAGAACAAGGTATATCTGAAAAATTACTTGGTGGTCCATATCCTGTCACAGCTAGTGACCAACAAGGTGCTATTGCTAATGCTACAATGAAATTACAGAAAAATGATGCTTCGGTTATTATTGATTCGAATGTGAAGATTCTTGTTCGACCTTTCTCGTAGACCAGAGAGTAGAGAGTACCTTTAAATTCGAGCAATATTCAAATGTAGAATCTGTTGAATCGAGTTTAAGACTCTCTGGTTCTTTCTGTACTCCGGGATTGCCTCCGAATACAATAACCTGGATGTCAGGTGCAACAGGTGAAACTAAAAATTATTCAATTGTGGATGGGATGTTAACCTATATACCGAAAAGCAAATGGGATAAACCATAATGGACTTTCCGACAATTTCACATCCTTGGTATATTGTTCAACGAGTTTGGTATGATAAATTAGATGCCGCTCATATTGAATATTATACTCTGCAAGAAGATAATAAATCACATGAATTTTCATCGGGTAAACAAGATGCAATGATTTTCTCTAATTTGATATTCGCAGCTCGAATTGCTTCTATTGAGAAATCTGAAATTAGAGTTCTTACGAGTAAAGAGGAAGGAGAAGAATTCGGAAGATATAATGAAATTCAAAAAGAAACCAATCGTGGTGGAAGCTGAACAATTTGTTAATTATGATTCTTTTCCAGAAGGAGTTTGTGACTGTGGTGAGGGTCCCGGAGATCATGATCCACATGTTCATACTCTAGAAGGACCTTTAAGAGTCTCTTTTAATGATTGGATAATTAAAGGAATCCGAGGCGAATATTATCCATGTAAACCAGACATATTTGTTAAAACTTATGAACGAGTATGGGGAGAATGACTACACAATTTACGCCAGAAGAGATTATACGACTTCGCCAACATTTCACTGATAAAGAAGTCGATAAATTCAAGAATATGTTACTTAATCTAGGTTTTGAGTTTTTCAGTTCAGGTTGTTTTAAATGTGTTTATCGTCATAAAGATTATAAATTTGTCATTAAAGTTGGTAATGTAAAACATATAAAACAAGAATTCTCAGCGAGTGTAGCTTTACCCGAAAGATATGTGGCAAAACCTTTAGCTTATTATAAAGATGTATTTGTACAGCAATTTGTTAGAGGAGATCGCTGTAAAGGTATTGGTTGTAAACCTCCTTTTAAAATAGGAGATTGGCACGGTGGAAATCATTTCCACAATCCAAAGACAGGTAAACCCATCGTATTTGATTTGGGGTACAAATGAGACGACCTCGTATAGCTCTTGATTTAGATAAGACTCTAGTTCAATATAATGGATGGAAAGGAGAAGATCATATAGATATTCTCTTTCCAGGAGCATTTGAATTCGTCAAAACTCTATCTGATTCAGGATGGTATATTATTATATTTACAGCTAGAGCTGAAAATGCTAATTCTATAAATATAATCTCACGTTGGGTTAAAGAGACATTCCCTTTCCTCGTCGGCAGACAATTAATTCAGGTAACAAATATTAAATTACGTGAGATAGAATGTTTTGTTGATGATCGAGCGATTCCTTTTCGAGAGAATTACACAGAAGTTCTTGATGATTTAAAAGATTATGTTCAGCGTAAACAAGATGTTTGGCTCGCTCTTAATGAAAGGAAACAACAATGCGACGCTCCTTGACTGCCAGCGAGGTAACACTGTTACACAATACATTCAAACAAGATCGTTATATTAGACAACGTGCTGTTCGATACATGCGTCGTTATACTCCAGGATGGGGAAATCGAGGCTTTAGACGACTTATAAACAGATTATTTCCCATAGCAAGTTTATCTATATTTTTCTACAATTCATCTAATTTATTTGAGATAGTTAATACACCCGGAAAATTAATAACAGGTCCAGAGAGGTTATACGTTGGAAGAGAAAGAATTCAATTTTGAAGAGGGAGAACTCGGAGAAAGAGTTAAAGAGTTAAAAGAAAAACTTAATATAGAAAATAAACCTCCTGAACCCGTTGAACAACAAAGTTATAGTGAAGAATCACCTATTAAGGGTTCAGATATTAATTGGGATGATTACGAACTTGATCCATCTTATGCTCATTTATATCCCAAAGCTATTCTAAAAGAAATAGATAATACTGTTAAATGGATAGCTCCACTTGAAGAATATTTCTCAATTAGTAAAGCGTACAGTGCAAGTGGTTATTACACAGGAAATGATCAAGAAAGAGTAGGAGAACCATTAAATCTCGGTGAATATACTTCATGGATGGTGAATAGTCGTGCGGGTTGGCAATTAGTTGCTTTTATTCCCAATGGTACAGGCCAAGCAGCGATTATTTTCAAAAGACGTGTTATAATGAAACTTCCTGATCCAGTTCTAATTGAACATGAAGCTCATGTTGATAATCCAACAGACCAAGAATTAAAAGAAGCAGAAGAAAAAAGTATTGAATGGTCAAATAAAGAAAGTACGAATGTACAAAGTTAATGTATCAGCTATACAAGAATTTATGAGATGTCGTTATCGGTGGTGGGCTAAGTATGTGATGAATTGGGTGCCCCGCGCGGAAGCTCTTCCATTACGTTTTGGAAATCTTCTCCATGATATATTTGAAGAAGCTGCGAGAATAGATATTTCTCAAGCAATCGAAGTTGTTAAAGATGAATGGTTCGGAAAAGCAATGGATTCAACTGATGCTTATGAACGAGATTCTCGAATGAAAGCTATTGAGGCTCTTGATGATTTAGAAGAAGCATTGGCTCTCTGGAAAGATACTTGTGATTTTGAGAATCCATTTATTGAAGTCGAAAATCCATTTGAAATTCCTCATCCCAATGATTCACGTATTATTCTTCAAGGTCGTCCAGATCGTGTAGCTTTAATGGATGGACGATTATGGCATATTCAGAATCGTGGTTTATCTCCTAGTGTGAATTTTGGTGTATATTTAGAATTAGCCAAAAGACATTATCATGAACACCTCTACGCTGAAGCATTAAGTTATAAATATCCTGATATTCCATATGGTGGGACAGTATTTAATCTCGTTAGAAAATTAAAATACAGAACTAAGAATGGAAAAGTAAAGCAACTTAGTGAAATGTTTCAGCAGTATTCAATGGTTGTATCTTTAAAATCTGAATTGCATAAAAACATAATGAATTGTATTTTAGAATATGCTTTATCAATGCAACGAGAAGAAGAATTGTATCACGAAGAAAAAGTAATACCACTACCAAACGAATACATGAACGGTGGTATGTATGGAAATAGTCCAGATATTTATTTCAAGACGCTGATCGGTGAGATTGAACTCGGTGATCCTAGATTCTTCAAGAAAAGAGAGGATTTGTATGAACCGCAAACGAGGGAAGATTAGATATAAAATTAATAAATTCGTGGGTTGGAATTTGTTTATAATTGAAAAACATGGTCCTGGTTCAGTAAATATAGTTAGACGCAAAATTGATAATAAACTTAGAATTTTTTCTAGTCGTAATAGCGCACGTAAAGCAATCTGGCGTGAAATTCACGGGGAGTTTCATAAGTAATGGAGCTTTGGAATATACTTCCTCATCCGAGTCCTGCTCATGTCGTTAGATTATTCGCAAAAAAAGGCGAAGAAAAACGAGGTGATTTTGCTAGGTCGGAAAAAGAACTGGAAAGATTTATTAGAAGTAATATTGATTATAATACTTATGTGGCTCCCAATCCTACTTTATCGACCATCGGTTTACGTCATAATAGCAATGATGTCACTCATTGGTCTTTCCTTTTCTTTGACGTGGACCCGGTAGAAGCAATAGCTGATCCTCGGGCAGCACTCTACGAAATTCTTATGATGTTCGGTGGATGGGCGGGTCGTAATCTAGAAAAAAATTACCCTACAGTTATAGACAGTGGGCGCGGTGTTCAAGCATGGCTTCGAACAGAAGATTTAGAATTTACAGATTCTTCTATAAGTAGGAGAGATGTCCGAAGAATAATGAGCTATTGGTTGAGACGGTTAGCAGATAGAATTGGTTTAATTCATGGTTGTAAATTAGATACTTCTGTATCAGACCTCCCAAGAGTAATGAGAGTACCTGGAACTAAGAATATCAAGACTGGTGCCTCTGCATCTGTTATTACAACCCAAAGAGAACCTTATCCTTGGTTAATTCCCTTTCTTATAAAGGGCTGTCCTGACTCAGTTTTAATTGACCCTGAGATTATTGTTTGTCCTGGAGTCCAATGGCAACTTGTCTTCACTAAACTTACCCCGACAGCACAAGATTATATTCATAAGGGCCAGGAAGAACCAGGGAGACACAAGACTCTCTGGCATACTGCTAAATGCTTTGCTGAATTAGGTGTTGAGAGGCATGAAGCACGAAAAGCTTTACTGGTTGGGAATGGCCGTCGAGGAAAGGCTGAAGAAGTTGAGATGAAAGATATTGAACATATTCTTGATACAGCATATGGGGAATAATATGAATGGATATGAAATTACTTACGCTGAAGAACGAGAGTTAGGTCGAATTTGGGATAGTTTAGCTACAATTCGGCCTTATTTAATGGATTCAGTCCCTCATGGGCAGTATATTTTATTTTGTAGTTCTATGATGTCATTTGCGAGTCTTATGGAAAAGGTAACAAAAAGACTTGACAAAGAACCTGGAAAATGATATGATTCCTGTTTCCCGTGTAGGAAAGGATAATGTCATAATTAATTCACCTCCACTCGGAGCGATCTCTAAGAGAGAAGCTCTAGAATTAGCTGTTTGGTTAGTTTTTTATTCATCTGGAAATTTCGAAGAATTTGAAAATATGTATGCTGATTTAGTTCAAGAACATTTATATGGACATAAAGATGGAGGTTGAATGGCTTTAAATGTTAAACGAGCAATAAATTTAGATGATGATTTTAAGGAACGTATTTTGATCTACGGTCGAGCTGGTATAGGTAAAAGCCGCTTTGGTTTATCCCTCACACCGCGCTTCGGTAAGATAGCTTACTACGCTGCGGATACTAACTCCGAATTCTTACCTTCCGTCAGTCCTTCTAAACATCACAGAATTTTAGTAGTAAAGCCAGAAGGCGACGATGCTATAAAAAACTTCACTAAATTTTGCCGTCAAAATTGGAAGAAAATTGATGCAGACATCAGAACACTCGTGGTTGATACGTATTCAAAAGTTGCATTTGACGCCATTCGTTATTCCGCAAATAGCGGAGCAGTTACAAGCGAAAAGCATTATATTGTTGGCGATCCGTCCGAAGGTGGACAAGTAATTCCGAATCGAGGAGATTATCTTGGAATTGAATCTTTATCAAAAGGTTTCCTTGATATGTTGTTTGAGTTCCAGTCTGATAATCACATTATCTTTATTCACCATGAAGATGTCAAAATGGTTGATGGGATACAGACTATTGGTGGGCCTTCTCACCCCGGTCGTCATATGCTGGAGTATTTACCAGCACAATTCAATACTGTTGTTCGTCTCATTCGTGAATCAGTTCTTGTTCCTGGTGCGAATGTACCTGAAGACATCGTTATCGCAGTCGGAGATAATGATGGAAAATTCATTGCAAAAATGAGAACACGTGATGAAGAACATGCGAGTCCTCTGAGCCGTGTGATTCTCGATCGTAATCCCGAAAATTATTGGAAACTCTATGACTCTATTTATTTAAAGGAAACAGTGAATGACCGATCCTAATTCTTTACCGACTCCTGATTTCATTGATATTGACGAAGAAACTCAAAAAGCAGCTCAAGCTGCTATGTCTCGTAATAGGGTCTTAACGCCTCCCGACAATGCGACGGTTTCTGTTGATAAGAAAACAGGAGACGTTTATAAACGTTGGACAGAAGCGGCTACAATTGAAGAAACATGGCGTGAACCTGCTGCTGGTGGTCTTGTTGTAGCAGTAGTTCAACTTAAAATTCGGGCAGGTATGCCGAATGAACATGAACGAGCATGGGCAAGACATATCTTAAATATTGGTGTTCTTGCAGGTTCAGGGACTGATGAAGAAAAAAAGAAATATCAGTCTATGAATGATCGTTCAATTAATGCTATTACAACGTTATTAAATGCAACAGGATATGCTCCTAATGTTGGTGGACTTACAGGAAAGATGCTTAATTTTATGTTTCCTGTCAAAAATCAACCAGGGATGAAAGCACCGATATCAGGAAAATCTGTAATGATTAATATAATTGATCAACCAAATAAAGGAGCGAAGGCTACTACTCCACGTCAAACAGGCGTTGAATCTTACTTGCCTGACGCATAATGGAAAATCAACCAGGATTTGAAAAAAATAATCCTCTAACTCAAATGCTTCACGAAGTAAAGAGAATTAATCGTGAGCGCGGAGCACCTGCTGGTAAGACATCAGGAGTTCCTATTATTCCTGTTTCTAATGTAAGGGTTTCCTCGGCGGCAATGCTGGAGCCGCCTAAACCCTTACCTGAAACGGAGCAAAGACGTTTAGATGAATTAGCTCGTGCCGAGGGAATTGATATTCCTGTAGATGAAGAAGAAAATCAATATCCTGCTGTGTTAGCTCCTGATTTTACTAGACTCCCCACAGAAGATATTAGTAGACAAACCGCACGTGAATTTCTTCAAGAACGTCCCCGATTTATTGATTTTAAGAAGATTCAGGGAGTAGACCTCATTAGAAATGTGGCTTTTGTTGATTCATTTGAAATCGCACTTCCTGAAGAAAAAGCTTATCAAATTAAAAATGATATTATAGATTTAGCTATAGATTTCGTAACTAAACAACTCGCGGAGGCCCTCACTGCTCTCAATGAATCCAAAGCAAAAGACATGCAAAAGATGCCAGAAACTTCATCCGATAAACCAGTTTTATCTGAAACTAAAGAAGAAACTGTTGAGACGAAACCTGTGCAAAAAGTGCGACGTAAATATAAACGTAGAGTGGGCACAAAAAAATCGGGAGAAAAGACAGCTCTCCCGACGTAAATATGATTATTCCTTAAAAGGTATTGCTAGAACACTAAGATATCATCATAAATTTTCTATGGAAGATTCTTTCACTATTGCAAAAAGATTAATTGATCCACACGAGAAATGTGATATATGTGGAATTCCTGCGACTAAACTTTGGCAATGGTGGAACGAAGGTGGACCATTCTTAAGTCCAGGTAAACAAAATCGAAGATTAACAGTAGATCATATTATACCCAAAGGCCCAAGCGATCTTAAGAATATAAGACTCCTATGTTGGAGTTGCAATGATATGCGTGGTGCAAACAGATTTAGAGATGAAGAAATTAAACGTAGAATGCAACGCTGGTATTTTAAGGTAATTCCATCACAAGAGGAATTAGAATGGTTTTATGTTAGCTCAAGGTAATCCGAATTCTCCTTTATTAATTGTTATGACAGCCAAACCAAGTGAAGGAATGGAAAATTGGTTTTGGCGTATAGTTCAAGATAAATATGGAATTCTTCAGAAAGATGTTCGTCTGGTATATATTCTAGACGAATTACCAAAAGGTAATGCTGGTAGACCCAAAAAAGAACAATTACGGGCTTCTTGGGAACGATTCTATAAGGAAATTATAGATTCAAATCCTAAAGTAGTAATGCCTATGGGTAGCACAGCTTTATATTATCTAACAGGAATTCGAGAATCTATATTTGATGCTAGAGGTTATGTATTAACTCGAAAATATTTCCGAGATATTGAATGGGAAACATGGGAACAAGTTGGGGTTTATAAGACAGGAAATAAGACCCGTGGAGTAACAAAAGGTGATCCTAAATTTAAATGGATCACCCATTCCTCGGCGGGGCTATTGGGAGCGAGTTTTGATGGAATCGTTATCCCAACTTTTGATTTAGATAGTCATATCCGTAAGTCTGCTTTCACGATAACACCTGCCTTTCGAGAAGATGTGTCACGAGTTAAGAGAGCCTTAGATGACAATCTTATAATGATTGATAAAGACTTTTCATATTTCGTGAATTTTAACACATTAGTATTCGATGATTTAAAAGCAGCTATGCGAACAACATCTCCACTTACTAATGTAAAATGGAGGGAAGTAATCGCAGTAGATATAGAGACACATGGTATTGATAATGAAGTAATTGATCGAGTTTCTGTTAGTGATGGTTTTGTTTCGGCTTCATTGGCTTGGTCCTTAGATACATGTAATTTCTTAAATGATCTCTTTTCCTTATCAAAAGTACTATTTGTTTTTCATAACAGTCCCTTTGACGTGCCTCGCCTGCGAGGAAATGGTGTTCAGATAAACGAACGAGTTCTTAGAACTCAAATATTTGACACTATGTTTGGTGCAGTGACATTACAACCTGACCTCTATAAAGGCTTAGGGAAATGTGTAACAGTATATTTAGATTGTGAACCTTGGAAGTGGAAAATACTTTCAGAAAATGATCCAATCTTTTATTCCGCTAAGGATGCTTTTATGACGGCTTGGTTAGCCCGTCAAGAAATTAAAGTAATGAAGGCTCTCGGTACTTGGGATATGTTCATGGGTCAGAATTTTGATTATGGTCCTGGTATTATGGCAACTATCCCTGAATTAACTGAAATGACTCGTGGTGGTCTTAAAACGGATAGAGATTTTGCTAATAGTTGGTTGCATAAACTGGAACGTAATCAATTAAGATATGAAAAACTTTGGAGTGCTCAATTTCCTATAAATCCTCATTCTGTGAAGGATTTAAAGAAATTACTATATACTGATTGGAAACTACCTGTTCAACATAATAGAGAACATAAAATATCCACAGACGAATTAGCTCTGATTAAATTACAGATGTATATACAGAATGCACCAGAAGAAGATCAGAATCCTTGGAGATTAGATTTAAGATGTAAGCCAGTTGTGTTTGATCTTCTCTTAAATTTAAGAGATATCTCTAAAATAATAAGTACATATGTTCAACCAGTTTCTGAGGGTTTAACAAGATATGTCCACCCGGAATATTTGCCTTTATCCAAAGACGATGAAAATAAATCAGCCGGAAAGATTATGGGAAGTAAAGGGAATACCGCTACAGGGAGGCTTGCAACTTATAATCCCAACATCGGTAATCAACCCAAAAAGGTTAGAAAACTTTATATACCTGACTCTAAAGAATTCTGTTTCATTCAAGCAGACTGGAAAGCAGCCGAATTACAAGTTCTCGCATATAGTGCTAACGATCAAAGATTAATTGATGATCTTAGACATGAACTTCATCAACGTAATGCAGAACGTTTTGGTATAACTCGTGATGTCGCGAAGAACGTTATCTATGCTTCACAGTATCTCGCAGGACCATCTAAAGTAAGTGAGATGATTCTAGAACAAGAACATATTTATGTTCCAGTTGCAGAATGTAAACGTATTATGGACGGTCTTTCTGAATATTACTATGCATCTACAGCATTCAAACGACATCTAATTGAGTTATGTAACACAAAGAAACACATTAAAAATCCTTTCGGACGTATTCGTACATTTCATGATGGACGCGCTCCAGCAGCTGTAGATTATTGGCCACAGTCTATTGTAGCTGATTGTCTCTGGTGTGTTCTTAAAGATGTTGCAGATATGGCTCGATCTCATGGTGGACGATTAACTACAACTGTATATGATTCTATTTTAATTCAGGTCCCACAAAACGAAGTAGATGATGCTAGTTATGAATTACGTGGAATTATGCAACGTGAATTTCCTAATGTTGCTCCTAAATTTATGATTCCTGTTGATATAGAGATTGGTGATCCTGGGGCTTCTTGGGCTGATCTAAAGAAAGAAGTTATGAATATAAATAGAATTTTCAATCACGCTAATAAACGTGGTGAATTAGAAAGGTTTAAGATATGACAGACGCTGAAAAGTGTCCTCGCTGTGAGAGATTATATCCAGGATCAATAGCTCATTTTTGTCCTGATTCTCAGACACATATTATTATTGATAATATTAAATATTGTGAAATTTGTCATAAGGAACTAATAACTCCCGACGAACGAAAAGAAAAACTTTGTGAGGGATGCTTGAATAAATCATTGCAATCTATATCTAATGTAGTTCCAGAGATGAGTATAAGTGGAACAGAACGACATAAATTAACTATATATCTCGCTGGTCCCATGACTGGAAAAACAAATTATAATATAGATGAATTTATTAAGTACAAAGAAAAATATATAAATCTTGGTTTTAATGTGATATCACCTACTGATATAGACAATGGTGAAACTGGAAAAGATTATAACTATTATATCAAACATGCTTTAGAAATGTTTATTAAAAATAACTTGAGTGGTATTTATCTTCTTCCTGATTGGAATAAATCTAAAGGTGCGAAATTAGAAAAACACATTGCAGATGTTTTAGGTATTAAAGTATTTGATGCGGAAACAGGAGAACTTTGGCATGAAGATTTATTAGATATAATTGTTCATACTTGTTCCTGTAAATCAAATGAAACTGAGACATTTAAAACTGGAGCTGTCCGTCAAACAGGAGTAGTTGGTAGTAAGTTAGCTCGCTATGATTTACTCATGGAAACTATTGGAATGCGACGACTCGCTGAAACTTATGGAGAAGGCGCTATTAAATATGGTGATAATAATTGGAAGCATGGAATTCCCAATTCTAATTTATTAAATCACACAATAGCTCATTTACATAGTTGGTCTAGTGGTGATAGAACTGAAGATCATCTAGCTCATGCTGCCTGGGGACTCTTCGCTATTATGGAATTTGAAGAAAGACCTATACAATTAACTGATCCATTCCCTAAAAATGAAATGTAATAAATGTAAATCTCAAAGAGTAATTGGTGCAAGATGTTTACATTGTTATGTCACCGATTACGCCAAACGAATTAAGACGTATTATAAATGGTTTATATTCAGCCAACGAGAATTTGAAAGAATATTAATAACTCGATTTCGAACGATTGAAATGGGATTTGAACCACCACCAATTCCATATAGCAGACTTTATACAATATTTTATAGTCATTCAAATCATACTCAAACTCCATATAGATTTGGAAAACGCAAAGCTAAGTATACAGGAATGATTAGTATTTCTAGAGTTGTTCATCAAATAGATAGAGAGGCCAGAAAAGCACATGAACTTGCTAATAATAACTCGCAAAATTGAAAATAAATGGGAGGGTGCAATTCTATCAGGAGGTAATTTTTCACGGGCAATTATTGGTGAAGACTTATATGCGCTGGTACATCATCCTCTAATAGCAGCACTCGCAAGCGACCAGCCTGAGGGAACAGAGTTACATATTGAAGTTAGAGTTATTGAGAAGGATAAAACTAATGTCAATAAGTAGTGATGAAATAATCACACGAATAATTAATCGTGAAGGACGACAATATACTAATGATCCTAAAGATGCTGGTGGTCCTACTAAATATGGAATTACGAAGATGCGTTTATCTATTTGGTTAAGACGCAATGCGTCTGAAGAAGATGTTAAAAATCTAACTGAAGATGTTGCAAGAGCTATTTATTTAAAACATTATATAATTGAACCTGGTCTAGATTATATAGAGAATTTTAATTTAAAAGATTTAATGGTTGATTCCGTAGTGAATCATGGATTTGAAGTTCCTATAAAATGGCTTCAGAGTGCTTTAAATAGATATAATAATTATACTGATCAATTAAAAATTGATGGAAATCTTGGTCCTAAAACAGTAGAAGCTCTAAGATATTGTATTAAATTAGAAAATGTTTATTTTGATATCTGTGCTTCACGTGTTCGATATTATGGTAAAATAACTGATAAACCATCTGAACTTAAATATATTTCAGGTTGGTTAAATCGTATATCTGAATTTATTGGACGTGATTTACATGCTCACATCTAAGATATTCATTTACTTCGTCACGGCCTGCGGATGCGCTAAGATGGAGCCAGTCCTCGGCGTGTGGGATACACCACCTATAATAACAATTCCTTTAGTGTTTCCAACTGAAATTCATGATTGGATAAATCCACCAACAGATGATTCTATAACTGCTCCAATATCAAAGACACGAGATTTTAGATTAGAACAAGAAGATTTATTACCTGGAACTAAGACAAGAATATTTACTTATAGGGAAGTGATGGGATAATGCCATATATACCTGAACAAGATAGACTTGAAATTTTGGGTCGTGAACCTTCAACTCCAGGAGAACTTAATTTTGGTATAACAAGATTTTGTCTACAGTATATAGAAAATCATGGTTTAGTATATGATAAAATTAATGATGTTATCGGTGCTCTTGAATGTGTTAAGCAAGAATTTTATAGACGATTAGTTGTCCCATATGAAGATAAAAAGAAAGAATTAAATGGCGATGTCTATAAAATATAAATTTATCACAGATTTAAATCAAGTTGAGATTATGAGACAGATTTATAATAATAATCTTGATGCACTTTCTACAAAAGAAAAACTTAAGTATAAAACTTCAGCGGAACAGATCAATTGGTGGAATAATTTAGATCATACTAAAGTTATGTCTTGGTTATATTATGATGAAAATGATAAACCCATTGGCTTTTTATTACTGACTGATCGGGGTCGTTTTAATACTCCGATGTTTGCTATATTCAAAGAAGAGTGGGGTAAAGGATATGGTGCTCGAATTATTCAAGATTATATTTTACAGTCAACTAAACCCCTGGCAGGTTCTCAACTTCAAAGTAATAAAGCTATTTGTCATTTAAATAAGAAATTTGGTTGGATGATAATATCAAGTGAAAATGGTGTTGATTATTTATTTCGTCCTGAGTATTATACTTATAATGATATATGCGTTTATCATGGAATAAAAAATGATCTTTAATTTAGATCAAATGGTTCCTTATAAAAATCAAGTTAAAGAAGCTATTGATCGTGTAATTGAGCGACAGCAATATATCTATGGTGAAGAAATAAAAGCTTTTGAAAAAGAGTGGGCTTTGTTTACTAAACAACAATATGCTATAGGTGTTGGTAACGGTACCGATGCTATTCGTATAGCTTTACAAGCATTAGGAGTTAAACCCGGTGATGAAGTTATCTCACCAGCTTTCAATGTTGCATATACAGCTCAGGCTGTTGCTTCAATTGGTGCGGTAAATGTTTTTTGTGATGTAGATCATAATTTATTAATAAATACATATCAAATTAGAGATTTAATAACTTCTCGTACTCGTGTTATTTTACCAGTTCATTTATTTGGTTGTAGAGTTCCTCTGGAAGTTCTTAAAGATATAGTTGAACGAAATGGTCTTATAATTGTTGAGGATGCGGCTCAAGCTCATGGACTTTATGGATTAGGTCAATATTCTCACGCTGTAGCATATTCTCATTATCCTACGAAGAATTTAGGTTGCCTCGGCGAAGGAGGATCAATCACTACTAATATTCCCATCGTGGAGGAAAGAGCGAAACTTATACGTGATGCTGGACGTACTGATAGATATGTACACGTACTTCCTGGAGTAAATTCATGTCTCGATGAAATACAAGCGGCTATTTTACGTGTTAAATTAAGATATTTAATAGAACGAAATAAAGCAAGATTAATTATTGCTCAAAATTATGATCGTTATTTAAAACACGTAGGTGATATAAAATTTATTTCTAATGGAAATAGTGTGTATCATTTATATGTAATTCGTACATCCTATAGAGATAAACTTCATGAATATCTTAAATCTAAAAATATTCCTACACTAATTCATTATCCTGTTATTGTTCCGAGACAACCAGTATTTAATGATATTAAAGGTTCTTGGCCTATAGCTGAAGAAGGATCAAAGACTGTTTTATCACTTCCTATGCATCCTGATTTAGCTTTTGAAGAACAAAAAGAAGTAATTGAGAATATCAAAAATTTTTATGACAAAACTTAGTTTAATAATTCCAACAATTGGTCGAAGCACTTTAACTAGAGCTATTGAATCAGCTATAAATCAACTTCATGAAGAAGATGAAATAATTGTAATTGGTGATGGTGGCGAAGTAATTCCAGGCAGATTGCAATGTGAACCATATTTAAATCGAAAATTAGTGTATGCTGAACTACCTCAAATTGTGGGTGACTATGGTTGTAGCGGTTGTGACTTAGGAATTTCAATAGCCAAAGGAACACATTGTTTTTTCTTAGGAGACGATGATCTTTCTGCCGAGGGAGCCTTTGATATAATTCATGAAGGACTAAAAGATAGACCAGAATTACCACATTTATTTGCTATGGTACATTGTGGACGGCGTTTAGGAAATATATTACAGGCTTGTATGGTTTCGGGACAACAGATTGTTGTTCCTAGAAATTTAGAAAAATTACCAAAGATGGCTTCTGAAGATGTGCGTTATCATATGGCTACATCAGATTGGCATTTTATAATGAGAGTAAATGCTGCCTTTGGTACTACAGTATTTCATGATGGAATTATTGCAATCCTAGAGCAACAGAATAATGGGAGGTTTATGTGACAGAAAAAATAGATAATTGGAAAGAAGATTTTTCTGTCCCTCTTAGTGAATTATTAAATAAATGTATAATTTGCGGAACTCCAACTAATAATTGGTTTTGTCCAAAACACACAGCCATTAAAGAAAAAGCTTATGCTGAAGCTCGTGAATTAAAACTAACTAATTGGCTGGAGATAGTTGCTCTCAGAGATAAGAGATTAAATGAAGATAGAAATCCATGAGGGATAGCATACTCAGTGAATGCACGTGTCTTATAAACACGCGACGGTTTGGTGCAATTCCAACTCCCTCGACGCTGTTATAGCTCAACGGTAGAGCCACGGTCCTGTAAACCGTAGGTTGTAGGTTCAAATCCTACTAGCAGCCCCATATTGGCGCGTTCATCTAATGGAAAGGATGATAGGCTTTCAATCTATCAACGCGGGTTCAATTCCCGCACGCGCTTCCACTGTGAGCGTAGCTTAATGTTAAAGCCTCTGACTGTGAATCAGATGAATGTGGATGCAAGTTCCACCGTTCACCCCATCTTTCTGTGATAGTGTACAGATACGATCCATAAATTGCACACCGCATAAGCTTGCCGAACGAATTGAATGCGCGGTTCAATGTTGCGGAGAAAAGGGTGGAGAATCGGGATTCCCTTTTCACAGAAATTAAATTGGGCTCTCATGTTCCTCGGGGGCGATGTTCCCTTGCACGGAACGTGTGGTGGGTTCGATTCCCACAGGGTCCACTTAAGAAAGAAAATTAGATGACATATAAAAGTGTTCATATCTGTGATAGATGTAAAAGAGAAGAACTTATTTTTACTCCTGGATGTAGTAAATTTCAATATAGATATCAACCATATATTCATTTTTATGAAAAAGAATTTGATTTTTGTTCTACTTGTAGTAAAGAAATTATTAAGTTAATAATAAAAACACCCGATTAGCAAAACTGGCAAATGCAACAGCCTTAGAAGCTGAAATCTTCGAGTTCGAATCTCGGATCGGGTACTTCCCCCATTAGTTTAATTGAATAAAACACTTGGCTACGAACCAAGAGACTGCGGGTTTAAATCCTGCGTGGGGGACCATTTCTCCGGTAGCTTAAAGGTAGAGCCACTAGCTGTTAACTAGAACGGTCTAGGTTCGAGTCCTAGCTGGAGAGCCAATAAAATAAACCGTCTGTAGCTCAAATGGAACAGAGCAGCGGGTTTCTACCCCGAAGGTTGTGAGTTCAAATCTTACCAGATGGACCAAACAGGAATCCACATCGAGTATTAACCTATTGGCGCAGCTAAACGTGTGGTTGGCTGGCCTAAAATCAAGAGTCGTCTAAAGGAAGGACAAAAGGCTTTGACCCTTAGAATGTGGGTTCGATTCCTACCTCTTGATCCACGCTAGAGACACGGATACGGCTGGCCGTGACAGTCTGTAAAACTGTTCTCTTAGAGTTAACATTGGGGGTTCGAATCCCTCCTCTAGCACAAAAATAACAGGGAGTAACTCAGCCCGGTCAGAGTTCTTGATCTGGAATCATGATGCCGCAGGTTCGAATCCTGCCTCCCTGACATAATAATAGCCCTGCGAGGATACGTTCTCGACAGGGCTTTTTATTGTCTATTTATTTTTCGTTAATAGCTTTATCCACTACTTCTGCACCTTCACCAATTTTACTTATCACTGTTTTTTCTTTAACACCAATGACTTTTAGTAATGGTCGAAGTAATACAGTTTTATGAACAATCTTTTTAACGGTACTCCAAAAACTCATTCTTATAATCCTATTTTTGTTGTTGCACTAATACGGCCATAAAGTCCGAATGAACCAAGCACAGCAAGGATCATTGCTAATACACCTGTTTGAATACTAGGTAAGTGAAATGATGGGAGATTCAGAGAAACAACTTCGTACATTGCAACAACTGTTGTAATACCTGTAGCCCATACTGTTTTACTTTGATACCAATGTTTGGTAGGCATTATTATACTCCTTTATTGAGTTTTAGAATAACTAGGAGGCGGATATCGTCGTGAAGCAACTTGACGACGAATTCGTTCCTCATGAATAGTATTTGCCATCTGTGGGTCCATTGATTGATAATCCATTGGACCTGTATCTTGTTCTTTATTAAATTTAAAACTCGTCATTTTCGAAACAATCCTTCCTAATGCTTTTCTTCGTGCCGACATTCTATCTCCGTATTTTCTTGAGATCATCAATCTCTTCTTGTAAATGTTTATGTTGTTCTTCTTCAAGCTTCATCCTTTGTTCTACTTCATCTTTTGTAACATATGCGCTTCTAGCAATAAACGCAATCTCCATTTTTGTTTCCATTACAGTTAAACGTTTATCTAATTGATTAAAAACCCAAAACATGGACCCAAACATAGCTAAAATGCTAAGAATAGTTTGAACCCAACTTTGAGCTAGGAGTTGCCCATTTGGTGGATTTCTTCGTCTTGTCATTTTACTGTCCCATAAGAGCTTTAGCTTCTTCTTGTTTATCATCACCAAATAGTCCAACATAAGCTTTATATCTCTGACGGATATTTTCTTGTAAACGCTGAGTTACTTTACGAAGCACTTTCTTTTTTTGTTCATTATCCCATGTACCAAAGTTCTCCTGTGACATTACCATATCTATCGCTTGACTTGCAGCCGACCCCATTTCCTTAAGATACTTAATTTTCATTTCGCCTTCTAAGTCAACGGTTTCACCTCCGAATGTTAATTTAGTTGTAGGTGAGGGTGGTGCCCAACCAATATCTGACATAAGTTTAGTTTTGTCACTTGGATTAGCTTTTGTAAGAACTTTGCTTCCTCGGGCGAGAACGCCAGGAGCATATTGAAGTTCTCTTCCAAGAACATCTATTCTTGGTTCGACAGTTTTAGATAACCCAGGAATAATTGCAGCTATAGCTTCTTTGATATTTGATGGCCTACGTTGAACAGGATCGAGTTGAATTGTTACGTCACGTAGAAAATTAGGGAAAAATCCTTGAGCAATTAATTGTTCGAATCTCTCTGCGTTACGTTCAGGGTCTTGAATCATATTTGAGAATGTAGATAGTCCCTGAAGAAGAGGTAGATCAAGAGGTCCTTTCACGAAATTCTTTAATAATCTTCCTAATTTACTACCAGATTTTTCACTAGGAGTCGCGAATTTACTATCTTTAAAGGTTTCATCTAAAGCTGCAATACTCATTAGATAAGCACCTAGAGGTTGATAACGACTATATTGAAACCAATAATTTCCGATTTTTACGGACCAAGGACGCCGACCTTCTGCAATCCACATATCCCGTTCTTTTTTATTAGATGGATAGGGTCCAGTGAAATTACCAAGTTTATATAACGCATAAGCTCCACCAGTCATTGCAAGACCAACAGATATTCTACTAATAGCTTCCATTCGTCGTAGACCACCTGCTTTTATATCTCTATAAAAAGAAGCACTAATAAATCCAAATGGAGATCGTCTACGATAGAATGTCATAATGTTATAGGGAGTTTGAATGAATGGAACAATTAAACGACCGAAAGGCATTCTTTGAATCGCTTGAAGCGCATTTAATGCGAGATCAGGATCATCTTGGAAGGTATATTCTCTAGCAACTTTCTCAGCTTCAGGAAGCCAGACTTCTCTAACTTTAGGATCACTAACTAAATCTTCTATTCTTTTCGCTAGATCAATTCCCTTTAATCCTTCTTTAGAGGCTCTCATATAAGCTTTAGTATTAAACTCGCTATTAACAATAATAGATTTCCAGAAATTATCAGCCGCAGCTAGCCACCTATAAGGATTTAATAAACGAACGGATAATGGATATTTACTTGTAGGATGTTCGAGATCAGACTGTAAAAGTCTGCGTTCAGCTTTACGTGATATAAGATTTTTATCACTTACTAATTCTTTTAGACTTTGACCCCATGCATCAGTCCAACCTTGCCATGTACCGAAAGCATACTTAATATAAGCATCTCGCATATCTGGATCACCTTGAGCACCGGCTTGAACACCAGTTGTTATTCGTTCAGCTGCTCTTTGAATGAATACTAGGCCGTTTGAAACAGTATTAACTTCATGAGTTGTCGGACTTGTTAACTTGACTCTAGTTGCATAGTCTTCAATTCCACGAACTAGTTTCCATGCAGCTTTATTGATTTTCTGAGCACGTAATTCTCGACGTTGAGCATCAAGAAGTCTCACTAATTCATCACGTACAATATCACTAGGAGCACCCGAAGCACGAAGTTCAGCGATCTTACCAGAAACCTCTTCATACATCTTAAAGACTTTTTGAAATTCAGTCGCACGCGCGGGTGTACTTGTCATATTATTCCACCCTGGTTCCATCTTTAAGAGAATATCTTGAGCTTTCGCAGAAGCTTCAGGTTCATTATCACGTAAAGCTTGTATAAATTGCTCCATCCAATAATTACGTGTCATTCCTGCACGAGCAATATCTTCTGTATTAACTGGTTTTTCAGCCATCCAATTACTTATATCTTCTACAGTCATTGGACCTTTAGATATTGCTTTACTCATAGTTTCCATATGAGATTGCGGACGACCACCACCAAGCATATCGAGATTGGCTAGATATTCAGGATCATTTTCTAATCTCTTAAGAGTATGCATTACGATTGGATCAAAGGTCTGATGTGCCCGCGAGGTAGGAGCAATCTGTCCAGCACCTTTAGGTAAATTAGCTTGAATCTGTGCTTGTTTACCTAATCCACCACCGCTAGGTTGTAATTGTTGAAATTCAGTAGGTTGAGGTTTAGTATAATCTGCACGAGCTTCAGCTACAGGTGGCGTAGGTTGCACAGGAGGTTCTACAGGAGCCTCAACTTTAGGTTCAATTCCTTTGAATTTCGAACGAATATGTAGAGCCGCTCCGACCGCACCTAATCCTAATCCTGTAGCACCAGCTATTAAAGCAGGCGAAATACCTTTCTCGGGAGCTGGTTTTCCGTACATTTGCTCTAATGCTTGCGACCATTCCTCGCGGCTGGCATTGGAGTCTGTTAATTCACGAACTGATTCAATCGCTTCATCGTCATTTGCATCACGTAAAGCGTCTTTATAATCTGGTTCTTGACGTAGTTTGTCCGCAAAGTATTTTTTATACTTAGGATTATCGAGTTTAGATTGTGGAATTACGGGTGTAAAATCAGTCAACGTTAATTTCCTCTAGACCTAATCTTTGAGCAGGGAGAAAATCCATAGGATCGAATTCGGCTTTCTCGGGAATATTTAATTTACGACGAATAAATTGAATTAGAGTGGAAATATCTCGTTGAGTAGGGGGGCCGGAGGAAACGTTAGTGGCCGGGCGTTTACCGCCTTTTGATATAACTTCACGGGATTTATCCCATCCTTTGCTGCTTGGCGTAAATACATTTGGATTACTTCCGGTTCCCCATTGCTTTGCAAAGCCGGTGCCAGCTTCATTAAGTAAATCCGTTCCTTTTTTTCTGGCGAGGTCGCGTTGTATATCTCTGCTATCCCTTTCGAGGAGTCTGAGGAATTCATAGTCATTTTTACTTACCTCTTGTTCGATTTGTAATGCTAATTTTATAACATCATTACCTAAGATTTTAGAATGAGCTTCCATGGTTTTTACAAAATTTGGCCCATGCCCCCAAACTTCTTGATGTGCTAATTCATGTCGTAAAGTCTCAACAAGTTGAATACTATAATTTCGAGCTAATTCAGCATAATGAGTAGGAGTCGATGGTGTAATTGATTTAACTTGAGATATCATTACCCAAGGATTAATAACAATTAAATTATTTTTTGAACCAATAGTTTTAGGACCTGAAATATTTATACCAAGATGCCAGGGTGATGTTGTTAAACCATGTAGTTCTACATTATCATAATATACATTAATACCAGGATGTTTCTTAAAAATGTCTCTAAAGGATTGAAATATATTTTCTATGGACGCTAGATGATCTATGTAACTTGGAGTTTGAATAATTTTATTAATCAGATTAGGATCAGCTATTTGTGTATTATCAACTAATTTCCATTTACCTATATTGGGAGCTTTAATAAGAATCATCTCATAAGCTTTATTTAATTTTTCAATAGCTGATTTCTCAATCTTCGTAAAATACTGTGTCATAGCTTCACGAATTTCAGGATAGAGAATTCCAGTTGGAAGTTGCTCAGTAGATTTTACTTTAACAACAATTATACTTGGAAATGGAGCTTCATTCATCAGAATTTCTTTACTATACATTCTAAAATTAGGATCAATCCCAGGATAATCTTTAAGAATAAAGTTCGGATGTTTTGTAGGAATCCATGAACCTCCTGCGAATATCTCTAATTGCATTCCTGGTAGACCAGGAACATCTATTTTATCAGTATATTGTAATTTTCGTATATCTATGTCAGGTATTCTACTTTCAGCAATGGGTGGTTTTTGACTTATATTAGGAGCTTTAATTATCTCATTACTATCTTCATAAGTAGGTTTCCCCTTAACCATTTCATTAACTTGTTCTCGATATGTTCGAGCTAAGTCATAAGCTTCTTTCTCAGAAACTCCAATTCCTTTGGCTGCTGCTTTGATAAATTCTTTATTTTGCACAGCGTTATATTTAGGTTTTTCTCCTCTAAATAATTTTCCTACTCTACCTAAATATGCATAAATAGCAGCATGAGATTCATCAGGAAATTCTACACGAACTTGACCATGAGCACCACGTCCGATCATATATCTTGGACCTGGAGGACTAACTTTAGCACTTAATAGTTTATTCTTAATTTCTTCGTCTGAAGCTCCCACTTTTTTCATAATTTCAACAGCACCTTTAGATTCAGGATTTAACATAATCTTAAGTGCTTCAGGCGGTTTCATTTGACTCACTTCTTCTTCGGCTCTAGCTAATTTAGTATCTTGTATTAATGCAGCGCTTCCTTGTTCATGAGCTTCTAAGTCTCGACGAACAACTTGATATAAAGCCTCTCTATCTTTAGGAACTTCTTGTCCCAGATTTAGTTCACTAAATTTAGATGCTAATTGTTCATCACTAAGATTATCAATACTCTCTAAATCTCTCTTGGCTTCTCTATTTATACGAATAAAACGTTTTTGAGCATCATGTTTTTGCCAAGCCTCGAAATTTTGTTTAGCTCGATAATATTCATCACGAGCTTTAATATTCTTAGGATTAGCTTCAATTTTAGCTTTAGATTCATTAAGCGCCCGAGTCCAACTAGAATTCTTAGAGACATCTACAGGATTATCTACACGATATGGAGACATACCAAGTGGACGATCTTTAAGTTCTTCTGCTAAGTCTTTCTTCAGTTGTTCATCTGCTTGAGGAATAATCTTTTGAATTTCTTCGAGAGTCATATCCTTAGCTTTACGACGTTCAACTTCAACAGATTGAACCTGAGTTCTACGCTCCATTTGGGGTTCAACTTCACCTATTAATGAACCATTTGTAGCTTTCAGAACATCATTAACTTTGGGAAAAGCTTCTTCTATTGTGGGAGCAAAAACATTATGAACTTCGATGGTTCCTGGTTTAGTCTCTACAGAGAACTCCCAAGCTTTACCTTCTTTAGTTTCTAATTGTTTTTTGTTTAATGCTTCCTCGGGGCGCTCTCCTGGAAGAAATCCAGTCCCGACTGGTTGTAGCGAATTTTGATAATCTTTTATTTTCTTAGAGATAGTATTTATCACTTGCTGACCAGTCTTCGATTCAGCTACATCTTTACCAGAATTTTCTGTTACAAAGTCTTTAGCAAATTTATCTGCATCTACGGTTTGAATTTTATCGTCTCCGATCCACTCGGGACGAAATATATTACCTGTTTTTGCAGCGGCAGCCTTAGCTTTAGGTGCTGTGTCAGCTTCTTTAACAGATTTCCCAACTTTCCAAAATTTAGCAATGTCAAGTCCTGATTTTCCTAAAGTTGTACTGGCTACGCCTGTACCCATCCCAAAAGCGATATCTGTTGGAAGTCCTTGAACAACTTCATTCTTGACTTCTTCTAATGTCTTTCCTTTTAAACCTGCATCGAAGGCTCGCGAGGTAGCGCCAAAACCAATCATTTCAGCAGGACCTTTAACTAAAGCTCTTTTGGCTAATTGAGGTAGAAATTTTTGAGCGACATTTTTGAGTGGAGTCATTTCAAGACCAGCGTGAATACCACCGGCAACCATTGCTCCTGCCCAAAATGCACCACCCTCAATAAGATGTTCTTTAGCTTCTCCTATTTGAGTTTTAGCGGCTTGTTCTTCTTCTGGCGTTTTAGCTGTAGCTAATTTACTAATACCTGCGATTTCTTCACCGACTCCCACAGGAGCTTTAATAACATCGCGAAGGATAGAGACTGGAAAATCAGCAGCAGTG
>Ga0209438_1000081_pt1 | contig 24074 bp, 33 predicted proteins | sample GraSoi_2013_20cm_FD_185825 | JGI IMG/M metagenome (GOLD analysis project Ga0209438, IMG submission 185825) | Grasslands soil microbial communities from the Angelo Coastal Reserve, California, USA - Sample 9_17_2013_20cm (SPAdes) (version 2) | ecosystem: Environmental > Terrestrial > Soil >...
CCTATACACACGGCAATCCCGTTCCAAATGTGCCCGTTTATTCATGGAGTGTAGATAAACATCTTAGCTCTTTTAACAGAGAGCCAAGTATAATTGAGAATCTTGATGTCTTTAGATTCTCGAATGACAGCTTCAACATCATCAATATCAACCGGATGTCTCGCGGCAAGATCAACAATCAATTCAGTGAATTTAATACCTCCTGAATGATAGTCTAGTATCTCAAGAATCTCTTGATGAAGAGACATTTATTCCTCTCTGAATGGGTTAAGATCAAAGTCTTTAGAGCGTCTCTTTACTGCTTTAGAGAGACGTTGAGTTTTGTTCAGCTCAAGATAATACTTATAAATCTCCCGTTTATGTTTCCGTTTAATTTCTTTGAGCTTGATCTTGAGCAATGGCAATGTATCAAGTCGAATTGCTGATTCGAGATCAGGTCCAAAGAAACGTAATGCGTGAGGAGATTTTCTTTTCTTGAGTTGTTTATCACAAGCTGCTTTGATCTTCTCAAGAAATGAAATGATTGTAGTTAGTCTGTGTTCTTGTTCCGCCATCTTATTGAGAGAATCTATGGACATTTCAATACCCACATATCTCAATAATAAGATGTCTGAGTCTACCAGCTTTCAATCCTAACTCATGATGTTTTGTATCAGCATCAAATGAACCCCAATAATTCATGTTATCAGAGTTCAAGGTGAAATGCTCTGTGATACCCTCGCGCAGCTCTATCATAAGTTGGATGATATCCAGCTCATGATTCTGTCTCATGTTTTCACGGTGAGCGTCGATTGCATTGTAATGACTCACATCACCATTAAACTTCATCGTTGTCTCCCGAGTTTTTGTGACTGAGAATGATTGCATACAGAGTGATACCACATACAACTCCTAACCAGAAACAAATGAAGCAGATCAATTTCCTGATTGATCGAGATGATACTCAAGTATCTTGATTCGTCTCTCATGATCGTCTTCACCTGTTCCGAGAGAATCAATTTGTTCTTGAAGATATTGAATATCAGACCTCAAAACTTTTTGTTTTGGAGGAGATATTAGGTCAACTATAACTGATCCTAATAAAACTCCAACAACAAGAGCAATGATATTATTTCTCATTCATATCCTCCTGTTCATAATGAATGCGTTAGGATCAAATTCCTTCTTGATTCGCGCGAGTACATTCTCAGCATTGATCTTGTGATAGAACTTCATAGCTAGCACAAGTTCTTTGCGCCACAAACCACGGCCAGCGTAATACAAACCTTTTACTTCAAGGTCTTTTACTCCGACGCAAATGATGTAATGCATCGAATAACGCATCTCCTTTCTTTAGAACATTCCATGGCATTCCATCAATCGAATTATTTTCTAATTTTTGATTAGATTTAATCCGATTTACGATCCGATAAAACTTTATTTCACACACGAAAACACCGATACCCCGCTATCTATCTTCGATAGCAGGGTCGGTGCATTCGGTGCGCGTTCGCGTGGCATGGGTTGTGTTGCGTTGACTGCTTCCGCCCTATGCCGCTTCTTCTTGCTCGTTCTCCGCTTCCGCGATTTCGGCGAGCATATCCGCATCGAGTCGCGATGCGAAAACATCCTCACTCTTAGCGAGTTTGCCAGCCTTGCGGTTTGCAATCCGCTTCGTTGCCTTCTTGACAATGAAGTTTGCAATCCCGCGCTCTTGTGCGTTGTACTCGGTCGCTCTGGCAGCATCCGTGATACCAGCCGCTTTCGCGGCACTTCGAGCACCGTCATTCGAATCCCGGTAGTGACGAGCGAACTTGACAATGTACTCGTCTTCGAGATTCGCCGTTGCGATGCCTTTGGGACCTTGTGCGACTCTTGGCATATCATTCTACCTTTCGCGATATGCCACGCATTCAACGCGCACCGTTATTCAGTTGTCAATCCTGTGTTCGCTCCGACGTGAACATCATAGACGAGCGGGACTAGCGTGTCAAGAGAATTCGGTATCTATCTACGCCGTATCCCGATTCCCATTCTCGCAGCGCGGTCACATGAACCGTGCCACCCGAGGGGACGTTGCGGTCTACTGCCCGCTCGTCACTCTATGAATATATACCTCCCATGCGCTGCGGTCAACTAAAAAATGAAGGTATAGGGGTATGTCCCCAAAATAGTTGAGGCAAATGCGTACTTAGGTGTGCGACCCCAAAACCAAAAAGTGAGTGCCATAAGTGCCTGTAAACATTGAAGATATAAAGAAATTCATCCTAGAACATCCTGACCTTCATATCCCCAAGATTATGAAGCATTTTCAGTGTTCTATGAAGAACGTTGCCCAAGCTCGCAAAGAACTTGGTATCGGTCCACGTCCTCCCAAAGAGAAACGTGTTCGTATGGGCAGACCTCGCCAGACCACTTTCGTCAAGAAATGGCTTGAGAAGCATCCGAACGCCTCAATTAAAGAAACAATCGAAGGAACTAAGACCTCAAAGCGCACAGTTGAACGTGCGCGGATAGAGTTAATGGAAGATGGCCTCTTAACTCCTTCCCGTCGAGCTATCTTAGACGGTGAACCAGACTATTCAAATCAAACACTAGACACCCAAACTCTCCAGAACATAGCTAAAACTATAACTTCAGACGAGAGTAACGAGATAATTGAAGCCGCCGAAGATTATGACGAGGAAACTCGTCTTAAGATGCTCAAAGAAGTCAAGAACATTGCTCTCAATTCTGGTGCTCACCCCGATACTCGTCTCTCCGCTATTCAAATTTGGGCGAAGCTCAAGGATATTGCTAAAGCAAAAGACATCGGGCCGGGGCCGCCGAGGAATGAGCAGGAGATTATTGACAGATTATCCCGTATCATGGTCGGTGTCGGCCCTACATTAACCATAAAAGCTCTTGATTTTGCATTTAAAAAGGAAAAACCCGATGCGAATGAGCAAATTGCGCCTGTTAACGGAACTTCGGAGGCTCTTAGTACGATCTGACACTCACATTATTAACCGAAAACTCCGTGATCATTGTGGAAAAAGCACCTGGGAAGAAGATTTTGACGAAAATAAGCTCATTTTTGCCAAAAACATCCGAATTTACCTCGATCCTCGCCGAGATGGTCCTGTCACTCTCGTTATACATGAGCTTCTTCATATTTATATGTCGCTCTATCTCCGAATCGGATCAATTTTAGCTCTAGAACTCGAAGAAGTTGCAATTTTAGCTTGGGAACGTAAGTTATTTGATTATTTACATGCTCCTCAACACGAAAAATTACTCGAATCTTGGTCAAACGCGATCAAGAGAAAGTTGGTGGACAAATGATAATGGATTCACCTAATCGAAACGAAGCTCACCTAGTTAGTTTCCCCGCTGGTCATGTGCTATCTACCGATTGTTGGTGCGAACCTTCTAAAATGTACTGGAAAATTAATCCTAATGGCGTTGAAATCTTCGTCGTCGAGCATACTGACGACGGACCCTATCACCACAAAGTAATTCTCCGCGAACGTGAAGATAAGCAAGACTGGATAACAACAATGCTTGAATCCGTTCAATATCACGCATAATGGTAGACTGGCTAACAAAATATCTCTTAGATAAAAGGAACTCTATGCCTCTTTCATCGACTTGCCGTAATTGCGGCCTCGTTAAAACTCCTGACTATTACCACCAAAGCTATTGTAAAGATTGTACTGAAGCAATTAAAGAAGCTCGTAAATCCGCCGAAGAAGCTAACGCAGACCTCGGAGCAGCTACTCGTATAGCTCTCGCAGAACGTGCCCATAACACCCATAGAAATAGACCTGACCCTCGTTCTCCTATCTCTAAAGCAGATTATTGGGGTCCGCCCCGAGGAAACGATGTGCCCGTGTCCGAACTGTAATTCAACTATGAAAGATGTTCACTGTAAATTAAGGTGTGATAATTGTGGATACTTTGAGGACTGTAGCGGATAGACGTAATTATGGCCTTTTGATGCTTCAAAATGCCCGTAAAGCCCTAGTTAACGATGAATACCCTTATTGTGGTTGTGGTAAATCTGCCTCTTATATACTCGGTAAAACAGATGAACACTTATTTCTCGTCTGTGAAGATTGTAAAACTTGGTGGACGCGAATTGATCCTGACGTAATGATCTGGACTAGATGAAAGTAAAAACAAAAATTCGTTGGGATTTAACCGCAGAACGTGATATTTGGCGAGCTATCTGCGCTCCTAACAGATGGTTTAATGATTCGGGGAAAACTATAACCCATCCCCGCTCCCTCTGGTGGTTTATTCACCTAGCTTGGGGCGCAGAGTTTTATTTTCGTAAGCATCCCCAACATCCTCGCTGGCTCTCCGAAACCATCCACGGTCCCTATCTAACTTGGCTTCAAGAGCATCTTCTTATATGGAAAGAAGATTGTCTCCTCGGTGGCACCGATAGATATTACCTGGCTATTGTGCTGCCCCGAGGATTCGGCAAAACAGTTACAGGCACTAAATCAGCTATGTTATGGCTTCATCTTGATGAACCTGACATGTCTACGCTTGTAGCTAGCGCGACTGAGCCGCTCTCTAATGATATTTACATGGCTATCAAAGCCGTTATGTCAGGAGAAGATCGAGACTCTTGGTTCTGCTGGCTCTATGGAAACTGGAGAAAAGGAGCCAAAGAATGGACGAAAACTTATCTCCATCACGGATTTCGCCAATCTAACAACTTAAGCGAACCTTCCTTCGACATTAGTGCTGTCGGAATTGGTATGACAGGTTATCACCATCGAATTCATTGTTGGGATGATCCTATCACGATTAATAAACTCCGAGAAGGTCGAGAAGCATATGCGCGAGCAGTTCATTCTGCTGTCAATGCCTCTTATAACGCTCTCCAAACTAACGGTCTTATGATGTTTGTTCTTACCCGCTACTTCGATGATGATGTTGCCGGTAAGCACTTTCGAGAAGAAGGTATCGCAACATGGTCTGGTATGGATTGTCCTCATATCGACATGTTCGATAAAGTTCCATTTGGGAAAGGAATATGGCATGTCTACTTCATGCAGACCGAAGATGAACTCACGGGAGAACCGACGCATCCTCTACTATGGGATAAAAAGAAAATTGCAGAAGCAAAACGACGTGATCCCGAAGACTTCGCCTGCCAGCAACAAAATAATCCTGGAACCGGAGAACGTGCTCCAATCCTCGAACACCAACTCCGCGATCTTTTCATCGACTATAACGAGTTTACCTATGACACCATCATTGAATCTGCGTCTGTTCACATTGATACGGCATTTAAGTCCCATAATACAGTTCGTACTGGTGATGACTCCGCGATTGTAGTTTGGCTTCATGATTCACGTCGAAATGGTCTTATTTATCTCGACACCGATTTAATGCGAGCTTCAAATGAATGGCGAGAAGAAGATTTTAATGATGAACTCATTAAAGTCTTTCTCAACCTTCGTCGCAGAGTAATATATGTTAAAGCCCTTACAGATGAAAAAGAGGGCATGGGTAAATTCGGAAGTTATAAAAATAGACTTTTAAGCATCATTCATGGTGCTGGTTGTACTCTTAGCCCTAATAACTTCAAGCAACTTAATAGAACAGTAAAAAAGACAGATCGTGTTCGTCAAACTTTAGGTTATTGGGCTGAGAATTATGTCCGAGTTCTTCTCCATAAAGACATCAGTGGTCAATGGATAATCCCTCCAGTCGTTCGTAAGTTCTTCAGTCAAATTCTACGAATTGACACGATTAAACATAATGATATAGCCGACGCTGCTTCAGATGTCTTTACTCCTGGTATTTGGGTTCGTCCAAGCCGTCAAGATTATCAATATGAAGGTGGAACTGATCCTTGGGCACCTGCTGATGAATTCTTTAAATCGCTTTCCCGTCCGGTATCCAATCAAGAGCTATACGCTATGATTGACGAAAACCGAGAAATTCAAGAAACTATGGGTCCCACTCATGGCTGGTCTGTAGATGATTATGATATATACTTATCACCAAGAGAACCTATATAGAAAGGAAGCTATGAAGCTTCTAGTCTTTGACCTCGAAACTCGTAAACTTAATACAGACCTTAGACCTGATAATCCCGAAGAAGGATGGGACGCTCTAAAACGTGGTGAAGGTGGTATTTCCTGCTTAATGATTTGGGATGACACTGAGAAATGGATGTCGATATATGATGACAAAACTATCCTCGCCGGAGCAATGCACCTGGAATCTGCCGATTTACTTATCGGATTCCATACCATCGGGTTCGATATTCCTGTTATCGAAGGTGTCCTCGGGCGGAAACTGCAGATTAAACAACATTATGATATATACGCTGAAATCTCCAAAGCGAACGCGCACATGGGCGTTATCGGTCGTAAAGGCGAGTTTACCTTGGATGCTGTGGCTCGTCGTGCTTTTGGCCGTGGTAAAAATGGTCATGGCGCTAATATCACAGTTCTCTTGAAAGAACAACGTTATGGTGAACTTTTTAATTATTGTGCGAATGATGTTAGACTCACTCGTGATCTCTTTGAATATATTCGTGAGAACAATGGTATTCCCTCCACGAATAATCGTTTTTTAACGCTCGCTGTACCTGACTGGTTAAAACAGCCTGTAGAGGATAAATGTTAACAACTTCGTCTCAAACATCTTCAAGTATAATTATACAAAAAGCCGAAGGTACAGTAGCGTATCGTGATCAGATCGTAGACGTTGTGACCTCCAGGAAAAAGCTCTCCGAATCTTATTTCACCGGAATTCGCAATCAATGGCCTCGTCTCTATGATTTATGGCGTGGTACCTGGACAGGTCGATTTCATCCCCACAAAAATAACGTTCATATCCCTCTTATTTTCTCAGCTATTTGGGCCGACGCCGCACGAAAAGCCGCCACTTCCCTTAATATGTGGCCTATCGTTACTTTTCTCGGTTACGGCCCTGATGATATTGCAATAGCTCGTAAACGTGAAGCTCTCATCTCTGCTCAAATGAAAGATGATGATGCTTTTCTTAAACAAACGGACTTTATTGTCTCTGCTGATTTATATGGTAAAAGTATCATGCAAATCGGTTGGAAACGAAAATCAGAAGTTCGTATCATAGAATTCATTGATAGACTCCCAATCTCAGGTAGAGTCGTCAAATCCATCAAAAAAGGTAAGATCACCTCTTTCGATGGTCCAATAACAGAACAAATTGATCTCCTAGACTGTTTCCCTCAGCCTGGAGTCAAACGTTTACGAGACATGAAATGGTTTATACGTCGATATTTCCTTGATCTGGATGATGTTAGGTATCTCGCCAGCGAGGAAACCTTCGATAAAAACGAAGTTCGACGTTTAGAATTTGAAGGTGGTGTTGGTTATCAGGGAGCAGATCAAGCTTCTATGATTCGTAGATTCGCTGTACGTTCAGGCATGGACGACGAATCTGTTCGGATGATGGATAAGTATACACGTCCGATTGAAATATGGGAGATGTGGGGTGATATTCCCTCCGAATTATCCCCTGATGGAGTCTTACGTCGCGTAATAACAGTCGCCAATGGTCGTTATCTATTTCGGAACAGACCGATTCCGTTTTGGCATGGTCTATTACCCTTTGTCGATTTCTCACCAACACCTGACCCTCATTATTACTATGCTCCAGGGAAAGCAGAGATTGTTGAAAAATTACAGCTTGTAGGTAATCGCTACCTTAACCAATCTCTTGACGCCGCCGATCTTATAATTGATCCGATGTGGTTCTATGACCGTGGAGCAAATCTTAACACTCGTAATCTATACTCTAAACCTGGGAGATGGATTGCGGGGGATGGTAATCCATCTACCTTTGTTTCTCCGATGCAGTCTGAATTAAATGGCTTAACAATCGCAGACACGAAGATTAATCAAATTCGTGAGTTTACTCAGATGGGAACAGGTATAGTTGACGACGCCGTTCAAGGTCTACAAGGCGATCGTCAAACTGCTCGTGAGTTTATTGGTCGTCGAGAAGCAGCCGGAACTCGTCTACTCTTAGAATCTCGTATCTATGAAGAAATGACTCTCGAACCTGAAGCTAATATGTTTGTAGCTCTTAATAAACAATTCCTTGATACACCCGTTGAAGTCTTAATTCTCGGTGACGCAGCAATGTTCGATCCTGTTACTCTTGAACCTATAGTTGGAACTCGTGAATATCTTGATGATTATGACCTAGTTCCTAATTACGCTGCTCGTGCAGTTGGAGCAACCTCTGCTTTATCAAAAGGAATGAAACAAGAAAGGCTTCTTCAACTTCTCCAAGCCTTAAATTCCCCAATAGGTCAAATGGCGATGGGTCAAATTAACGCAGTTAATTTCTTCCGTGGTATTTTTCGCGAATTCGAGATTCCTAATATTAATGAAATCTTCGCAGGACAACCTCAATTAGCGAATATGGCGGATCAAGCTTCAGGTGGACAAGGATTAAATGCTGTCCCTTCCTCGGGGCAGATAGTAAAGGGAACAGGACCATTACCATTACCATCTATGCCAGGTGAACAGAAACCTATAACACTACAAAATACACTGCCGGGCACGTAGAAAGGCAAATATGTCGAAGTTTCAAGATGTATTTGATATTAAAAAATTAGATGATCAGCAAATAGGACATCTTCAATATGTTCTTCATTCTCCAAGCTATGCAGATGTCTTCGAACCATATCTTAAGAGAATGCGTGAAAGTCTAGCAACTAGATTACTTAATCCATCATCCACTAGAAAACGAGAATATTCTGATGATTTTATTCGGGGTAGTATTGTAATGATAGATGGCCTCTTAACTTTATTCGCTAGACTTATACAAGAAACAGAATTTGAGAGATTAGCCCGAATTAATGAAGGTCTAACTGATCAAGATCGCTATGATATATTAAGACGTGAAGGTCAAATTAAACCCATGACTGGAATAATTGAAGAAGAAAATATTGAAGAGGATTACTAATGGCTCGTAAAAGTCCCAAAATACGTGGTGTAAATAAAGTCGAGAAAGTCATGCACGAGTTTAAGCATGGCGAGCTTCACTCTGGTTCTAAAGCAGGACCACAAGTTAGAAATCGTAAACAAGCAATCGCCATCGCTATGTCAGAACAACGAAAAGCGAATAAAGGCGGATATTAATGCGGGAAGGTGAACTGATGGACACGTTGGGTTCATATCCCAAACACGGTGGGTTCGATTCCCACTCCCGCATCCACTCTTTGACTGGACAACCCACAAGGAAATAAAATGGACCCTGTAACACAGACACACGCAGAAGCAGACCTATTAGCACGTTTCGCTAAAGAAATTGTTGATCCTGAAGTTATGGAACCGATGGATAAAATTAATTGGTCTGAAGCATCTCCCCCTCCACCGCGACAACCCGGCAGCGAGGGAACAACAGAACAAAAGCCAGTGGAAGCTACAGTTAAAACGGACAACCCGCCTGTAACTGAGAAATCTGCTGAACCCGTGATAAAAACCGATATTGATTGGGAGTCTTTACGTGATCCTAAATCTGGCTTGATTCTAAATAAATATACGAGTCCTGCTGAATCAATAAAAGGCGTCGGTCACGCGGTAGAAATGGCAAAGCAAGCATTCAGAGAACGAGACGAAGCACAACAAGAATTAGCACGACTCCGTTCTCAACCAGCTTTACCAACTCCTCAACCCACACAAGAAATCCGACAACCGGAAAAAACAATAAGTGTGGAGGAATTAGATACGGTTCTTAATAAGATTGTACAAGAGGGCGGAACTCTAGATGAACAGAATATTTCTGATCTTCGAGAAGCTCTCAATAAGCAATCACGAGAAATCGCTAAAAACACCGTTGAAGAGTATCTTAAACAGCGCGATGCTAAAGCTGTAAAAGAAAATGATGATTGGATTAAAGTTGAAAATTATATGCGTCAACATCATCCTGAATCTGTGAAATTCACTGATGAAATTAGTTTGTTCATTCAATCTGACCCAACATTTGGGCCAGCAGTTCGAGCAATGTTATCAGAAGGAAATAAACAGGGTGCCACTGAATTAGCTTGGCGAGGATATCAACAAGCTAAAGACAGTCAAACTTTAGCAACTAAGAACGCAGAAGATGAAAAGAAAGAAATTCAATTATCTGCTGCCGATCAAGTGCGTAAAGAAGCTGTAGATAATGCACGTAAAGATGCTGGTGTGTTAGCGACAGCAGCTAGTGGTGTTCATGAAACACCTGCTACTGGAACTTCACAAGAAGAAATTGAAGCAGCTGCACGTGAAATGCAATCTACAGGACTAGGGACAAGATGGAGGGCGTTAACTATTGGTAAGGACTTAAAAGGTCCTTGGTTTGATTAAGAGGTAAATCAATATGGCAGGTTCTGTTGCCGGTGATTTTGGCTCTTATAAATTTGGTTTTAACCCCGGTGTCGGTGTTAACAAAGAAGATTTATTAGACCAAATCACCAATGTTGATCCTTGGGACACTCCTTGGGTATCTCAGGCTCCAAAGGTGACGTGTCAACACGTTTATCATCAATGGCCTATTGATACACTAGGTACTGTTACAACGGATGGCGCGGCTGAAGGTGCGGATTATACGTATGATTCGACAACTACACCAAGCCGTGTGTTTAATGTTACACAAATTCTGCGTCAGGATATTGGTGTGTCCGAAACGCAACGCGCGATTAACTCGGCAGGGTTCCGCGATGCTTATGCTTATGAAATTCAAAAAGCAACGAAGCGTCTTGCGATTAAGTTAGAGAAGGTGGTTTTTGCTAATCTAACTACCGCAACTGGTACTTCTGCTTCTGGTACAGCTAATGCGCGTGTTATGAAGAATTTTAATACGTTTCTTGCTACTAATACCGCATACGCGGGTGTAAACGCTGGTTTAAGTGCCGGTGATGCTACTCACGACGGTCAATTAGCAGCGGGCGATTTCAATGATATGCTGGAGAAGATTTATAAAGCTGGCGGAAACCCCGAACAGGTTTATGTTTCTCCTAAAGTGAAACGTCAAATTAGTGCGTTCACAGTTCCTGGTGCTGCGGCTGGTACTCCTCATGCTCGCAACATTGCTGCTGTGGATAAGAAACTGGTTTCCGCAATTGATTTCTATGATTCGGATTTCGGTTTAATTCAAGTTGTGCTCGATCGTTGGGTTCCTGAATCGACAAGTCTGGTTAGTGCTACTGCGTCTGCAACTGGAACTGGTGGAAACGCCTTCTTCCTACAACGCAATATGAACCGTCTTGCTTGGTTACGTCCTATGGTTCATCAGCTTGTTGGTAAGCGTGGTGATTCCGTTGCAGGTATAATCGTGGGTGAAGTTACCCTCGAAGTTCTAAATGAACTTGCAAACGGTCGTATAATCAATATCAACGCAAAAAGCTCTGTGACATAATCATAGAGTAATTGGATGGGGGCCACTCTATGTGGCCTCCTATCCTAATTATAGGTAAGTTATGAAACAATTAGGTTACACCGAAAAAGAACAACCCGCTGAAGGTCGTCCTGAACCATTCATTGGTGGGATTGCTGTAAGTGGGAATCCAGCCGAGTTTATAGATGATAAAGCACTCACAGCTGGTGAGCATCCTGATAACTCTGATGGTGATTGGGATGGTGATAACCCATCAATGCCAACAGCCGTACCATTTGCTAATGGTGTGGATGTGAGGAAATAATTATGGATATGTATCATGCAAAACCTGGGGATGTTCTCGCCGATTGGGAAACACCTGTAGGACCATATGTTTGTGCGGAATCTGCACCTGCTATGCCTACAGATGGAGATAATCCTTCTTATCCATCAACGGGTACATTATCAGACCCAGGTGATCAACGAAATAAATCTGGTGGAAGTAATACGAATCCCGTTCCTGGAAAAGTTGGAGCACTAGACTAATGCGTAAAAGCCCCAAAGGTAGAGTTAAGCATATTGGATTTGAAGCAGCCGCTGAACATGCTGCTGCGGGTGCTGGTGTTAGTTTAGAACGTGGTAAAGCTATAATTGCTGCTGGCGCGAGGAAAGCTTCTACTGGTGCGAAGAAAGCAAATCCACGTCTTAAGAAAGTTCACGGTGCGTAATGGATACATCTTATAAATTTGGTGTCCTTCCAGGTGAAGGAGTGAATACAGGAGGTCGTCGTAAGTCTCCTCGCAGTCGTATCCGAACTGCACCTAAATATAATTATCCCAAATTTAAAGGTAAAATAAAGTACCCGAAAGCAAGGAAATCTCGTGACTAAAGCAGAAATTAAACTTAATAAAATTAAGTCTCGTGAACATTATCACATGAATTTGCTATCTGAAGTTCTTGATCCTAATGTTTTACATCAACGAGTTCCGCGTCTTGAAGAAGTAGCAGAAGCACGAATTGCTCATAAGAATAAATTTAATACTATTCAGAAACTTGGTCAACTAGGAACAACTGGATTTAATGAAGATAGAAGTCTTCAATATATCGCACAGATTGATCAAGCTGTATGGAGTGCGGTGGTTTCTGTATTCTCTCGATATGATCCTGAGACTGGTAAATTAATGGATGATGGACTTCTTTATAAAACTGATCCAGTTGATGGTCATGTTAAACTTAATCGTGATTTCTTTTTTGCTCTCTTATCGGGACCACTCAAGAACTATGATATGCGTGGTAAAACAAGTATAATGGTTTAGAAAGGATTCAAATGGATTGGTATATTTGGGCTACTAATAGAGCACGTAATCCTAACGCATGTCAGTATTACAGGATAAATGTTCCGCTTCAACAATTAGAAAAATTACAATACGCATACGGATACGAAGATAAAGGTGAACGTGGTGATGATGATCTTCGTGCCATGTTAACCTCAGATGTTTGTATATTTTATTCTTTGATGGGGGAGACTGTCTTATATCAATTACAAACCATAAAGAACATGAAATCTGGGATTAGAATAGATGGTAAAAGACAGTTTCCCCCTATTGTTATATATGACGTAGATGATAATTCTGATTATGTTCACCCAATGAATCCGACCTTTTCTTACCTCGGGGTGAGATCATATCCTGATGAAAAATTTCTAGAACCAGGAAATATAATTGAATGGGAAAATCCTGATGGTGAAAGAGAAATTTTATGGGAAGATAAGATAACTAAAGACGGTCTTATTCTATTTGATATTGAACGTAATCTCAAAGAACTTAAGATTCGACATGAAATAGTTCGAACCTGTCACGGAGCTACAGTAACCACCCCACCATTAGCTAATTATTTTCGAGAGGTCATTGGTCAAAAAAATGTCTACGTCTTTCCTAATACAATTATACCAGGGCATTATGAACAATTTGATGTTGTTAGAACAGATCATAATGTTCGAATTCTATGGCAAGGATCACAATCACATTATGTAGATTGGTATCCTATGCGTGATGCTCTTAAAACTGTAAATGATAAATATCCTAATATAACCTGGGTTATATATGGTACTAAATTTAGTTGGATTCACGATATAATTCCCGAAGATAAGATTGAATATCATTCTTGGTCGCCTTACCAATCTTATAAACTTCGTAGAGGATTACTTAATATTGATATAAATTTATGTGTACTCTCTGATAATGGATTTAATAGATGTAAATCTGCTATCAAATGGTACGAAGGTTCAATTTGGGATAAACCCGAAGCTACGATTGCTGCAAATGTAGCACCTTATTTTGAAATCCAAGATGGAAAAACAGGATTATTATATAACTCACTTGATGAATTCGTTGAGAAAATGGGTACATTAATTGAAAATGCTGAATTAAGAAAAAGACTTGGTGAAAATGCTAGGAAATGGGTTCTCAATAATCGAACACCAGAAAAAACAATTCCAGGTTTATTCGAATTTTATAAAGAATTAAAAGATGCTCAGAAGCGTGAATTAGCTCCAATGGTTAAGATTGGGACTAACGCAGAGTTTAGGAAGCTGACCGCGAGGAAACAGCAGGAGAAAGAATGCCTTCCAGTCCAGGAAATGTAAATTTATCTATATCGCGAACCAACGCGAAATTATATATATCTAGAATTATCGGTGGTGGCGGTACTGGAGACAATATCGCGCTTGCCGAAGAGATATTACTTCGAGCTTTTATTGATTGGCAGAATGAAAAAGATTGGGAATTTCTTCTTAAGGATGTTTCTAATAATTTTACTGTTGACAGTTGTGTGACTTCTTCAGGTTTACCAACGATTTCTGCTCCCGTAACAGCGGCTTTTGATGGAATTAATATAGGAATAACAGTGACGGGTACAGGAATTCCTGCGAGCACTACAATCTTAAGTTATACAAGAGGATCAGACGGAACGGTTAATCAGATAACTCTATCTAATAATGCAACTGGATCATCGACAGTCACATTAACATTTGGTGGAACTATTCCAGTTCGAATTGGAGTTCAAGATTATAATCTTCCAACGGATTTCTATAAGCATTATGGTGTTAGATTTACATCTACTCTTAAGTGGCCATTAATGTTTGTTAGACCTCGTGATTGGAATCGAATTACTCTAGATCAAACTGTTCAGGGTTCTCCAGAATTATATACTATTTTTAATCCTGTAAGTCCGCTAACTCAGAATAAAGGAGTTTATCGTCTAAGATTATACAGAATTCCAAGCGCAACAGATACTTTATTAGTACAATATTATCGTAAATTTGATGCGTTAGCTGATCCAATTGATATGGATAGTGTTTATCTCTATAAGTTCTTAGATTATTGTCGATCTCTGATACTTAGTGTTAAAAAAGGATTTGATGATCCCGCTTCTTATGCTGCTGAAGCATTTCAAGGACTTCAAAAAGCTAAGTCTAGTGATGAAGCAGTAACTGAAGATCAAGATGTTCGAATGAAATCTCAAATGGAAATGAATAATGACTTTAGAATGCCTCTCTGGTCTAATGGTGCATTTACACCATTTCCAGATTACGGCTGGTAACTAATGCCTACACCTATAACTGAATTTTTCAATGGTGGCGTGGTCACAGCCCGACATCCTGCATTATTAATGCCCGGAGAAGTACAGCAAGCTGATCATTGTGTTTATCGTCTTCATGACACATCTATTCAACGTGCTCCTGGGCGAACTATATATAACTCAACACCTCTTAGTGCTGGTCTTAAAGGACTTGCTCAATTAACTTTCGATCAGAGAACAGATCAATTAATTGCATGGCCTCAAGGTGATGGTACAAATTCATTCTTATATAAGAGTGATTTTACAGCAATTACAGGTGTATTTTCTATTATTACTGGTCCCGGAGTTGTAATTGCTAATACTCATTCTAATACAACTATAGATGGTGCGCCAGCCGGTTCTTTTACTAATATGATTGTAGGTACAAGAATAACTGGTTCTGGAATTCCAAATGGTACATATGTCACTATAGTCAATTCGGGTACAGCAATTACTATTTCTCAAGCAGCAACCTCTACATTAACAGGTACAACACTGGCATTTGATGCTGGAATAGCATTATCTTTTCAAGACTTAGGAACTGAGACTCTTGATATAATTCAATGGCAAAATAGTTTCTTTGTACTTCCCAAAAATGGAAATGTTGTCCGATTATTTTGGAAACAATTTCCAACTGGAACTGTACCTGAAACCTTAATTGGTCGGCCAGCTGGTTTATTACCTATTACATCACCACCCACAATTACAGTTCAAAATGGTGCTGGTTGGTCTTCTGTTCTCGGTAATGGATATTATTGGTTTCTAGTTACTGAAATACTCACATCTGATAATCCTGATGTACCAGATATTGAAGCAGGTTATACGGCTAATGAAGGACGAGCGGTTGTTGTTCAGATAACTACATATGCTACACAATTTATTAGAATAACATTTCCCACAATTAAGAATGATGGTACCAATGGTACTAATCGTGCTACACATTGGGGAATCTATATGTCTTTTATTACGGCAGGAGTAGCTGCTTATTCTGATCCTACGAATATGCCATCTTTAGCGACTTTTCGAAGAATCGCTAAGATGCCCATCGAGGATACCGTAAGAGATATTAAATTTGATAATACTACTCAAGGAACCAAACTTCCAACTATAGCAGGTGTAGGACCTGATGGATTAGCTCAATTTTCTAATACAGTTGGATTTTTTGATCGTGGTGGACAAATCGCTAGTGGTGTTTCAGGTTCTGGAACAACGATGGAAGAAGCTCTATCTGGTTTTGGATTTAGTGCAGGTTCTCCTTATAGCGGCTACAGTATAACTGGAATTAAAGTAACTATTGTAAGTAGTATTGGAAATAATAATACTGCTGGTTATTATTTATGGTTAGATAATGCTGGTAGTAAATCTAGTAATCGTAATTTTGGTGTTTCTGATCGAACTACTATGTTCGCTAAAGAATGGGGTGGTCAGTTTGATCCTTGGGGACAAACGTGGACACCAACAGATATCTCAAATCTCAGAGTTATTGTTCTAAAAGGTTTTTCAGCTGCAGCACAAGTCCTAAAAGTTGATTATATTGAAGTTACTGTTTATTATAGTGGTGCATCTCTTGATGTAGGAAGTATAAATCTCGATGGTCCTTACTATCCTATCGTAACTTATCGTTCTCAAGTTGGATTTACCGTAAATGATACGGCTAATTTTACCATTCCCTCAGCTTCTACTGGAGATATATTTAAAGGATCATTAGTTTTAAATGATGCATCTAATCCTAGTCTTATTCGTTATTCTATTCCTAATGCTCCTGAGTCTTTTCCCAAACCCTACTTTCTAAAATTTAATTCTAAGAAAAAAGATATTATAACATTTATCCGTAAAGTTGGTCAAATTTTAATTGTAGGTATGCGTGATTCCATTAAACGTGTTAATTACCTTCCAACTGAGCTTGATATAGAATTTCAACAAGGAATTGCCCATGAAGATGTTGTTACGGATCATGGAATTGCAGGACCTTTAGCAGCAACTCTATTTGATTTATCTAATAGTGGAGTTGTTCTCGCGTACGCGAGCTATAACGGTTGGTATTTTACAGATGGTATTACCGCTAGACCATTAAATCTTGATATTAAACTACAAGACCTTGTTAAATCTACTGCATTAGGTACAAGTGTATTTCGTGTGTATCCCCGAGAAAAATGGCTTGTTTTCTTTTATTGCCCAAACGGTGCTACTCATACCAAAAATACACGAGCAATTATCTTTCACTATGCTTCAGATAAAATAAAAGAAGGTGGCTTTTTACCCGCAACAGGTCCTCTCTCAATTTCAGCGAGATCAGCAGCAGAAGCTCATATCGCGGGCCTTCCTTATCTTCTTACAGGCCATCAAACGGATGGTAAAGTTTATGTAGAAGATAGTGGAGATACTCAGGCAGCTAGTTATCAAGTCCATAATGATTCTGATTCTCTAGTAAGTGCTCCTATTGTTCCTCTAATTCGTACTCGTAAAATATTCGCTTCAGGTTATGCTAGAGATACTGCTGTACAAAGAATTTATATCTTACATCATGCTACAGGAACATCTTATACTATATCTTCGACAACTACAATTAGTAGTACCGCAGTCACCTCGGCTGCAGCCTTCACTAATGTTGTTGTTGGAATGAAAGTTCGTAGTACAGGATCAACGATTCTACCAGATACTATTGTCACTGTTAAAACAGATAATAGTAATATTACGATATCTCAAGCAGCCACAGCTAATGGCACAGAGAATCTGGTATTTGATGATGGTACACTAACACTAGTGCTTAGAGGTTCCGCTATTGATGAAAATATGGTTGACTTAGCCACTGGCTACCCCTCAACGTTGACTGGTGATCTCTTAGTTAAAGGACTCGACGATATAAAACAAGGACTTGAACTAAAGATTCAGAAGGTTTTATTACCTTCCGCGAGCACAGCTGATTTAGGACAACAAATGAAATTAAATAACTTCACATATCTTGCCGATGATAGTCTCACTGAAATTAATCGGAGTACACAGTAATGCCTAAATCGCCCTCCTTAATTTCTAAAGATATACCAAGATGGCTATATGAAGTCTTACGTAAGCTTGACGACCGCGCCGAGGAAACCTCCCAACAAATGGGTGCTATTTCTCGTGGTGAATCTCCGGTTGGTGGTGGTTTATCACTTGATTTAACAGATTATCTTAAATTAAGTGGCCGACCTAATCAATGGGCTCATGGTAGAAATATATTTGATGCTAAGATTTCAACGCCTACAGGCTCATTTTATTTCTCTACATCTCAAACTGGATTTGGTTTAAGAGCTTTAACATCTCCTACTATTCCACCTCCTGGTTTACCGAATACATATGTCAATGTTAATTTCAGTATTGAAGAAAGTCTCGCTAGTAGAACATTATATGTAAATAGAGAATGGATTTTTCCGAACTTCAATGAAGTAGAAGGAGATACAACGGGATATCACATCTTTGCTGATACTTCCGATTATCAACATTTTACAAAGAAAACACTTGATATTGGTTGTATACATTCATTTTCTGATTCAGTAGTTGCGAATAATAGTGGTATTAGTGATGAATCTGAAACAAAAATGATTCAACTTAAAATTAGTGGTAGTATGGCTGCTAATCGTGATGCTTCTACTCATGCTATGACAGATACTTGGCCTGTTATTCAGTTTCCAGCAATGGACCTTCGTCTTAGTCAAGGTGTTACATCTAGAGATAGAACACATACTTTTTGTATCCTAAAGACTCCAACTTCTGGTGGTGCTCATACTGGAACACCTTTTGAAATTGATGGTTTTATTTATGGTGGAGATACAAGACGTGAGTTATATTCTATGTATGGTGGAGCTAAAGGAACATTACCTGCTCCGACAACCGGAAGTTTAATTCAATGGAATCCTGCTATTACTGGATTAACAGGTACTTTTACTGTAAGTAGTCCGATAGTCAGTGGTATTACACCTAATACAACGGGTATTAAAGTTGGTATGCGCGTGCGCGAGTCTGTGAGTAATTATAGACTTACTGAAGATACATTTGTTGTATCGGTTGATAGTTCTAGTCAAATTACAATGAGTCAAGATTGGACTGATTCAACAAATAGCAAAGCATTTGTTTGTTTCGGACCTAATTATATTACTACAGCAGCACTTTCGGGTATTTTAACAATTGAGCATTCTTCGACGACAGATCGCGATACTTATACTGTAAACTGTACTACGAATGGAACTACTGTTGTAACTTCAGCTGCATTATTCGGTCCAGTTCAAGTTGGTCACGCGATATTTGGAACAGGTATTCCTGCCGGAACAACGGTAACAGTTGTAACTGATACAAGTAATATTACAATATCACAAGCAGCAACAGACTCAACTACTAATATTCGAAACTTTGCATCTGATGATCATACACAATTAATTCGAAAATATGGTCCTACAGGACAATTTATTGGAGTTCAACCAGGTGGAACGATTCCAGCGGGTGGACTCCATATGAGTGGATTCTTAAGTGTTGGAAGCACAGTTCCATCTTCAACTACGGGAACGGTGAATATCGAGAAGATCGTAACTGGCGTGCTTTCAAACTTTGTAATCTTCAAGATGACGCATGGCGGTACTGGATCAGTAAGCAGTGCGCACAAAACACTGATTGTCCAGAATTTCGGTGCTCCATCTAGGTCTGCTGGAAGTCCAAACTTCACCGGGATTGATGTTTTTATTACGCCGAATGTGCCAGGCGGGCTTACCGACAATATTATTCTCGGAATCAACATGACCGCCGTTCCCTCTTTGGGTGGTGGATCGGTAGTCAATCAAATTACTGGTGTGAATGCTGAATGTGGATGCGGTGGTAGCGGGAGCGCAACGCTCATGCAAGGTGGTACATTTACACTGCGACCGGGTGCTTCTACGATTGGGTCTATTCGTGCAATTGAACTTGTATCAAGTTCTAGCCCGACACAAACAGCTACAGTTTCTAATATGTTTGGTATTTATATGGATACTCTCGGTGCTCCAGCAACAATAAGTGGTGCCGGAGCGATTACCAGTTTTTATGGCATTTATCGTGTTAGTACAGTTTCTGCGACAAATAAATGGTTTATTTATATGACTGTTACTGATTTACCTAGTATTCATACTGGACCACTACGTTTAGGAGATGCTGTAACACCAACACATATTCTAGAACTTGCTGCAGGAACCACAACAAAAGCTCCTATACTATTCACAGCTGGAACAAATCTTACAACAGCACTAGCCGGAGCAATGGAGTGGGACGGAAGTAGAGCATATTTAACACAAACAGTCGGACCAACAAGAAAGACTATTGCGTATACAACGGATAGTTTACCAGCTGTTCCTGGATTTTCAAGAATTTTTGCAACAATGGGAGCATAAATGGCGGATACCCTAAAAGTTTTAGCTCAAACAAATCCTACGGCTGCAAGTCTAACGGATTCTTATACGGTTCCAGGTGGAACTAGTGTAACAGTGAGTTCAGTAGTAATCACAAATAGAAGTGCAACACCTACTTCATACAGAATTTCTGTTGCAGTCGCGGGTGCTGCTGATAATAATAAACAATATATTGCTTATGATATTCCTATAGGTGCTAACGTTACAGATACATTTACTATTGGAATTACACTGGCTGCAACAGATATTATTCGAGTTTATGCAACTCTTGCAACACTTAGTTTTAATATCTTTGGTGTTGAGGTTACATAATGTCTGTTATTAGACATGGTATAAAATCTATTCCTCGTATTACACCAATTCGTGGAAAAGTCTCATTTGGTGTAGTAACTACAACAACTTCAACTCAACGATCTATTGCTGTTGAAAATGCGAGATTTATATTAGGAAGAAGTAGTTTCGGTATAGTTACTCGTGCTAACATCAAACAAACTGAAATTGATTTCGGGACTACTCCCATAGCCGAGGCATCCTTTACTATAATAGATACTGATGTCTTAACTAATTCTATGATTATCGGAACAGTTGCATATGAAGCACCAACAGGAAAAGATTTAGATGAATTAGAAATGGATGGACTTGATCTAAAATTTGGTCCAGGAGCGGGACAATTTCTGCTCTATGCCCGTGGACAAGATGGTTATATTGCAGATAAATTTAAGATTAATTATTTAATAGGATAAAATATGGCTATAATAAAATCAGGAGCTTCCACTGATCAACTAACTATTGATCCCACTAGTAAAGCAGCTCGCGTAACACTTTACGGAAGTGACGGAACCTATATTGGAGAACGAGCTACATATCGAGCTGCAACAACTGCAAACGTTGTAGCAGCAGCAGGTGCTGCAATGTTCTTTGTAATCGCAGGTTCTTCAACAAAAACAGTGAAGGTATGGCATATTAGAGTTAGTGGAGAAACTCTAACAACTTTAGCTGTTAACTCAATTGTAGTCGAGAAATGGTCTACTGCCCCAACAGGTGGAACTATTACAACTCTTACTCCAATCCCACATGATTCCAATGATCCAGCTTCTACAGCTAGTTTAGTACAAGTTTATACAGCTGCTCCAACAGAGGGAACATTAGTAGGTACAGTTGGTTGTAATCGCCATATACAAAAGTCTAGTACCGTTGTTGATGGTTCATCTTTTGATGATGTGGAGTGGATATTCGGCACTTATGGTGAGACACGACCTATTGTACTGAGAGGAACAACGCAGGCTCTCTCTTTAGCATTTGGAGCTGCTCCTGCTACTGCTGTTACGTTATCTGTTGAAATTGAATGGACTGAAGAATAATGCCAACTAAAGTTCAAGCAAAAGCAACAATAGATCAGGTTGCGACAGACTCTAAGAATGATATAGATAATATCCTTCCCGCAGGCGTTAATATCAATGATGGAGCTATATCTTTCGGTCCAGAACGATATACTATTCAATTAAACGCAGGTGGAAACGCAGCTACTGCTCTTAGTTGGTTTAATTCAATAGTAACAGCACTTACGAATGCTGGCCGAACACCTTCAATATCATTACTACAAAGACGTGGAACAGATTTTCCTAAAGGATACGCTATCACTGAAACAAAACTTACAGTTACAATTACTAATTTCTAAGAGGTATAAATGGGTCCAGCAGCATTAGTTTTAGCAGCAGCTTCATTAGCAGGAGGAATCCTCGGGGGCAAGCGCAAGCATATTGATCCAGAATGGTTAAAACAACATTTCGGTCCAGGTGCGGTTAGTGAAGAAGCATTAAATTTATTCAATAACTTAATAAATTCTCCCTATGGGCAGAAAATTATGACTAATGCTGCAGAACAAGGACAACAATTCGGAAGAAATGTTAACCAACAAGCTGCTGAATCTGGTTTAGCTGGCCCCGAGGGAACGTCAGGAACTGGTATCTTTGCTACATCCGCTGCACAGGGAGCTACTGATTCTCTACAACGAGGTGTTAAAGGTGATTTTTATCAGATGGTTCTTCCTATCGCTCAACAAATGGTGAGTGAAAGGATGCAAGCGTATCTGAATGATCAACAGCAAGGAGGATATCAAACTGGTGCTGCTAAAACTTGGCAACAAATTGGTCAAGCAGCAGGAACAGCAGGAGCAATGATTCCAGAAAATACTCAACAGCCACAGGGAACACAATCAAGTGTACCTTTTAGTGGAATTCCTTCAACTCTAAAACCTCCGTCTCCATATCCTTCTTTTATGCAAGCTGGTAGTGCCCCGATGAAAACCTCTATGACGCCCAATGTTAATCCAGTTCTACCAACAATGCAAAGACAATCGCGTTTTGATGTATTTCGTAATGTTCAACCCGCGTACACGAGATAATAATGCCTAAAACTTTTCAACAAGCAGTTGATCCAGAGGGGAATCCAATAGAACAAAGTGCCCCAATGATGCAACCTGCTGAACAAGCATCTCCAGGTCCAGCGGGTATAGAACCATATGATCAAAACGTTAATCAAGCAGAGACACAATTAAATGCTCTCTTATCACAGTATCCAGATGTAGACTATCAAGGAAAATATCAGGAATTAGTTAAAGGTGTTGAAAATCGTCCTGTTTCTGAGTCTCCAAATCCTCTGTTATCATTTGCTTATGCAATGGGTTCTCCTGAAAAGGCACCCGCGATTCTCCATGAGAAAATGATAAGAAAACAAGAAGAAGCAGATAAAAAAGATGCTGATCTTATGAAGTTAAAAGAAAATCTTCTTCAAGGGACTATTCAGCAAGAAATTGCTAAAGGTAATTTTAAATTAGCTCTATCTCAATCTGAAAAACTCGCGGACTTACAACGTGCTAATGCTGATCGTGAACGTTTCTTAAATATGCAGGATTGGAAACAGAAACAACAGATTAAAACTGAAGATGCTAAAAAATTAATCGCAAAGAGAATTACACAGCTTGCTGCGAATTTCCATCTTACTGAAAAACAAGCATTAGAAGCTCAACGAGAAGCAGCTAGATTTGCTACGTCATTAGCAGGTAAAATGGATATAATGGGCAATCCAGCTTATACTTCTGATGAAATTGCTGATCTAACGGATGCTCATATTCGTCAAGCTTATAGTCTTTCTTCAACACTTCAAAATCCTCCAGCTAAAGTAGAAACACCTAAAGTACCCACAGCTGGTGAAAAATTACGTTCTATTATAGAAAACAATAGGAAAAATAAGCAATAAATGCCAGGCGCAAGTTATACATATGGAGAACAAGATTTACCTAAAAAAGACTTAGTTGAATCTATTCTTCCTCTGCCATCTGAAGAATTACAAAAGGGTCATGAACAAAGAAGGCTAGATTCTTATCTATCCCATATCGGCACAAAGCTTCGTAAAGATTATCCAGAAGCTGGTGATGCTAATGATCGAGAGATAATTCAAGCATTTCATCAATTAGAAGCTCCTGATTCTTCTCCTGAAGAATTTGGAAAAGCTCTAGACCAAATGTATCCTGGATGGACTCCACCTAAAGAACCATCTCTAGCATCAAGAGCAGTTCACACTGCTGCTGATTTTCCAGTCTCTATCCTTCGCGATGTTATTAAAGCTCCTGTGGGAGTCGGTGAAGAAATCGCAGGTATTAGTAAATTAGCTACAGCTAAAACGCCAGAAGAAGAACAAGCCGCT
>Ga0209438_1000082_pt1 | contig 23934 bp, 19 predicted proteins | sample GraSoi_2013_20cm_FD_185825 | JGI IMG/M metagenome (GOLD analysis project Ga0209438, IMG submission 185825) | Grasslands soil microbial communities from the Angelo Coastal Reserve, California, USA - Sample 9_17_2013_20cm (SPAdes) (version 2) | ecosystem: Environmental > Terrestrial > Soil >...
CCCGTCACCGCCCAGACGCCCGTCCCCGATTCGATCGCGGTGCTCGGCTCCAAGCGCAATAGCACCATCAGCATCATCCAGATCAGCGGCCTGGTTCCGGGCCGCGCCATCAACTATCGCGACGTGCAGCGCGCCATTCAGGCGCTCTACACGAGCGCGCAGTTCGACGCGGTGGCGGTGACGCAGACGACGGCGGCGGGCAAGAACGTGCTCGTGATTCACGTGCACGAGCGGCCCCTGCTGGTCAAGTGGGCGATCCGGGGCGTGGCGCGCGTCCCCGAGCACAGCGTGCGCGACAAGGTGGCGCTCGCCGAGGGCCGCCCGCTCGATCTCGCGAACGTCGCGCGCGCGCGCGCCCGCATCGATTCGCTGTATCACGCCAAGGGATACTATCTCGCGCGCACCAAGCCCCTCTTTGTCTATGAGCGCGATTCGTCGAGTGTCCGCGTGATCTTCGACATCGACGAAGGGCGCCGCGTCGCGATCGCCCGCGTCGATTTCCAGGGGAATACGCATTTCAGCGACGAGGAGCTGGCGGCCCAGATGCACTCGCGCTCCGAGGGGTTCTGGTGGTTCCGCTCGGGTGAATACAACGACGACAAGATCGGCGAGGATCTGCACCAGAATCTGCCGTCGTTCTACGGGAAACAGGGCTTCGTCGACTTCCAGGTGCTCGACGACACCCTGATCGTCCACGAGGGGACGGGCAAGGCGACGCTGGTCGTGAACGTCAGCGAGGGCGAGCCGTATCGCATCGGCTCGTTCGAGATCGTCGGCAACCGGCGGTTCTCGACCGAAGAGCTGCAGACGTTCTATCCCTTCACCGGCGAGCAGCGCACCGGACTGCTGGGCCTCGGCGGCAGGCGCCACATCGTCAATTTCGATGACGCGCTCTGGCAGGACGCCACGCGCAAGCTGCAGACGCTGTACTACAACAACGGCTACATCTACGTCACCGCGCGCAACGACGTGCTGCGGCGGATCGGGCCCGACGGCAAGCCCGTCGTCGACCTCCGGTGGGTGATCGCGGAAGGCCAGCCGGCGATCGTCAGCCACGTGGAGATCCGCGGCAACGACGTCACGCACGATCGCGTGATCCGCGAGGCGATCGTGATGGTCCCGGGCGACGTGTTCCGGCAGGACGCGCTCATCGCCTCCTATCAGCGCGTGTCGAACCTCGGCTTCTTCAATCAGCCGATGCCGTTCCCGGACACCAAGCCGGCCAACGACCAGGGCGACATCGACGTGGTGTTCCGCGTCTCCGAGAAGCGCACCGGCAACATCAACTTCGGCGCGTCGGTGGGGCAGGGGACGGGGGTCGGCGGCTTCCTCGGCCTCGACGAGCCCAATCTGTTCGGGCAGGGGAAGCGGGGCCGGTTCCAGTGGCAGTTCGGCAAGAACATCAACGACTTCGACGTCTCCTTCACCGATCCGGCGGTGCGCGAATCGCGCATCTCGGCGACGGTCGGCGTGCACAATACGCGCGTCCGTTACGTCATCGCGAACGTCGGCCGGCTGCGGCGGCGTGGCGCCAGCCTGCAGCTGGGCTTCCCGGTGTTCGGCGACAACTATACGCGGCTGTACGCCTCCTACGGGATCGATCAGCAGAGCTTCACCGGTTCGACGACCAACACGGCGTTCTCCAGCGCGTTCCGCTGCAACGATTGCGTGCGCTCGTCCCTCGGGCTGTCGCTGATGCGCGATACGCGGGTCGATCTGCCGTTCCCGACCGCGGGGACGATGGTCCAGTTCGGCCTGTCGCAGAGCGGCGGCCTGCTCGGCGGATCGGGCAACTTCCAGCGCGCCGATATCGAGGGACATTTCTACGCGCCGATCGGCACGCTCGGCAATGGGGCGTCGAACGCCAAGTTCGTGCTCGGATTCTCGACCCGGTCGGGCTTTGTATTCGGCGACTCGCCATTCTTCGAGCAGCTGTTTACGCTCGGCGGCACGCAGTTCTTCATCCCGTTGCGTGGCTATGACGAGGCCTCGATCACGCCGTTCGGTTACGACCCGAACGCCAGCGCCAGCGGCGCGAGCCCCAACGCGTTCGGCAAGGCGTTCTACACGATGACCGGCGAGTTCGGGATCCGGCTGTCGCAGATGCTCTATCTCTCGACGTTCTTCGACGCCGGCAACGTCTGGTCGCGGCCCGCCCAGTTCAACCCCACGCGGCTGTTCCGGGGTGCGGGCATCGGTGCCGCGGTCATCTCGCCGCTCGGACCGCTCGGGATCGACTACGCGTACGGATTCGATAAGATCGATCAGTTCGGCCGGCCCGCGCCAGGCTGGAAACTGCACTTCAAGCTCGGCAATTTCTTCTAAGCCACACCCACGTCCTACCTCGGGAGTTTCCGCTTTATGCAGCGTCTCGTGCTCATTTCGCTCGCCGCCGTCGCCGCGTTCGCCACGGCACCGACCGCCTTGCTCGGACAGGGGGGCGGGCCGCAGTCGGCTTCGGGGCCGCTCAAGATCGCGTTCATCAACTCGCAGGAGATCCTGAGAGCGACACCGGGCTACGCGGTGGCGGAGTCCACGTACCGGCGTGAATTCCAGGCCTCGCAGGTCGAGGTGCAGAAGCTGCAGCACCAGCTCGATTCGGCGGTCCAGGTCTTCGACCAGCAGTCGCTCGTGCTGTCGCCCGCGGCCCGGCAGGCCAGGCAGAAAGACCTGCAGACGATGCAGCAGCACATGGAACAGCGCTCCAGCGAGCTGCAGGACCACCTGCAGCAGCGGGAGCAGGAGCTGCTCGGCCCGCTCCGCGCGCGCATCACGTCGGTGATTCAAGGGATCCGCGCGGAGATGAACTACGCGCTGATTCTCGATGCCGACGCCGCCGGCGGATTCGTGGCCGCCTTGGATCCGGCGCTGAACATCACGCCCCGGGTGCTGCAGCGCCTCACGCAGGCGCAGTAACGCACCACGCGTACACTCTCCGCGAGTGAGATTGCTGCGCTCACCGGCGGCAAGCTGGTGGGTCCAGGAACTACCACGGTCGCCGGGGTCGCGCCGCTCGAGCGCGCAGGTCCCGGCGACCTCTCTTTTCTTGCCTCGCCCCGCTACGTCCCCTACTTTGAGCGCACCAGCGCTTCGGTCGTGCTCGTCGCACCGGCGTTCGAGTCGGCCGGGGGTGGGGAGGGCGGAGGGCCAGGGACACGCATCATCGTGCCCGACCCGTACGCCGCGCTGCTGGTCGTGCTTCCCGTGCTGTATCCGCAGGCCGTCTGGGAGGCGGGCATTCATCCCACCGCGGTGGTGGGCCGCGGCGCCACGTGGCAGGAGCCGGTCGCCATCGGCCCGCATGCGGTGCTCGGCCACGCGGTGCAGCTCGGCAAGAATGTGCGCATCGGCGCGGGGTGCGTGCTCGGCGACGGCGTGGCCGTCGGCGACGACACCCAGCTCTTTCCGGGCGTCACACTCTACTCGGGGACCGCACTCGGCAAGCGGGTGATCGTGCATGCCGGCGCCGTGCTCGGCAGCGACGGGTTCGGATACATCCCCGGCAAGGATGGTGAGGCGCACCGCAAGATCCCGCACGTCGGGCGGTGCCTCATCGGAGACGACATCGAGATCGGCGCGAACACGTGCATCGACCGGGGCAGCGTGGACGACACCGTGATCGGCTCCGGCACGAAGATCGACAATCTCGTCCACATCGCCCATAACGTGCGGATCGGCGCGCGCTGCCTCATCATGGCGGAGGCGGGGATCGCGGGCAGCTGCCAGGTGGAGGACGACGTGATCATCGCGGGGCAGACCGGCATCGGGGACCACATCACGATCGGGCGTGGCGCGCGGCTGCTCGTGCAGTCGGGCATCATCGCCGACGTGCCCGCCGGCGTCACCGTCTCCGGGTATCCCGCGCGCCCGCACCGTGAGCTGCTGCGCGCCCAGGCCGCGATGTACCGCCTCGCAAAGATCGTCGACGAGCTCGAAGCCCTCGTGCAACCCGAACCCGAGCCTCCCCCTGCCGCCACTGAGCGCTAGGCGCTCGATCACGCGCCCCGCGGGCGTTCGCGGTACGGGGCTGCATACCGGCGCCGCGACGGAAGCGACATTTCTCCCGGCGCCGGCCGGCCAGGGGATCGTGTTCCGGCGGATCGATCTCGCGGGGAAACCCGAGGTCCCGGCGCGGCTGACGGAGGTCGAGGCGGTGGAGCGACGCACGGCGATCGGGCACGGCGCGGCGACGATTCACACCGTCGAGCACGTGCTGGCGGCCGTGGCCGCCCATGTGATCGACGACCTCACGATCGAGCTCACGGGCCCCGAGCCGCCGATCCTCGACGGCAGCGTGCTGCCGTACTTCGACGCGCTCGCGCAAGCGGGGCCGGCCGCGGTGGGTGGCGAGCCCTCGGTGCTCACCGTCACGGCACCCTTCACCGTGACCGACAAGGAAGCGTCGTACGTGGTGGCGCCGTCGAAGGCGTTACGTCTGACGGTGTCGATCGAGTGGCCGCATCCGTTGATCGGGCGGCAGGCGGGCACCTATGACGTGACGCCGGAGAGTTTCGCCGCGGAGCTCGCGCCGGCGCGGACATTCGGCTTCACGCACGAAGTCGCCGAGCTGCAGGCGCGCGGGCTGATCAAAGGCGCGTCCGAGGCGAACGCGATCGTATTGGACGAGCGGGGCGTCGTGAACGGCGGGAAGCTGCGCTGGCCCGACGAGTTCGTGCGGCACAAAGCCGCGGACATCGTGGGGGACCTGGCGCTCACCGGCGCCCGGATTCAGGCTCATGTGGTGGCGACGCGGCCCAGCCACGGCGGCAACATCGCCCTGGCCCGGGCGCTCGCTCGCGCAGGGAGGCGCACCGGCATGCCGGCGATGGATATCGCGAAAATCATGGACTATCTGCCCCACCGCTACCCGTTCCTGCTGGTGGACCGGATCCTCGAAGTGGAGGGCAACAAGCGGATCGTCGGGATCAAGAACGTCACGATCAACGAGCCGTTCTTTCAGGGACACTTCCCGGGCCATCCCATCATGCCGGGCGTGCTCATCATCGAAGCGATGGCGCAGGTCGGTGGGATGCTGCTGATGACCCACTTCGAGGGGCAGGATACGGCGAACAAAGTCGTGTACTTCATGTCACTCGATAACGTGAAGTTCCGCCGTCCGGTCGTCCCGGGCGACCAGATCCGCTTCGAGCTCGAGATGCTGCAGTTCCGCGGCAAGACGTGCCGCATGAAGGGCGCCGGATTCGTAGACGGGCAGATCGTCGCCGAAGCGGAGATGATGGCCATGGTAGTCGATAAGTGATCCATCGCACCGCGCTGATCGATCCGACGGCCGAGCTGGGCGGCGACGTCTCCGTCGGCCCCTACTGCGTGATTGGTCCCAAGGTCACCGTGGGGGAGCGCTGCAGCATCGCGGCGCACGCGGTGATCGAGCGCAACACGCGCATGGGCGACGGCGTGAAAATCGGCTACGGCGCCGTCATCGGCAACGACCCGCAGGACCTCAAGTACAAGGGCGAAGAAACCTGGGTGGAAATCGGAAGCGGCACGATCATCCGCGAGTACTCGACGGTCAACCGCGGGAGCACGGCGACGGGCAAGACGACGGTGGGCGAGCGCTGTTTCCTGATGACCTACGTGCACATCGCCCATGATTGCGTCATCGGCAACGACGTCATCATCGCCAACGCGGTGCAGATGGCCGGTCACGTCACCGTCCACGAGCGCGCGATCATCAGCGGCCTCGTGCCGATCCATCAATTCGTCCGCATCGGCACCTATTCGTTCGTCGGCGGGGGGTCGCGCGTCAATCAGGACGTGCCGCCGTACACGAAAGCGGCCGGGAATCCGGTCCACCTCTACGGGCTGAATTCGGTGGGCCTGCAGCGCGCCGGCTTCCCGCCGGAATTGAAGCTTGCGCTGAAACGCGCCTACCGTCTCGTGTTCAACTCCGATCTCACGGTGAGCCAGGGAATCGCCCGCGCCCGCACCGAGCTGCCGCAGATCGCGGAGGTCGAAACGTTCCTGCAGTTCATCGAGGTCTCGCAGCGCGGGGTCATGGTGTGACGCCGCGGGTCCGGCCGGTGAAAGTGGGCGTGGTCGGCGCAGGCGCGCTCGGTTTCCACCACATCCGGCTGCTGAAAAAAATCGCTGGCGCGGACGTCGTCGGCTTCTACGACCACAATCCGCCCCGTGCCGCGCAGGTGGCCAAGGACCTCGAGACCACCGCCTTCCCCTCACTCGAGGCGCTGCTGGAGCGGGTCGAGGCGATCACCGTCGTCGTGCCGACCCCGGCGCACGTGGACGTAGGCCAGGCGGTGCTCGAGCGCGGCCTCCACGCGCTGATCGAGAAGCCGCTCGCGGACACTGTGCCCGGCGCCGAGCAGCTGGTGCAGCTCGCGCGCGAGCGCGGGGCCTGTCTCCAGGTGGGGCACGTGGAGCGATTCAACCGCGCGGTGCGCGCCGCGACCCCCTATCTCGACGAGCCCCGCTTTCTCCAGACCGAGCGGTTGGCGCCGTTTCAGCCGCGCGGCACCGATGTGGCCGTGATCCTGGACCTGATGATTCACGATCTCGATCTGGTGCTCGAGCTCGTGCGATCGGAAGTCGGCGAGGTGCGGGCCACCGGCGTGCCGATTCTGTCGCCGCACGTCGACATCGCCAACGCGCGCGTCGAGTTCGCCAATGGCGCCGTCGCGATCATCACGGCGAGCCGCGTGTCGCGCGAGCGGACGCGCAAGCTGCGAATTTTCCAGCCGACGGGATACTTCTCCCTGGACCTCGCGCAGGGGGACGGCCATTTCTACCGGCTGAAATCGGGATGGCAGGGGGCCCACGCCACCCGGATGGAAGACATCGTGGAGCACGTGAAGCTCGAGGCCCCTGAGGCGGAGCCGCTCAAGCTCGAGCTGGAGAGTTTCCTGCGCGCGGTCCGCGGTGACGGCGACGTCGTGGTCACCGGTGCCGCGGGGCTGCAGGCACTGAACCTCGCCTATCGCGTCGCCGACGCCATCAGCGCCTCGCCGCTCGCCGCGGCGCGGCCGTGACCAGGATCTACATCTCGGCAGGTGAGCCGTCGGCGGACGCACACGCCGCCGCGGTCGCCACTGCCTTGCGGCGCCGCCTGCCCGGCCTTGAGCTCGAAGCGCTGGGCGGGCCGCTGCTCGAGCGCGCGGGGGTGCGCGTACTCGATCGCATGGAAGCGTATTCGGTCGTAGGGTTCGTGGAAGCGCTCGCGAAGATTCCCGCGCATTATCGCCTACTCAACCGGATCAAGCAGTCGTTCTCCGCCAAGCGCTACGATCTCGTCATCCTGGTCGACTACCCCGGTTATCACCTCCGTGCCGCCGCTGCCGCCTCGGCCGCCGGTATTCCGGTTTTGTATTACATCGCGCCGCAGATGTGGGCGTGGGGGCCGAAGCGCGTCCGCAAGCTCGCGTCCGTGAATCAGCTCGCGGTCATTCTGCCGTTCGAAGAAGCGTTTTTTCGCGAGCGGGGAGTCGCCGCGACGTTCGTCGGACATCCGCTCAAGGACCGGCCGGCCCCGCCGCCGCGCCCGGATGCGCGTCGCGCCATCGGCCTCGATCCGGGCCGGCCAACGCTGGGCCTGTTCCCGGGGAGCCGGCGGCAAGAGGTCCAGCGGCACTGGCCCATCTTCCGCGCGGCCGCGGCGCGCGTCGCCGCCGCGCGCCCCGATATCCAGATCGTCGCCGCGGGCACCCGGGACGCGCAGTATCCCGACCCGGGCGCGATCACGGTGCATCTGGGCGATCCGTTGCTCGTGTTTGCGGCGGCGGACGCGGGGATCTGCAAGTCGGGCACCACGACGCTCGAGGCGGCCATCGCCGACCTGCCGATGGTCATCACCTATCGCGTCCATCCGATCTCTTCCTTCATCGCGTTCCGGCTACTCCGGGTGCCGTGGGTCGGTCTGGTCAACCTCGTGGCGGGCTACGAGGTCGCCCCCGAGTTCCTGCAGCGGCGCGCGACCGCCGCCGCACTCGCGGGCGGTGTGTTGCCGCTGCTCGATGCCACGAACCCCGCGACGCGGCGCCAGCGGGAGGGGCTGCAGCTGGTCCGCGACCGCCTGGGAGCGCCGGGCGCCGCGGATCGGGTCGCCGAGCTGGCCGCTCGATTGATCCGATGAAGCTGCGCTGGGCGGAGCCGATCGCGAAGACGCTGGGGCCGCCCGCGATCAAAACCCTCGCGGCCACGTGGCGCTTTCGGGAAAGCGGTCTCGAGCAGTGGAAACCTCCCTTCATCTTTGTGCTGTGGCACTCGCGGATCCTGCCGCTGTTGGCGCTCCACAAGCGTGAAGGGGTGGTGCTGCTGATCAGCCGGCATCGCGACGGAGAATACCTCGCCGATCTCGCGCAGGGGTGGGGCTACCGCTCGGTCCGCGGATCCACGCAGCGCGGCGGCGAGGTCGGGCTGCTGGGCATCGTCCGCGCGCTGCAGGGAGGCGCGGTGGTGGCAATCACGCCCGACGGTCCCCGGGGACCGCGCGAGCGCGTGCAGCCGGGCGCGATCGCCGCCGCGCAGCACGCCGGCGTGCCGCTCATCGCGACCGGCGCGCGCGCCGCGTCCGCGTGGTATCTCGGCTCCTGGGATCGGATGTGCCTTCCGAAGCCGTTCGCCGCGGTCGATGTGCGCTATAGCGCGCCGATTCGGATCGGGCCTGGAAAAGACGGTCTGCGGCAGGGCATCGCGGTGGTCGAACGCAGCCTGCACGATGTCACGGGGACCGGGTGAGCGCGCAGCGTATCGCGCACTGGATCTGGTGGAGCGGCGCGGCTCCCGCGCGCGCGGCGCGCGGCTTGTTGCTGCCTTTTGCGTTCGTGTATCGCACCATCATGAGCGCGCGGGCGAAGGCCTACGCGCGCGGCTGGCTGCGCCAGCGGCCCCTGCCGCTGCCGGCGGTCGCCATCGGCAATCTGGCCGTTGGCGGCGCCGGAAAGACGCCGCTCGCGGCCTGGACGGCGGCGTTCTTCGCTCGGCGCGGCGTGAAGCCGGGAATCCTGCTGCGGGGCTATCGCGGCGACGAACAGGCCGTGCATCAACGCCTGGTGCCCGGGGCGATCGTCGTGCCCGACGCCGATCGGCTGGCGGGCGCTGAGAAAGCCCGCGCGCAAGGCGCGCGCGTCCTGGTCCTCGACGATGCCTATCAGCGGCTCAACGTCGAGCGCGACGTCAACGTTGCGGTCGTGAGCACGGAGAGCTCGCCGCCGCGCCACGTCGCCTGGCCGCTGCCGGCGGGTCCGTGGCGCGAGGACTGGGGCGCCCTGGGCCGGGCAGACGTCATCGTCGTCACGCGCCGGCGGGCGGCAGTGGCCGAGTCACGCGCACTCGCGGGCCGGATCGCGGCCCGCTGGCCGGAGGCGGTGGTCGCGAGTGTCCAGCTCGCGCTCGACGGATTGGCCGGACTCCGGTCGGGCCGGCGGGTGGAGTTGGCGGCGCTCGCCCGCACTCGCGTCGTCGTCGCCGCCGGGATCGCGGATCCCGTGAGCTTCGCGGCGCAAATCCGCGCCTTGGGCGCGAGTGTGCAACTCATGGCATATCAAGATCATCACGCCTATCCGCCGGGCGATGTCGCCCGGCTCGCGCGGGCCGCAAAAGACGCCGATTATCTTGTAGTCACCGAGAAGGACGCGGTGAAGCTGCGCAGCCGTTGGCCTGCCGATGCGCCGGAGCCCCTCGTGGCCGAGCTCGCGCTGCGATGGGAGCTCAATGGCGCCGCCGTCGAACGAGTCCTGGAAGGGGTCCTGAAAACGGTCGTATGAGCGAACCAGCGATTATTCGTCCCGACAAGCAGACCTTTCTCGCCGAGGAGAATCCCTTCGAGGCGATGATGGAGCGGTTTGACCACGCCGCGAAGCTGCTCAATCTCGATCGTGGTTTGTACAAGGTGCTCCGCAATCCCGAAAAGCAAATCATCGTGTCGGTCCCGATTTTTCGCGACAACGGCGAAGTCGAGGTTTACACCGGCTATCGCGTGCTTTACAACACGTCGCGAGGTCCCGCCAAGGGAGGCATCCGCTTCGATCTCAACGTCACCCTCGAAGAGGTCAAGGCGCTGGCCGCGTGGATGACATGGAAGTGCGCCCTGGTGAACATCCCGTTCGGCGGCTCGAAGGGCGGCGTCGTGTGCGATCCGACGACGATGTCGATGGCGGAGCTGGAACGAGTGACGCGCCGCTACACCTCCAGCATCATCGAGATCCTGGGGCCCGACTCCGACGTTCCCGCGCCCGACGTCAATACCAACGAACGGGTGATGGCGTGGATCATGGACACCTACTCCATGCACAAGCGCCACACCGTGACCGCGGTCGTGACCGGCAAACCCGTGGAGATGGGCGGGTCGCTCGGGCGGCGGGAGGCGACGGGGCGCGGCTGCATGATCGTGACGCGCGAAGCGCTGGCGACGTTGGGGATGAGCCTCAAGGGTACCCGCGTCGCGGTGCAGGGCTTCGGCAACGTGGGCTCCGTGGCCGCCGACCTCATGGCGAAGGAAGGGGCCGTCATCGTCGCCGTCTCGGACAAGTCCACCGCGCTCCACAATCCCAAAGGCTTGGACGTCCAGGACTTGATCAAGTGGGTAAAGGAGCACCGCCAGCTCGCGGGGTACACGAGGGCCGAAACGATCACGCACGAGCAAGTCTTGACCGTCGACTGCGACGTGTTGATTCCCGCGGCCACTGAGAATGTCATCACCCGCAAGAACGCTCCCCACATCAAGGCCAAGATCATCTGCGAAGGCGCGAACGGTCCCACGAGCGCGGCAGCGGACAAGATTCTCGAGGACAAGGGCGTGTTCGTGATTCCCGACATCCTCGCGAATGCCGGCGGCGTCACCGTCAGCTACTTCGAATGGGTGCAGGACCGCGGCGGCTATTTTTGGGACGAGGAGACGGTGAACCGCCGGCTCGAGGCGATTTTGGTGCGTTCGTTCGGCGAGGTGATGGCGATGGCATCGAAGCACAAAGTCGCCAACCGGATCGCGTCCTACATCGTGGCCGTGGATCGCGTGGCGGCGATGCACCGGTTGCGCGGCATGTATGCCTGATGCGCTATCGGCTCGTTGCCGTGGGGCGCATGAAGAACGCGGCGCTCCGTGCAGCGTGTGACGACTATATCGATCGGCTGCGGCATTATACGAAGGTGGAAGAACAGGAAGTCAAAGACGAGGCGCGGGTTCTCGGGGCGGTGCCCGAGGGCACGCGCCTCGTGGCGTTGACCCGCCGCGGCGAGGAATGGACGTCTGGTCAGCTCGCGGAATGGGCGGGGCGGTGGGAAATGGATGGGCGGGACGTCACGTTTGCGATCGGCGGCTCGGAGACCCTGCCGGACGACGTTCTGCGCAAAGCGGAGCGTCTGTGGAGTCTCGGCAGGCTCACGCTGCCGCATGAATTGGCGCGCGTCGTCGTCTACGAGCAACTGTACCGGGCGCACACGATCCGGCGCGGGGAGCCGTACCATCGCGGATCCTGAGCTGACGGCTGCCGATCGCGCCGCGCTGCTCGCGCTGGCGCGTGGCGCCATCGCGGCGGCGCTCGCCGGCCGCGCCCCTCCCGAACTGCCCGCTGTGCCCGGCGCGGCCCTGCGCCGGGGAGCGTTCGTGACGCTGGAAGAAAAGGAAGGACACGATCTGCGCGGCTGCATCGGGCACATCATGGACGACCGGCCGCTCGGTGAAGTCGTGCGGCAAGTGGCGGTGTCCGCGGCGCGCTCCGATCCGCGCTTTCCGCCCGTGCCGCTCGCCGAGCTCGGTGCGCTCCGGATCGAGATTTCCGTTCTCACGCCGCCCGACGGCGTCGCGCCGTCCGAGCGCCCGCACCTCGTGATCGGCCGGGACGGCCTGCTCGTGCGCCGCGGGCGCGCCCAGGCCGTGCTGCTGCCGCAGGTGGCGGCCGAGCAGGGATTCGGGCCCGAGGCGTTCCTGAACGCGGTGTGCCACAAGGCGGGTCTCGCCCCGGCCAGCTGGCGGGAACCCGATACCCACGTCTTCACGTTCAGAGCGGACGTCTTCGTCGAATGACCGAATGGTTCAAGCACTGGTTCGGCGAAGAGTATCATGACCTCTATCCACATCGCGACGACGAGGATGCCCGTCGCGCGGTCGCGCTGATCCGCAGTGCCGTCACCTGGAGAAACGGGGATCGCATTCTGGATCTGGCATGCGGACCCGGCCGCCACGCGGCCGAGTTGGCGCGCGGGGGAGGGCGGGTGATCGGGTTCGATCTGTCGCGCGCCATGTTGCGGCGCGCGCACGAGCGCACGCGCGGGACCGCCGGGCTGGTGCGTGGCGATATGCGGGCACTGCCGTTTCACGCCGGCAGTTTCGCGCTCGCCGTGAATCTCTTCACCTCATTTGGTTACTTTCTGGACGATGACGAACACCGGCGCGTGGTTCAACAAGTGGCGGCAACGCTGGCACCCGGCGGACATTTCGTGCTGGACTATCTCAATGCCGAGTATGTGCGGCGCACGCTCAAAGTCATCGAGCAGACCACCAGCGAGGATGTCCTCGTCACGCGCCGCATCGACAGCGCGAACCGCTTTGTGATCAAGGAGATCGAGCTGCGTGCCGAAGGACGACGGTTTCAGGAGCGCGTGCGACTGTACGGGGCCGAAGAGCTCGTGGAGCTCTTGACGGATGCGGGTCTCCGCGTGACGGCGCGGTTCGGCAACTATGACGGTGCCGCCGCCGGGCCCTCGACACCACGTGTGATCCTCGTGGCCGCCCGGTCATGATCGCGCGGATTCTGTCCACGCCCATTGCGGCGCCGCCGGAGAAAATTCCCGCCGGCAAACGTCGCCCCGTCTCCGCGGACGTGCTGGCGGCCGTCCTGCCGGGACCGGGCCGCGATCGCCTTGCGGATGGAGACGTCCTGGCGGTGACGACGGGACAACAGCCCGGCCTGTTCACCGGGCCACTGTACACCGTGCACAAGGCGCTCTCGGCGATCGCGCTGGCGCGCCGGCTCGAACAAGAACGCGGCGTGCCCGTCGTGCCGGTCTTCTGGGTCGCCGGCGACGATCACGATTTCGCCGAGGCGAATCACGCCTGGGTGCTGGGGCGCGACAATGAACCGGTGAAAATCGTGCTGCGCGAGCGCCCCCACGAGGCGCCGCAGCTGCCGTTGTTCCGCGAGTCGCTGGGCCCGGACATCCGCGGCGCGCTCGACGCCCTCGACACGGCCTTCCCCGATTCGGAGGGCAAGCCCGACGTACGGCAGTGGCTCGAATCCATCTACCGGCCAGACACGAATCTGGCGGACGCCGGCGCCAGCGCGCTCCAGCAGCTGCTCGGCGGGCGGGGGTCGGGACTCGCGGTGTTTCGGGCGCACGACCGGAGCGCCAAGCGCGCGGCGGCGCCGTGGTTGTTGCGCGCGCTGGGAGAGACGCTGGCCGACGGGCTCACGCCCGTCATGGTCGAAGGACGGCTCGGCCGGGATCGGTTGCGGCGGGAGGGAAGCGATTACGTCACGCGCCGGAGCAGCGAGCGATTCACGAGGGCCCAGCTGGAGCAGATCGCGGCCGAGACACCGGAGCGCTTGTCGCCCAACGTGCTGCTGCGCCCCGTGATCGAGGCAGCGCTGTTTCCTACGGTCGCGTATGTCGGCGGTCCCGGAGAAATGGAGTACCTTCCCGAAGCCGCGCCGTTGTTTACGGCGTTAGGTGTCGCGCCCCAGGCGCACGTGCCGCGTTGGTCCGGACTGATCATCGAAGCCCGCATCGACAAAATCCTTCAAAAGCATGGTCTCACGCCGGCGGACTTCGCGAGCCCACCAGGCGTCCTCGAGGCGCGGTTCGCGCAGGCGGACCTTCCGCCGGAGCTTGCCGCGGCGCTGCAGGAGCTGCGGACCGACGTCGAAGCGCGGTACGCGCGCATCAGCGGCGAGGTGGCGCAGCTCGACCCCACACTGGAGCGCACGGTGCAATCGGCGCGCAACGCGGCGCTCGCCGGGACGAACGACATCGAGAAGAAGCTCGTCGCGAGTGTGAAGCGCACGCAGGGCACGCTGCTCAGCCAGCTCGCGCGCGCCCGTGCCGCGCTCGCCCCCGGCGGCAAGCCGCAGGAGCGTGTGCTGACCGTCGCGTCGTTCCTCGCCCGCTACAACGGCTCGGTGTTGGACGAGATCGATGCCGAGGTGGCGCGGTGGGCCGCGAGTTTATAGAATCCGGTCCATGTGGGTGCTCGCCATAATTCTCATCGTCGCCTTGCTCATCCCGGTCGCCGCGATCCTGGTCGACTCGCCGCTCGGCAAGTCGGTGGCGCGACGGATGGAGGGACGCGTGGACGGCGGAGACCTGCAGCGTAAAGTCGAGATCATGGAAGCAGAGATGGAAGAGCTGAACCGCTCGGTCGCCGGCATGCGGGAAGAGCTCCAATTCATGCAGCGCCTGCTGGAAGATCCCCGCCGCAAGAAACCCACGTCTTGAAAGCTGGCAGCAGGGGCGGAGGAGGGCGTCACGCGGCGCGCGTGGCGGCCGGCATCCTCGTCACGCGCGTGCTCGGGTATGTCCGCGAGCGTGTATTCGCGCACTACTTCGGCAACGGCGCCGCGGCCGATGCCTTCCGGGCGGCACTGCGCATCCCCAACACGCTGCGCAATCTGCTCGGGGAAGGCACGCTGTCGGCGTCGTTCATCCCGGTCTATGCCGCGCTCAATGAACAGAAAAAAGATGCGGCGCGAGCGTTAGCCGGCGCGATTCTCGGGCTGCTGCTGCTCGCGAGCGGCCTGTTGGCGGTCATCGGCATCGTGTTCGCGCCGGCAATCACGGCATTTGTGGCGCAGGGGTTCGACGGTCCGCGCCGCGAGCTGACGACGGTGCTGGTCCGCATCCTCTTCCCGATGACCGGGCTCATGGTCGTATCCGCCTGGTGTCTCGGGATCCTCAATACGCACCGCCGCTTCTTTCTCCCCTATGCTGCGCCGGCCCTGTGGAACGTCGCGGGCATCGCGGCGATGGTCGGAGCAGCGGCCTGGCTGAAGGGCGGGGACCTATACGGGTTCTCGCTCGCACTCGCCTGGGGTACGGTCGCCGGCAGCGTGCTGCAGATCGCGATCCAGCTCCCTACCTGCTGGCGGCTGTTGCAGGGGATCCCGCTGCGTGTCAGCCTGGCCCCCGAGGGCGTGCGGCAGGTGATCACGGCGTGGCTGCCGCTGCTCGTGGGCGCGGGCGTCGCGCAGTTGTCCGGTCTCGTCGACACGTTCCTCGGTTCATTCACCGGGGAAGGAGGGCTCGCCAGCCTTGGCTACGCCCAGCTGGTCCAGGTGTTGCCGATCAGTCTGTTCGGGGTGGCGGTGACGGCGGTCGCGCTGCCCGATCTCGCGCGCGACGCAATCGGCGAGGGAGCAAACGAGCAGCTACGGGCCCGCATCGCCGTCGGGTTCCGCCGCATCGCGTTCTTCGTGATTCCAGCCGCCTTCGCCTTCGTCGCGCTGGGCCCGCAGATCATTGGCGCATTGTTCCAGACCGGCCGGTTCGATGCCGACGACACCGTGCGCGTCGGCGGCGTCCTCGCGGCCTACGGCATCGGGCTCCTCGGGCAGTCGACCGTGAAGCTCTTTGCCTCCGGTTTCTACGCGATGCGGGACACCCGCACGCCGGTGCTGATCGCGATCACGTCGCTCGTCATTTCTGGGCTTCTCTCGTGGTTCTTCATGCGGCGCTTCGGCGCGGCGGGGATCGCCCTCGGCTCGTCGATCGGCGGGACCTTCAATACTGTGCTGCACCTTTACGATCTCGACAAGCGCATAGGGACGATCCTCCAACGCGCCGATTGGCGGATCATCGGGCTGGTGGTGGTCGCGTCCCTCATCGCCGCCGGGCTCGCGGTCGGTGCGGGATATCTGGCCGCCGCCTGGCGGCCTATCTCTCGGGGCATTGCCGTGCTGGGTATCTTTGGTGTGGCATACGGAGCGCTTACGCTGGTGTTCCGTCACCCCGACGCGATACGCGCATGGCAATCTCTGACCGGCTCGCCCGCCAACTAGCGGCACTTCCCGCTCGCCCCGGCGTCTATCTCTGGAAAGACGCCTCCGGGGAGATCGTGTACGTGGGAAAGGCGGCGAACCTTCGCTCGCGCGTCCCCCAGTACTTCGCCGACGAGCAGGGCAGTCCGGAGCGCGAGGTGCTCCAGGGGCAGATCGCTGATCTCGAAACGATCGTCGTTCCGACCGAGGCGCAGGCGCTGCTGCTCGAGAACACGCTCATCAAGGAACACCAGCCGAAGTTCAACATTCGGCTGCGCGACGATAAGAGCTATCCGCAGATCGCGGTCACGCTGGCCGAGCCGTTTCCGCGCGTGCTGGTGGTCCGGCGCGTCACCATCCCCGGCGCGCGCTATTTCGGGCCGTACACCGACGTCGCGACGCTGCGGCAGACGTTGAAAATCATCCGCCGGATCTTTACGGTGCGGTCCTGTTCCTGGAATCTGCCCGACGACGCCCCCGACCGGCCCTGTCTCGATTTTCATATCGCGCGCTGCAAGGCGCCGTGCGTCGGCTCCCAGAGCCGGGAAGACTACCGCCGCATGATCGACGACGTGCTGCTGTTCCTGTCGGGAAAGACGCTCGAGGTGCGTACCGGGTTGCGGCAGCGGATGCACGAGGCCAGCAACGCCCAGGATTACGAGCGCGCCGCCCAGCTGCGTGACGCGCTGAAGTGGCTGGACCAGCTCGAGCAGCCGCAGCAAGTGGAGGTCGTGGGCGGCGGCGACGCCGACGCGATCAGCCTGGCCCGCGACGGCGACGATGCCGTTGGCGTCATTCTGCGGATTCGTGACGGCAAGCTCATCGCGCGCGAGCACCGTTTCCTGGAGCACGTCGAGCACGCTCCCGAGGGCGACGTGCTCCGGACCCTCCTCGTGGGGTACTACCTGCCGCTCGAGCAGCGCGCCCAACGGGTCGTGCTGCCCTTTGCCCCGGCCGACCTCGATGCACTGCGGGAGCTGGCGCCCGGCGTGGAGTTTGCCGTCCCACAGCGCGGATCCGCCGCCAAGCTCGTCGAGCTGGCCGATCAGAATGCCCGGCACCTGCTCGACAGCTTCAAGATCGATGCGTTCGACATCGACGAGCGGGCCGCCGATCCGGTCTTCGCGTTGGGACGGGACCTCGGCCTGCCGGTCGTGCCGCGCGCCATGGTGTGCATCGATATCTCGCACAATCAGGGCCGCGACACCGTGGGCTCGCTGGTGTGGTTCGAGGGCGGCCGGCCGCGCAAGGCGGAGTACCGGCGATATCGCATCAAGGGGGTAGAAGGAATCGATGATTTTGCGGCCATGAAGGAAGTGGTCTCGCGATTCCTCATCCGGCGGATCGCCGAGCACAAGCAGATTCCCGATCTGGTCGTCATCGACGGAGGGAAGGGTCAATTGGCGGCAGCAGTCGAAGCGGCGCGCGCCCAGGGTCAGGAGCGACTGCCGATCGTGAGTTTGGCAAAACGGGACGAAGAGGTCTTCCTCGCGACGAGTGGTGAGCCGCTGCGCCTGTCGCGCCGCAGCCCGTCGCTCAAACTGCTGCAGCGCGCACGCGACGAAGCCCATCGCTTTGCCGTCACCTACAGCCGGAAGCGTCGCGCACAGCGCACCCTGACTTCCGAGCTGTTGCGAATTCCCGGGATCGGGCCGGCGCGGCGGCGGCTGTTGCTCGAGCGGTTTGGCTCCCTCGCCGGTGTGCGGACGGCGACCCCTGCCGAGATTGCCGCGCTGCCAGGGTTCTCCTCCAAGCTCGCCGACCGGATCCTCGACCGGCTGCAACCTTCCCAACGCGCGTGACGAACTGGACGTTGGAATGTTCGGCATGCGATCCCGTGCGCACGCGTGACGCCGCCGGCCTCCCCGGCGTCTGCGAGGTGTGCGGGTCGCCGTACCTCGTCCGGTACGAGACACTCCCCCTGCCTGAAGCCAAGACGCAGCTCCGCGGGCGGCGATGGACGATGTGGCGCTATGACGGCTGGCTGCCGCTGGGCGACGGTGAACAGCCTGTCACACTCGGTGAGGGCGGCACGCCGCTGCTCAAGGTGGACCGGATCGCGGCGCGCCAAGGATTCGACCAGCTCTGGGTCAAGGACGAAGCCACCAACCCCACGGGATCGTTCAAAGCCCGAGGACTGGCTGCCGCGGTCACGCGCGCGGCGCTCTCGGGCGCCAAAGAATTCGTGGTACCCACCGCGGGCAATGCGGGCATCGCGCTCGCCGCCTACGCGACGCGCGCCGGAGCATCGGCGCGCGTGTACGCGCCCGCCACCACGCCCCGCACGATCCTGGATCAGATCCGCGCGTTTGGCGGAGATCTGATACTGCTCGATGGTCATATCGGCGACTGTGGGATCGCCGCTCGGCTGCACGCCGCTGAAACCGGTGCCATCGATGTCTCCACGCTGCGAGAGCCGTATCGCATCGAGGGCAAAAAGACGCTCGGGCTCGAGTTGGCCGAGCAGATGGGGTGGACGCTGCCCGACGCGATCATCTATCCGACGGGCGGCGGGACGGGGCTGATCGGGATGTGGAAGGCGTTCCAGGAGCTGCGCCAAAGCGGCTGGCTGCGTGGGCCGCTGCCCAGGATGTTCACGGTGCAAGCGAACGGCTGCGCGCCGGTGGTCCAGGCATTCGAAGCGGGCGTCGAGCGATGCGAGGCCTGGCCCGATCCCCAGACCCGGGCGGCTGGTTTGCGTGTGCCTTCGCCGCTCGGCGATCGGCTCATGCTGCGGGCGCTGCGGGAAAGCGGTGGCGGCGCTGTCGCCGTGAGCGACGAAGCGCTCGCCGCGGCCGCACACGAGCTGCAGGTCGCCGAGGGGATCGACGCATCGCCGGAGGGTGGAGCGGCCCTGTCAGGTGCCGTCGCGCTCAAGAACCGCGGCGTGCTGCGTCCCGAGCAGCGCATCGTGCTCTTCAATACGGGTGCTGGGTGGCTCTACAGGGCCTAAGCCGTTTATATTTCGCCACTTCGCTCCATGCGCATAGCCATCCTGGATCCGGCCGCTGGCATCAGCGGCGACATGACGTTGGGGGCCCTCCTCTCGCTGGGCGTGCCGGTCTCATGGCTCGAGGAGCTGCCCCGACGGCTCGGCGTCGGCGATGTGCGCGTTACGGTTCGCGACGTGCGCCGCGCCGGAATCACGTGTAAGCAGATCGACTTCGCAATCCCCGAGCAACCGCACGGCCGTCACGTTGGTGAGCTGATCAAGCTGGTCGAGCGGGCGCCGGTCTCGGACTGGGTGAAAGAGCGCGCCGTGCAGGCGTTCCGGCTCGTGGGCGACGCCGAGGGGCGTGTGCACGGTGTCGCGCCCGAGAAAGTGCATCTGCACGAAGTCGGTGCCGTTGATGCGGTGCTCGACATCGTGGGCGCAATCGAAGGCTTCGAGCGGCTTGGCGTTGAGGCCGTGCACAACTTCCCGGTCGCGGTGGGGCAGGGGTGGGTGGACACCGCGCATGGCAAGCTGCCGATACCTGCGCCGGCGACGGCAATTCTGCTCGAGGGCCTCGAGATCGCCGCCGGTGGGGGGGGGCCAGTCGAGGGCGAGGCGACGACGCCCACCCGCGCCGCGCTGCTGCGCGTGCTGTCGGCGGGCGCGCCGCCCGATCGCTGGCGCATGGCCGGCAGCGGTTGGGGCGCGGGGCAGCGCGATCCCAAACACTACCCCAACGCGCTGCGCATTCTGGTTGCCGAGGCAGCCGGCGAGGCTGCTCGGGTAGTGTTGCTCGCCACTGACGTGGATGACATGAGTCCCGAGTATGTGGAGCCGCTCCGCCAGGCGCTCGTTCAGGCTGGGGCGCTCGACGTGCAGACCTGGCCGGTGCAGATGAAAAAGGGTCGACAGGGATTCCGCGTTGAGGTGATGGCGCCGGAGGCACTTGCAGAGGCGGTCACGGCTGAACTGTTCCGGCACAGCACGACGGCCGGCGTGCGACGCTGGGTCGCGGAGCGGGCCACGCTGCCGCGCCACCAGCTCACCGTGCGGCTGGACGGTGTGGCGGTGCGGGTCAAGGTGCTGGATGGCGGGAGTGTGCGGGTGAAGCCAGAATACGATGATGTCCTGGCGGCGGGGCAGGCGTTGGGGCGACCGCCGCTCGAGGTGGCGCGCGCCGTCGAGCGTGACGCCGAGGCTCTTATCGCGAAAGCCAAGGAGTGAACGTGCGAACAGTTCGCAATCTTGCGGCGCTCGTGTTGACGACAGTGACGATCCCGCTGGCCGCGCAGCAGCAGCGGGGAGCGGGGGGGGGGCAGCCGGCGCAGGCTCGCTGGGCGGAACCCAAGTGCGACTTGAAACCCAACAATGTCCTGGTCAACCAGGGCATGTTGTTCCTCAAGAGCGCGACGACCGGGCACCTCGAGGATCAGAAGAAGAAGGATTTGAATGACGCCCAGCGCGTATTGACGCAGGCGCTCACGACCGGCGGGCAGGAGAAGAACCCGGCCGCGTGGTACTACCTGGCTCGCTACTACATCATCGCCAATGACCCGGGGGGCATCGATTCCGCGTTCACGCGCGCCGAGGCACTGAAGCCCGACTGTGGCGGCGACATCGAAATCTGGCGGCGCTTCGTCTGGGTGCCCGCGTTCAACGCCGGCATCGCCGCCTGGCAGGCCAACAACCTCGACTCCGCGGTCGTGGCGTTCCGGCGCGCGAGCGCGATTCTGCCGAGCGAGCCGACGGGCATCAAGTACGTTGCCACGCTGTACTACAACCTCGGCAAAGCCGACTCGGCCGTCATGTTCTTCCGCCGTGCGGCGGATGTCGCCGCGAAGGACCCCAAGTTTGCGCAGGACCGCAAGGACGCGCTCTTCAACCTGGGCCGCATTCAGCAGAGCCTGCAGAGGGTGCCCGAGGCGATGGCGACCTATCGGGAGTATCTCGCTCTGTATCCGAACGATCCGGAGATCATGGCGGCGCTCGGCGGCGCCTACATGCTGAACACCACGAAGGACAGTGCATACCGTGACAGTGCCTTCACGATTTACCGCCAGATCATCAGCAAGGGCGACTCGATGGGGTACTACCAGCTCTACAAGGTCGGCGCCGAGATCTCGCAGAGTGTGCCTGAGGACCCCGACACGTCGGTCTCCGGGAGCAGCTGCCGGACTGCGGCGCGGGCCAAGCGGCCACCCTGGACGCCGGCGCGGATCCGCGCGAGCTGTGATTCGGTGACCAAGGGGATCGCTCGATCCTTCTTCAACAACTCGCACGAGGCGTTTTCGCTCGCCGCGCAGGCGCTCGATGCGAGTCTCAAGGTCAATCCCTACTATCGGGAAACCCTGATTTTCCGCGCCAACACAGCGCTCGGGATGCGCGATTCGGTGACCGCGCTGGCGATGTCGCGCCGCCTGCTGGCCATCGATCCGATGAATCGAACGGGCATCAAGATCATGGCGTATGCGCAGTCCCAGAACGGCAAGGTCGATTCGGCGCTGTATTACTACCGGCTGAGTGACTCCACCCTGCTCGGCGACGTGGCGGTGAGCCAGTTCGATTCGACGGATACGGGCCGGGACGTGAAGGGGCTGATCACGAATCCGCGCGAAAAGCCGAATGCGCCCTACAAGCTGATATTCGAGTTCGTCGACCTGCAGGGGCACGTGGTCGCGACCGACACGGTGAAGGTGGACCCGATCCAGCCGGGGCAGAGCCAGCAGTTTGCCCTCAAGCCGGCGGGCGCGACGATCGCGGCATGGCGCTATCGCAAGGAGTGACGTTGGCGAAGGCAATCGAAACGGCCGTCGCGACCAGCGGCGGCCGTTTATTTTTCAACGAGCTGAGGGTCCTTGCGAGCTGATCTCGAGGTGCTGCCCAGCGCTACCGCGCTCGCCGACGCGGTCGCGGGAGGTTTTATTGCGTCCGCGAGGGAAGCGATTGACTCGCGTGGACGGTTCGTCGTCGCACTCTCGGGGGGGTCGACACCGCGTGATACCTACCGCCGGCTTAGCTCGGAGGCTCTCGTGTCCAGCGTGATGTGGTCGCGAGTACAGGTCCTGTGGGGGGACGAACGGTGTGTGCCCCCGCATCATCCGGAGAGCAACTACCGCATGGCGCGCGAAACGCTGCTCGACCGCGTACCGGTCTCCCCGGCGAATGTGCACCGCATCCATGGCGAGGACGATCCTGCGATCGCTGCGGCAGACTACGAAACGACGCTGCGGGCCTTGCTCCCGATCGACCTCGTCCTCCTGGGACTGGGTGAGGACGGGCATACTGCATCGCTCTTTCCGGGGGACGCTGCGGTTCACGAGCAGACACGCTGGGTGATGGCCGCACACGCGGCCGCGGGGTCGATGTGGCGAATCACCCTGACCCCGGCGGTTATCAACGCGGCGGCCGAGGTCTTGTTCATCGTCTCCGGCGCCGCCAAGGCGGGCATTCTCCGCCGCGTGCTCGAGGGTCCGCGCCGTCCGCAGAGTTTGCCGGCGCAAGCGATCGCACCCACCAACGGTCGGGTGCGCTGGTGCGTGGATGCGGCGGCGGCCGCCGAGCTCCAGCCATGAAGATCAGTCCCCTGGCGGGCCATCCGCCTCCGGCGACGATGTTGCTCGACGTTGCCAAGCTGGTCACGGCCTACTACGCCGAGATCCCCGATCCCTCCGTGCCTGGCCAGCGAGTCGCCTTCGGAACTTCGGGCCATCGCGGGTCGTCGCTCGAGAAGGCCTTCAATGAATGGCACGTGCTCGCGATCAGCGAGGCCATCTGTCGCTACCGCCGGCAGCAGGGGATTGACGGCCCGCTTTTTCTCGGCTTCGACACGCACGCCCTGTCGGTGCCGGCTTGCGCCACGGCCGTCGAGGTGCTGGCGGCCAACGGCATCGACATCATGCTCGCCGAGCACGACGCGTACACGCCAACGCCCGCGGTCTCGCACGCTATCCTGAGCTACAACCGCGGGCGAAGCACGGGGCTGGCCGACGGCATCGTCGTCACGCCGTCGCACAATCCGCCCGACAACGGGGGCTTCAAGTACAACCCGCCCAACGGGGGACCGGCCGATAGCGGCGTCACCAGCTGGATTGAAGCCCGAGCGAATGAGTTGATGGAGCGCGGCCTCGAAGGCGTGAAACGCATCCCATACGAAAGGGCGCTGCGCGCCGACACAACGCACCGGCACGACTATCTCAACGCGTACGTCAACGATTTGGGGAACGTCATCGATATGCCGGCGATTCAGAGCGCGGGGCTTCGCCTGGGCGTCGACCCGCTCGGCGGAGCGGGCGTCGACTATTGGGCGCCCATCGCGGAGCGCTACCATCTCGATCTGACGGTCGTGAGCGACGTGGTGGATCAGACGTTCCGATTCATGTCGGTGGACTGGGACGGCCGCATCAGAATGGACCCGTCGTCGTCCTATGCGATGCAGCGGCTGATCGGCCTGAGGGACCGCTTCGACATCGCCTTCGCGTGCGATACCGATCACGATCGGCATGGGGTCGTCACGCGGAGCACGGGGCTGCTGCCGCCCAATCACTATCTCGCGGTCGCCATCCACCATCTCTTCCCGCACCGGCCGCAGTGGGGCGCGGACGCCGGGGTGGGGAAGACAGTGGTGAGCAGCAGCATGATCGATCGAGTGAGTGCGAAGCTCGGCCGGCGGCTCCACGAGGTGCCGGTCGGCTTCAAGTGGTTCGTCGCCGGCCTCGGCGACGGGTCCCTCGGCTTCTGCGGGGAAGAGAGTGCCGGGGCGACGTTGCTGCGCCGCGACGGAACGGCGTGGACCACGGACAAGGATGGCATCGCGCTGGCCCTGCTCGCGGCCGAGATCATGGCGCGGGCCGGCCGCGACCCGGGAGAGCTCTACAGTGAATTGACGCGCGAGTTCGGCGCACCGGCGTACGATCGAGTCGAGGCGCCCGCGACTCCGGCACAAAAGCGGCGGCTCGCGGCGCTGTCACCCGGCCAAGTGCAGTGCGCCGAGCTCGCAGGGGAAAAGGTCCTGAGCATCATCAACGAAGCCCCCGGCAACCACGCGCCAATCGGGGGCGT
>Ga0209438_1000083_pt1 | contig 23768 bp, 22 predicted proteins | sample GraSoi_2013_20cm_FD_185825 | JGI IMG/M metagenome (GOLD analysis project Ga0209438, IMG submission 185825) | Grasslands soil microbial communities from the Angelo Coastal Reserve, California, USA - Sample 9_17_2013_20cm (SPAdes) (version 2) | ecosystem: Environmental > Terrestrial > Soil >...
CAGTATCCCCCTCGATTTAGGTTTGGTCAGCGGTCAGCGGCGACGGCCGGCCGGGTTCCGATGTCAAAAAAGTCTGCGATGGCTTCGATTCCGGCGTTGAATACGAATCCGCGGGCGCCGGGGCGAACGTCATAACCCTTGGCGGCCGCGGCCTCCACAGCGTGCGGCGGGAGCAGACTCGACATGCGAAACAACGACTTGCCGAAACGATCCTTGAGGACACGCTCGTCATTCGGGAAGATCAGCGGTTCGCCGTCGCCCGCGTCGACATGGAGATTGAACAAGAGGCAGGCGCCGTCGTCGGTCGCAAGACTTTTGAGTCGATCGGCAATGGGCTCCGGATTGCCGTCGGACGGATGGCCGTCGGTCACGTGCAAGACCGTGGGCGGATAGGCGTACGGGTGCGCATCGCGCCATTGCTCCAGGATCCCGATCGCCGCATTGAGTCCGGCGCACATCGCCGTCTTGCCGTGGCTGCGCGGCTCGAACCAGATGGGAAATCGCACCGACTGCTCCACCACATCGCCGTTAGGTCCGGCGACCTTCTTGGCGCGGGTCTCGACCCGCAGGGGAGCTTCGGCGAGGCGCGAGACGGCGTACAATGCCTCGCCGTCCAACGCTCCTTGAAAGCCGTTGCGAGCCTCCTCCCCGCCATAGGCGACCACCCCCACGTGAAAGTAGTCGCGGACGCCTTCGGCCTTGGAGCAGCTGGTAATGAGCGTGTAGAGCGTCTTATTGAGCACATCCGCCAGAAAGGCAGCCTTGCTCTGTCCGCTTTTCAAGCGATGATTCATCGACGCGGACTGGTCCATCACCATCACGATGGCGGTCGGCGACGCGCGGCTGATTTCTGCTCGGTAACTCAAGGATCGCACCCCCACGGAAGGCCGCAACCGCGACCTGCAACAACGGCGACTTGCACGCCGCCAACGGCCTCAACGCAGCAGTGCGATGCTCCGCACGCCAAGGAACGCGGTTCAAGGAACGCGCCTCCCGCACCGGAGTTCCACACGATCGAGACCATTCGTGTTTTTTTCTCGGGATATGCAGCATCTCTGCAACTGAGGACGTGGCGAGATATCATAAATGAATCAATCAGGTGGAGCTGCTGTTGATCGCCTGGGAGATCGCGGTCCGGCTTCGCGTGGCGGGAACCCAACGCCCGTTTCCACGTTGCATTTGGATACTTGAAAGGCAGTTCAAACGCCGGAGTCGCGGCCATGAAACAGATGTTCGATCAGCTCTTGAAATTCTTGCAACAAGGGATTTCTGCGATCTTCCGTTTCGTCGAACTGATCTGGACCTGGTCCGTCGACCAGATCAGCAAGCTCATGGCCGTGCCATGGCAGGACTGGCCGCTGCTGAAACAGGTTCTGCTGGTCCTGATCCTGGCTGGAGTGCTCTGGGCGCTTTACAGAGCAGGCTGGGAGCTTTTGGAAGCCGGTGCGGCGATCTTGGCTGCATTCGCGGGCCTGCTTGGCGTGCTCGTTCAAACGCTACCCCAGGTATTTTTAGCGGGAGTTATCGCCCTGGGAGGCGTGTGGCTCGTCAATCACCTCGACAATTCGTCATTGCGGGTGCCGAGTTGGATGCAGGCCAGCGAACAAAATAGCCCGCCGCAAAATCAAAATAGCATGCCGCAAAAATCACCAAGTAACCCACCTCAGGGCCAGTAGTTTTGAGGTCGTTTCCCTGCGAGGAGCCGTACAGCCGTTGCTCGGCCACACCAAAATCGAAAGCACGGCCAGATATCTCGACATCGAAGTGGATGATGCCATCGAGGCCTTGAAGAAAGCTCAAAGCGAGACGAAGCTACCGGGCCTGCTTTGTGCCCGCTTGGCATACGCAGTTCTCGACGCTTACCGGCCCCATCTGTCCTGCCAGATTTTCTCGCCGATCAAACACGGCACCCGCGGCTCTTTCTCGGCCGCCGGGACGATGCGGTGCTCCGGCGCCCGGTCCGCGACCTCAAGTATGAGCTTGGTCCGGATCGCCTCCTTGAACTTGTCGCGGTCCTTGATTGCCACCACAAACGAGCCCGGCCCTCCGATCACGCAATCCTCGTAGTATAAATCGAGGTCATCGATATCCATCGTCGCATAGGACGGCTCCTTCACCATGATCGGCAGGCCGTTGATGGTGATGCCCTTCTCCAGCGCCGCGGCGCGCGCACCGGTCACCGGCGCGCCATTGTTATTTGGGCCGTCGCCGGAAATATCAATGACACGCCGCAACCCGCGATAGGGATTCTCTTCGAACAGCGGCATTGCGAAATTGATCGCGCCGGAAATCGAGGTGCGCGAGCCCCGGCGGACCGGCGTTTGCATGATCTCGTTGGCGACCGCGTCCGCTGTTTCCGGGCCGTCGATCACCCGCCAGGGAATGATGATTTTCTGGTCGCTCGATGCCGACCACTCGAAATAGGTCACGGCTATCTTGCTATTCGGCCCGGATTTCATCGCCTGAAGGAATTCTTTCGAGACGATGGCCTGTGCATAGCCTTCGCGCTGAACGGCAAGTTCGTCGAGGTCCATCGAATAGGAAACATCGACCGCGATAACGAGTTCGACGTCGACGGAAGGCTGATTGTCCTTGGCGGCGGCCAATTGAGATCTGGGATCCGGCGCGGCAACGCTGGCAACGTCACCCGCTACAATCGCCCCGGCGGCAAGCACCGCCCCAATCGAGACACACCAGCGCATGGCGGACCTCCAGTCGTTTCGAGGGATGGTGACACGCAAAAGGCGCCGCGAAAAGCAGTAACATGCGCTGATCTTCACGGCCCCGTGTCGATCTTCTCGGGCCGGTTCCACGGCGAGTTCTAGAAAAGGCGGCAGCTATGACACTGCAAGAAATTCTGACGCCGAGACTGGGGCAAGCGCTCCGGCCCAATATCTGGGACGCCGCTGCGCTGGTTCTCGTGATTGGGGCTCTAGCGCGTAGGATGGGTGGAGCGAAGCGATACCCATCAATTGCATCTTATGGAGATGATGGGTTTCGCAGGCTCAACCCATCCTACGTACTGCAATGACGTTGGCGAACATCGTAGCCCGGATGGAGCGCAGCGAAATCCGGGACTCACGCGACGCCGGCCCCGGATTACGCGGAGCCTGTCATCGGGCGGCGCTTCGCGCCGACCCGTTGGCTCCATCCGGGCTACAGCCGCTGACAATAAGACCGGCTCAAGTGATTTGCCCGTCGGGCGGTTTGTTGACAGGGCTGTCGAGTCTTTTATTTCGGATTTTCCGAAAAATATTTGTTCCCTCTGACCCAAATCAAAGCTAGAACTCTCGCCATCCCACCCCACAGAGGGGCGTATCGCGATCGTCACGGACGCGGGGAGGGATGCGGTGGACGCGGCAGCGTTTTGCGCGCGATGGGATGGCAGGGCGAGTTGAAAGACTTGTGAGCGATCAACAGCGAGCGGACGAGAGATGTTGCAGCGTACGGCGAAGTCGCGTGGTCCTGACGCCCCGACGCTGGCGTCAAGTTTGCGGAGTCGCGTCGGCCCAACCGGGCTTAGACAAGACATATCCGCAGGTGATGGTGGCAAACAAGCCCGGTTCACCAGGGAGAGCGCGAAGGAAACCGTTAAAACCATTGCGTGCGGGAATGCCGGGTGATTCCGGTGTACTCGTTGTTACTCGTGTGCGTTCTACCAATACAAAGTGCACACGAGGCCGCGGGTGCAACGGGCACCCGGCGTTCCCCACGCCCTCTTTGGGCGGAAGATTCATCAACGGCTCGGGCGCATTGCGCGGCGAGGGCGTGAAGGTGTGTTTAGCCGTCATTGCGAGCGCAGCGAAGCAATCCATCTTTCCTTACGCGGCGAGATGGATTGCTTCGCTGCGCTCGCAATGACGGCTTGGCTGTTTGAAAATTGAATCAGAACTTTGCGCGGCTAGCTGGCGTTGTGCAGCAACGCCAGAAACACCCGGCGCACCTCGGTCTGGGTTTCCTTCACCCGCGCTTGCAGCGACGAAAAATCCGGGGCGTCGCCGGCCCGCGCCATCACCCGCAACAGATCTTCGCCGGATGTTTCCGGCCTGAATCTCTCGCTGACGCAGAGCCGCAGAATTTGCGTGAGGTCATGATAAAGCCGGGTTGCCGGCCGCAACACTTGTGCGGCCGATTGCGGCAGCAGGCCCAGCCGCGCGGCGTTGTCGAGCACGTGCAGTGTGCTGACGTCGAGAATATCAGGCTTGTCGGCGGCGTGGACAAGCTGGAGATATTGAGCGATGAAATCGATATCGACCATGCCGCCCGCGGCATATTTCAGGTCCCAGACGTCGTCCTCGCCTTTCTCCAGCGCGATGGCGCGGCGCATGTCCACGACGTCACCCGCGGTGCTCGTGCGGTCGCGCCGCCGCGTCAGCACCGTGCGGATGATCCGCTCGATCTTGCCGCGAACGTCAGGCGACGATGAAATCACCCGCGCCCGGGTCAGCGCCATGTGCTCCCAGGTCCAGGCCTCACGATCCTGATACTCGGCGAACGAATCGAGGCGCGAGGCCACCGGCCCTGCCCGTCCCGACGGGCGCAGCCGCATGTCGACGTCGTAGAGCACGCCGTAGTTGGTCCGCGTCGTAAATGCGCTGATCAGCCGCTGGGTGAAGCGCGCGAAATAATGCGCGCCGTGCAGCGATTTCGCGCCGTCCGAGTCCGGATCTTCGGAATCGAAATCATACAGCAGGATCAGGTCGAGATCGGATGAGGCCGTCATCTCGCGGCTGCCAAGTCTGCCCATTGCCAGGATCGCGGTCTCCTGCCGCTTGATCCGGCCGTGCTGGGCCGCGAACCGGTCGGTCACGAGGCCATGCACGGTATGAACAACGCCTTCGGCGACGTCGGCAAAGGCGACACTGGCTTGCTGGGCGGAGACCGTACCGGACAGGATTCGCGTGCCGATCAGGAACAGGCTCTCCTGGCCAAACAATCGCAGGCGATCGAGGAACTCCTCGTAGGAATTCGCGTCAGCCAAGGTCGCCGCGAGCCGCGCGGATAATTCGCGCTGGTCCGGCATCGCGCCGAAGAACCGCGGATCGATCAGCCCATCCATGATCTGCGGCTGCCGCGCCAGCATGTCGCCGAGGCGCGGCGCGGCGCCGAGAATGAGCGCCACCAGTGCGACCAGGTCGCGGTTCTGGCTGAGCAGCGAAATCAGCCGTCCGCCGCGCTGCAACGCCTGCAGGAAGCGGTCGAACGCCGTCACCGCGCTATCGGGCTCCTCGGCATGCGCCAGGCCGACGATCAGCGCGGGAACGAACTCGACAAACGCGTTCCGCGTCGATTCCATCCGAAAGACGCGATAGTCGCCGACCATCCATTGCTGCACGGTCTGCGCCACCATGACCGGCTTCTTGAAGCCGAGCGTGGCCAGATGTTCGAGCAGACGCGGATCGTCCGCACCGGCGCTGTAATCCACCGCCGGCAGTTCGACGTCGCCGGTCGGATCACCCTCGAACAGCTTGCCATAATGCCCCTGCACGACGTTGAGATGGCCGAGCAGGTCCTTTGCGAACGCGGCGCGGCTCGCGTAGCCGAAGAAATGGCCGAAGCGCTCCACCGCCTCGACATCATCAGGCAGGGTATGGGTCTGCTCGTCCGCAACCATCTGCAGCCGGTGTTCGACCCGCCGCAAGAACTGATAGGCCGCGGTCAGTTGGTCGCGCGCCTCGAAGGTAATCCAGTTGCTCGACGCCAGCACATTCAATGCTTCCAGCGTCGGCCGCGCCCGCAATTGGGGATGCCGGCCGCCGGCGATCAATTGCTGGGTCTGCGCGAAGAACTCGATTTCGCGGATGCCGCCGCGCCCGATCTTGACATTGTGGCCTTCGACCGCGATCTCGCTTTGGCCGCGAAAGGTCTGCATCTGCCGCTTCATGTCGTGCACGTCGGCAAGGGCGGCGAAATCCAGATGCTTGCGCCAGACGAACGGCGCGATTTCCGCGACCAGCGCCTCGCCGGCCTTGGGGTCGCCGGCGCAGGGCCGCGCCTTGATCATGGCGGCGCGTTCCCAGGTCCGCCCTTCCCGCTCGTAATAATGCAGCGCCGATTCGGTCGAGATCGCCACCTGCGTCGAAGCCGGATCCGGCCGCAGCCGCAGATCGACGCGGAACACGTAACCGTCGCCGGTGCGCTGCTGCAGCAGCCGCGCCAGCGCCTGCGTGACGCGCACGAAAAAAGGTTGCGGCTCGATATCAGGCGCGAGGGTTGGTGCTGCGGGATCGAAAAACACGATCAGATCGATATCGCTGGAATAATTCAGCTCGCCCGCGCCCATCTTGCCCATGGCGAGCACGACGAGACCGCTGTTGTCCTCGGGTCGATCCAAGTTGGTTGCGGTCATCCTGCCGCGCGCGGCTTCCTGCCGCAGCAAATAGCGCAGCGCCGATTGCACCGAAGCGACGGCAAGATCGGTGAGCGCCGCGGTCACCCGCATCACGGGCCAGACGCCGCCGACGTCGCACAGCGCAATCAACAGGGCTGCTTCCGACTTCGCGCGCCGGAGCAGTTGCATGACGTCGGCTTCGTTTGGTGCAGCCGAGACGTCGCGGCTGGTCCTTTCGATCAGTTGGGCAAGGTGCGCCTCCGGGTCGCATGCCAGCAGCCTGATCAGGCGCGCGGCGTCGGCGCGGACGAGGTCGAAGAGATACGGCGAGAATTCCGCGATGCCCAACAGGATGGTTCTGGCGCGGGGAAACCGAGCGACGAGATCGGCGATCCCAGCCGCCTGCTCCGGTGCGAGATCGGTCAGCCAGTCTGCCAGTCGTTGTTCGGCTTGATCGGGAGCGGCCACATGCGGTCCGTCCACGAACCGCGCGGCCAGACCATGTTGGTCCGCGTCGCCCTTCGCGGATGAGTTCATGCCGCCTTCTGTGACACATCAGGCGTTTGAGCCGCAAGCCTGTCACTGACGCCGGCCGGCGCCGGGATCGCCAATGTGGCGGATAGCCCGGGATGAGCATCATCGAGCCTGAGTTCGCCGCCATGCAGCGTCGCCACCGCCGATGCCAGACTTAATCCGAGCCCGGAGCCGGGCTGGGTGCGGCTCGCCTCGAGCCGCACAAATCGCTCCACCGCATGCTTTCGGTCGCTTGCCGGAATCCCGGGGCCGTGATCGGTGACGCTGAGCAGCACCCGATCGCCGTCACGCCGGGCCTCGATCAGGATCTCCTTGCTATTGGCGGCGGCAGCGCAGCTCGTGCCGAGCGGCTGCACGGCGGCAAGCGGCTTGCCGTATTTGATCGCGTTCTCGACCAGATTGGCCAGCGCCTGGCTGATCAATTCGCGGTTGCCGTGAAGCGGTGTCGACTCGGTCTTGACGCGCAACGCCATGCCGTCGTCCTCCGCAAGCGGTTCGTAGAGTTCCTGAATACCGTTGGCGACGTCAGCGCCGTCAAAGTCATCCATATTGTCACGCGCCTGTCCGGACTCGGCACGCGCGATCATCAGCAGCGCATTGAAGGTCCGGATCAAGCCGTCGGATTCCTCGATGGTGCGTTCCAGGGCGCAGCGGTATTCGGCCTCGCTGCCGGATTTCGCCAGCGCCTCTTCGGCGCGATTGCGCAGCCGCGTCAGCGGCGTCTTCAGATCGTGGGCGATGTTGTCGGAAACTTCCTTCAGGCCCATCATCAGGGCTTCGATCCGCTCCAGCATGGCGTTCAGATTTTCCGCCAACCGGTCCAGTTCGTCGCCGCTGCGCCCGACCGGCAGCCGCCCGCTGAGGTCGCCCGCCATGATGCGCTGGGCGGTGCCGGTCATGGCGTCGATACGGCGCAGCACCCGCCGCGCCACAAAGATGCCGCCGCCCAGACCGAGCACGATAACCACCAATAGCGACCATTGCGCTGCCTTCGCGACAATGCCGAACAGCCGCCTCCGCTCCTCCAGATCTCGCCCGACCAGAAGCCGGAAGCCGTTGTCCAGCTCGGTGACGTGCACCAGCGCGCGATGATCCGTGTTGTCCTGCTCGTCAAGCCGCCGATAAGCGGTCTCGGACCAGCCTGAGGTCGCCATGACGCCCGGCGCGAGCGAGCCTACGTTGCCGGCGATGGCCCGCCCTTCCGGCGTGGTCACGAGGTAGAGATTGGCGCCGGGCCGCAGCGCCCGGTTCTCGATCGTCTGGATAAGCCCGTGCAGCCCGCGCCGCCCGAAGATATCACTGATCACGCCGACTTCCGCGTTCACCGTGGTGGTGATCTGCTCGGTGATCATCCGGCGGGTGTTCCAGGCGAAATAGCCCAGCAGCGATGCGGCAAACAGCGCGAACAGAAACAGATAGGCCAGCGTCAACCGGAACGCCGTGGTGCGGATCAGTTTACCGAATGCCGTCACGGATCATGTATCCCGCGCCGCGAATCGTATGAAGCAACGGCCGCTCAAAACCCTTGTCGATCTTGGAGCGCAGCCGCGAAATATGCACGTCGATGACATTGGTCTGCGGATCGAAATGATAGTCCCAGACGTTTTCCAGCAGCATGGTCCGCGTCACCACCTGCCCTGCGTGCTTCATGAGATATTCCAGCAGCCGGAACTCGCGCGGTTGCAATGTCAATTCGTCCTTGCCACGCGCCACCCGATGCGAAAGACGATCGAGCTCGAGGTCGCCGACACGATAGGCGGTTTCCTCGGCCGGGCCGCCATGGCGGCGCGACAGCACTTCGACCCGTGCCAGCAGTTCGGCGAATGAATAGGGTTTCGGCAGGTAGTCATCGCCGCCGGCGCGCAGGCCCTTGATGCGGTCGTCCACTTGTCCGAGTGCCGAGAGGATCAGTGCCGGGGTGCGATTGCCCTTCTCGCGCAAGGTGCCGATCAGCGACAGGCCGTCGCGCTTCGGCAGCATCCGGTCGATCACCAGCACGTCATAGTCGCCGGAGTCGGCGAGCGCCAACCCTTCCTCGCCATCGCTGGCGAGATCGGCAACGTAACCGACTTCACGAAATGCCTTCACCAGGTAGTCGGCGGACTCGCGGTCGTCTTCGATAATCAAGAGGCGCATCTGGGGGTCGGTTGCGGTCAAGTGGGTCAGCCTTCTGTCACCATGGCGCGGTCGGCATCCTCATGCAAGGCGACCTGGCACCTCCGGATTAAGCAAAAAAGCGGGCGGTGAAGCTGGGGGACCTCACCGCCCTTTGACCTCCCGACAGAGGGGGGCGTATTCCATCGGAAGGTAGCTAGAGGGAGCGGGCTGTTTGACCCGCCCCCCGGAAAGAGCCGTCGGCGGGGGCGACTAATGCCGGCGACACCCTCCATCTCATATATAGTTAGCCCTTCGCCAAGGGCACCGCGACAAAGCGCGACGAACCGCCGCTCTTGACGCGCATCAGAACGCTGTTCTTGTTGTCGGTGCGCGCGGCGTTGATGGCTTCGCGCACATCTCCGGCATTGGTAACGCTCTTTCCGGCGACTTCGAGAATGACGTCGCCTTCCTTGAAGCCACGCTCGGCCGCCGCACTCTTCGGATCGACCTCGGTGACGACGACGCCATCCTTGCCGGCGCCGGCAACGCTGTTGGCGGGCGCAAGCGTCAGGCCGAGCTTCGGCACGTCGGTGCCCTTGGTCGCGCCGCCCTTGTCGCTGTTGTCGTTGTCGGCCTTGGCTTCGACCGTATTCGGCAACTGCCCAAGCGTCAGGTTGATGACCTTGTCCTGGCCTTTGTGAAGCACGTTGAGCTTCACCGCATTACCGGGCGCGAGCGCGCCGATGGTGCGGGCGAGTTCCCGGGCATCCTTGACCGTTTCGCCATTCACCGCCGTAATCACGTCGCCCGACTCGATGCCGGCCTTGGCCGCCGGACCGTTGGCCTGGGGTTCCGCAACCAGCGCGCCTTCGGCCTTCTTGAGGCCAAGGCTGTCGGCGATGTCAGCCGTGACAGGCTGAATCTGGACACCGATCCAGCCGCGGCTGACCGAGCCCTTGTCCTTGAGCTGGGCAATCACATTCTTCACGGTCGACGCCGGGATCGAGAACGCAATGCCGACGCTGCCGCCGGACGGCGAATAAATCGCGGTATTGACACCCATCACTTCGCCTTCGGTGTTGAAGGCCGGGCCACCGGAGTTGCCCTTGTTCACGGGCGCGTCGATCTGGATGAAGTCGTCGTACGGGCCGTTGCCGATGTCGCGGCCGCTTGCCGAGACGATGCCGGCCGTGACGGTGCCGCCGAGGCCGAACGGATTGCCGACCGCGAGCACCCAGTCGCCGATCCGGGGCTTGCCGTCCGAAAGCTTGGCGAACGGGAAGTTCGAACTGCCCTCGACCTTGATCAACGCAACATCGGTGCGCGCATCGGTGCCGATCACCGTCGCGGTGTAGGTCTTGCCCTCGTCGGTCGTGACCTCGACCTTGTCGGCGCCGTCGACCACGTGGTTGTTGGTGACAGCATAGCCGTCGGGGGAGATGAAGAAGCCGGAACCCTGACCGGTCACAGCACCGCGTCCGCCGCGGGGACCGCCGCGGCCCTGCGGCATGCCATCAGGTCCGCCAAAACGGCGGAAGAAGCGCTCCATCGGCGAGCCCGGCTGGAACGGCGAGTCATCATTGTTGTTCGCGCTATCGTCCTTGGCGACCTTCTCGTTGATGTTGACCTTCACCGAAATCACCGACGGCTTCACACGCTCGACGATGTCGGCAAAGCCGACCGGCCGCTCAACTTTGCGGACTTCGTTGTTGACCTGCGCATGCGCAGGGCTGCTGAAGAGATCCACCGGTCCAGGCGACGGGCTGAAGCCATAAACGGCAACGCCGAGGCCGGCGACGACCGAGGCCATCAACGCGAACTTGCGCGCGGAAAACAGCGAACGGCGGGGCGCTCGATAAGACGGGAGGGATGAAAGATCTGTCGGACGGTCGGTCATCAAGGAAGTCTCCAAAGCGTGAAATCGACGGTGCCGGGGGCGAGCACCTCATGGACCTGAAGATGGGGATTTCACCCTTACCGCGCGCTGGCGGGGGAATTAAACTTTTGTAATGAAGGGGGTTATGGATGCGGCAGTTTAGCGCAGGCTATCAATGGCTTAGCGCGGGCCGAAAACGGGCATTTGGCGGGGCTGGCAGGCCTTTTCCGGCCCGGAAAAGCCAGGCCAGTTTCGTCTTCCGGACCCCCAGGAAAATCCCTCGCCGGCGAAGGCTCAATGGCGAACGTTCAATTGATTGTGTTCCGCCCCAGCGCCGGACGCGCTCAGGTCTTCATCTTCAGCCGGCCCATGAAATCCCGCTTGCCCAAGGGAACGCCGTTGGTGCGCAGGATGTCGTAGGCGGTGGTCGCGTGGAAATAGAAATTGGGCAGCGAGAACGACATCAGGAAGCCTTCCGCCGTGAACGGCAATTTGCGGTCGCCGAGCGCGAAGATGACGTCGTTGCCGCCGAGTGCATTGACCGCCTCCGGGGTCAGGGCTGAGAGAACCTCGCGCGCCTGCGCAACGAGCCCCTGAAGTCCCGCGAAGTCGAACGGCGTCTTGAAGGAAGGCGGATTGAACACGCCCTGCTGTACGCCCTCGATAGCGCCGCGGGAGTGCTGCGCGACGGAAATGATCTGGAAGCGGAGCGGCAGCATGTCCGGCGCCAGCCGCGCCTCGACGATCGTTTCCGGATCGATGTTGTGCTCGCGGAAATGCGCGAGGCCGCGGTCGAGAAAACCGCTGACGGCACCCAGGGTTTGCAGATAGTTCGCCACGCTGGCGTCGTAGAGCGAAAGAGCCATGATCGGATTCCCCCTGCGCGTTTGCTTGTTCTTGAGCCGGCCAATGTCATAGCGGAAATCGGTCCGCTTGCAATCAGCCGACCACCTGACGGGCGCTCGCCGGGAGGCTTCCGCCCGACAGCCGTCGCGCGCGGGAAGCCGCCCGCCCTGCACGAATTCCACGCGCCTGCTTGACTTATCGTTTATTTATGATATTTCTGAAATTACTGAAATATTCAGAAGATCAGAAAATGGACCTTTCTGCGGTCACTGAAAAGTTCATCCTGCACTGGGGCGAAATGGGCACGCGCTGGGGGGTGAGCCGCACGGTGGCGCAGATTCATGCGCTGCTTTACCTCTCGGAACGTGCGCTGCATGCCGAGGAAATTGCCGATACCCTTTCGGTGGCGCGCTCCAATGTCAGCACCAGTCTGAAGGAGTTGCAGGGCTGGGGCCTGGTCAAGGTGGTCCACGTGATGGGCGATCGCCGCGATCACTTCATGTCGCTACAGGACATTACCGAACTGTTCCGGGTCATCGTCGAGGAACGCAAGCGCCGCGAGTTCGACCCGACGCTGATATTGCTGCGGGAATGCGCGAACGAGGTCGATCCCAAGGCGGATGCGTTCGCGCAACGGAAGATCAAGACCACCCTGGAGTTTCTGGAAGTGCTGAACAAATGGCATGACGAAATGAAGGGTTTGCCGATGCCATTTCTGATGTCGCTGTTGCGCATGGGCGGCAAGGTACAGAAGCTGTTGCGTAAGGCGGCTTGAGACAAGTCACGGCAGCTCGCGTTGGGAGTCCGACATGTATGTTACCGAATGCGATGTCCCGACGAGCAGCGTGGTGGTCACCACCGCCTGTAAGGTTCGAAACCTGTTCGGAAAATATTACCTTCGAACCCTCATTCCCTTCCACCGGCGCGGCCTGCAGAAACTGCCGGCGAAAGCAGTCGTGGCGAACCGGCTATGAAGCGCAGGCCCATTTGGACAACCATCGCGGCCGTCTGTCTGGCCGGATCGCTGCCATTTTTCGCACCTCAAACCAGAGCAGACGAAGCAATGATGAAGCTCGAGCAAAACAAGGCGATCGTTCGCGATTACCTCAACGAGATCGTGAACAAGGGAAACATGGGCGCATTCGACATTTTCTTCTCCGACGATGTCGTGTTCAACGAGACTAGGAATTTCCGAGAACAGTACCCTGCGCGGATGCAGGCGATCCGTGGCGCCTTCCCCGACCATCACCTGATCGTACGGGATCAGATTGCCGAAGACGACAAGGTCGTTACCCGCGTCACCTTTCACGGTACGCACAGCGGCCCGTTCAACGGCATTGCCGCAACGGGAAAGGTGGTGGAATGGTCGGGGATTGCCATGGACCGGATTGCCGACGGCAAGGTCGTCGAAATGTGGCATGTCCAGAACACGGCGGCGCTGCTGCAGCAGATCGGCACCAAGCCGCCGGCGGCTTCGGCAAAGTGACAGGAATGACTACGCCGGCTTTTCCGGCTGCGTCTCCACCGCGATCAGGCGTTCCAGCCGGGCCTCCTCCTCTTCCGTCAGATGCAACAGGGAAGGATCGGCGGTGCCTAAAGATTTCGAGCGGCGCCGGCTATAGGTCCACAGCGCCAATCCGCCGCCCATCAGCGCCAGCGGCGGCAACAACCACAGCACCAGCGTATGCGGGTTGAAGCGGGGTTTTAACAGCACGAACTCGCCGTAGCGCGCCACCAGGAAATCGATCACCTGGGTATCGCTATCGCCGGCCGCGATCCGCTCGCGCACCAACAGCCGCAAATCGCGCGCCAGCGGCGCTTCGGAATCGTCGATCGACTGGTTTTGGCACACCATGCAGCGCAATTCGCGCGACAAATCCCGCGCCCGCGTTTCCTTGGCCGGATCCGACATGATCTCGTCGGGCTGCACGGCGCAAGCGGCCGATGCGGCAAAAGCTGCCATCAATAACATGAAGGAAATCGCGATCAGCTTTCGCACCTGGTCTCTCCCTCATCCTGAGGAGCATCCGAAGGATGCGTCTCGAAGGATGGCGCACTCGCAAAAACTCATCCTTCGAGACGCCGCGGAGTTTATCATCGGGCCGCGCTTCGCGCGAACCCGTTGGCGGCTCCTCAGGATGAGGAAAGACCTATTCCGCCGCCTGCAGCCCGCGCAGCGCCTTGGCCGGCTTCGGTGCGCCGACCCGCAGCCGGCGATCCGACAGCGACAGCATGCCGCCAAACGCCATCAGGACGGGTCCCCACCAGATCAGCAGCACCAGCGGCTTATGATAGATGCGCACCGCGATCGCGCCGTCAGCGGCGGTATCGCCGAGCGAGATATAAAGCTGGCTGGCGCCGCGCGTCAGCAGCGCAGCCTCGGTGGTCGACGATCCCCGCGTGGTGAAGTTGCGCTTCGACGGCGTCATCGCGCTGAGCGGCTCGCCATCAAGACTGACCGAGAACCGCGCCAGCATTTCGCGAAAATTCGGTCCCTGCCGCTGCGTCACGCCATCGAGCTTCAATTCGTAGCCGGCGATCTTCGCGACGTCATCGGGCTTCATCGATCCGATATATTCGCTGTTCCATGTGGTCTCGCACACGATTCCGATCAAAGCCACGCCGACGCCGGCATGCGCAAATACCGTGCCCCAGGTCGAACGCGGCAATCCGCGCGCGCGCTGCACCGCGGTTCCGAACGGCAGCCGAAACAGACCGGTGCGCTCGGCAAGGTCGCTCAGCGCGCCCGCGATGACAAATACGGCAAGCCCGATCGCGAGCGGCGCGAAGGCGCTGCCGCCGCGGGTCCACGCCCACAGCACCGCGATCGCAATCAGCGCCGCGATGCCGGCGGCGGTCAGCCGCTGCGCCGCGCCGAGAAGGTCGCCGCGCTTCCACGCCAGCAATGGCCCGAACGGCACTGCGATCATCAACGGCAGGAACAACGGCGCGAAGGTGAGATTGAAGAACGGCGCGCCGACCGAAATCTTGTCGCCGGTCAGGACCTCCAGCGCCAGCGGGTACAGCGTTCCGATGAACACCGTCGCGCAGGCGGTGGTCAGGAACAGATTGTTGAGCACCAGCGCGCCTTCCCGCGAGATCGGCGCGAACAGCCCGCCCTGCTTCAGCGCCGAGGCCCGCCACGCGTACAGCGTCAGGCTGCCGCCGATGAAGATGCAGAGGATCAGCAGGATGAATACGCCGCGCGTCGGATCGGTCGCGAACGCATGCACCGACGTCAGCACGCCCGAGCGCACCAGGAAGGTGCCGAGCAGCGACAGCGAGAACGTCAGGATTGAAAGCAGGATGGTCCAGACCTTGAGCGCGTTGCGCTTCTCCATCACGACGGCGGAATGCAACAGCGCGGTGCCGGCGAGCCACGGCATCAGCGAGGCGTTCTCGACCGGATCCCAGAACCACCAGCCGCCCCAGCCGAGTTCGTAATAGGCCCAATAGGAACCCATCGCGATGCCGAGCGTGAGGAATATCCACGCCACCAAGGTCCACGGCCGCACCCAACGCGCCCATGCCGCGTCGATCCGGCCTTCGATCAGGGCAGCGACGGCGAACGAAAACGAAATCGAAAATCCGACATAGCCGAGATAGAGCATCGGCGGATGCACCGCCAGACCGATGTCCTGCAGCACCGGATTGAGGTCGCGGCCCTCGATCGGCGGATTGGCGATGCGCAGGAACGGGTTCGAGGTGATCAGGATAAACAGATAGAACGCGCTGGCGACCCAGGCCTGCACCGCCAGCACATGGGCGCGCAGCGACAGCGGCAGGTTGTTGCCGAACGCCGCGACGAGGCCGCCGAACAGCGCCAGGATCGACACCCACAGCAGCATCGAGCCCTCATGGTTGCCCCACACGCCGGTGATCTTGTAGATCAGCGGCTTTTGCGAATGCGAATTCTCGAACACGTTGACCAGGGAAAAATCCGAAGTGACGTGCAACGTGACCAGCGCCGCGAACGACGCCGCCACGAACAGCAACTGTGCCAGCGCAGCCGAGCGCGCGACATTCATCAGAGCGGGATCGTGCAGGCGCGCGCCGAGGATTGGCACGGTGGACTGGATCAACGCCAGGGCCAGCGCCAGCACCAGCGCATAATGTCCGGCTTCGGCGATCACTGCGAGACACCTTGTTTCACTTGTGACGCTCCCTGGGTGGCCGCGGGCTTTGCGTTGTAATCCGGCTTCGCGCCGTAATCGTCCTTCCAGTGCCCCTGCTTCTTCAGCGCGTCCGCGACCTCCTTGGGCATGTAGGTCTCGTCATGCTTGGCGAGCACGGTGTCGGCCTTGAACACGCCGGAGGCGTCGAGTGCGCCTTCGGCGACCACACCCTGCCCTTCACGGAACAGATCCGGAAGAATTCCCTTGTAGGCCACGGGGAGCGCGGCGCTGCCGTCGGCGACCTGGAACGTGACCGCCAGGTTGTCGCCGCGCACCAGCGAGCCCGGCTGCACCAGGCCGCCGAGCCGGAAACGCTTGCCCGCCTGGATATGCTTTTCAGCCACCATCGCCGGTGTCGAAAAAAACACGATTGAATCGCGCATCGCGTTCAGCACCAGGGCCGCCGCAACCGCGAGAACCGCGAGCGAGCCGCCGATCATCGTCAAACGCCGCTGCTTGCGCGTCATGCGTGGCCTTCAATTCTGCGCATCGCCATGCTCATCCATCGAGCCCGAGATTCTTCAGACCATCATTCAGTCGCCGCAGCCGCTCTGCGTCGTTGGCGACGGCCTGGCGGGCGTCGACCAGCGCGCTCCTGGCCTTATCGCGATCGCCCATGACCAAATAAGCCCGCACCAACCGCAGCCATCCTTCAACGTCGTCGCCGTTTTGCTTCAGCCGGCTGGCGAGCCGCTCGACCATGCCACGGATCATCGCACCGCGGTCGGTCTCATTCATGTCTTTCGCCGCCGCCACCGTATCATCCGACAGTGCCGGAGCGCTGGAACCGCCGACCCGCGCCAGTGCGGCCTGAACCAACGGACGCCACGGCGCGTCCGCCGGCGCTTTGGCGAGCATCGCACGCCAGATCGACCCGGCCTCCGCGGTGCGGCCGTCCTGCTCGGCGGCGACGCCGAGGAAGTAGGTCGCCTTGAACTCGTCCGCGTCCAGCGCGATGGCGCGTTCGAATTCAGCCTTGGCCTCGTCGGTGACGACGCCGCCCGCCGCCGCGGCAAGGACTTCGCCGAGATCGGCCCGGCGCGCGGCACTGTCGCCGCCATAGGTGATCGAATTGTGATAGGCCCGCACCGCGTCGTCGTAGCGGCCGAGTTTCACCAATACCGGCGCAAGTACGTTCCAGCCGCGGCCATCGGTTGGATTTTTCTCTAGATGCTGCTCGACCTGCGCCACCAGATTGTCGAGCGGCTGCGTGACGTCGGGGGCACGGGTGCGTTGCGCCAGCGGAAAATCGCCGAGCTGCGGCGAGCCAAGCGGGAGGTAAAGCGCAACTGCCACGATTGGAACTCCAACCAGGGCCAGGACTGCCGCCGAACGGCGCAACTTGATGTTCGATGCGATCGGCGGCTCGCGCTGACTGTCCGCCGCGGCCAGCAGGCGACGACCGATCTCGACGCGTGCAGCACCTGCTTCCGAAGCACCAATCAGGCCCGCGGCAACATCGCGATCGATCTCAGTGAGCTGATCCTTGTAGACGACCGCCTCATTGCCGTCGTTTTGCGGCCGGGCGGCGCGACCCAATGGCCAGAGCACGGCGAAGATCGCCGCGGCCGTCATCAGCGCGAGCACAAACCACAACGTCATCAGGCGGGTTCCGGTGAAACGGGCGCGCCCCGTGGAGACGCGCCGATATGCCGCTTTACACCACAGGCGGCAAGCCCGGCAATTGAGAATTGTCAGTTGCAGCCGCCGCTTGAAAATCCAAAAACACAGAAAAACCAAAGTTTTAACTGGATTGCGCCAATCCAGAAATTGCAGTTGCAGCGTACGCAATCTTATCCTGCTTTTGAGGGCTTGCGATCGCCGATCAGTGCGTTTTCCGCCGCCCTGCTCATCAGCGAGGCATAGTCGCGGCCGAACAATACCTCGCAAAATCGTACCGCCGCTTTGACCTGCATCTCCCGGTAGGCGCGGGTCTTGGCGTCGCCGCCGCGCAGCGACTGTACCAGCGCCTCGGTGGACTTCTCGACATATTGTTGCAGGTCGGAATAGGTTCGCAGCGTCACCTCGTTGATTGCGAGTTCGCTGGCGTATGTGCGGCATACCGCGACGAAATCGATCAATGCGGCGGTTTCGTCGACATCATTGGTGTCGACCTTGGCTCCGATGGGAATATCCTTGTCGGCGCGCTGCCGCAGGAGACGCCGGACCCGGCCGGGCACGCTGTCGATTTCCGATTGCAGGGCGTTGGAAATGTCGGCTCGGATCGACGTCAGTTGCTTGCCCCACGAGGAATCGTTGCGAAGATCCAATTCGGTCCGCAGGCCGCGCACGCCGTCATGCAGGCTCTTGAGCTGCTCGGCGACGTTGTCGAAATGGCCGCGCTTGATATCCGTTCGCAGGCAGGCGGCGAGGAAGCACAGATCGTGCAGGGCTATGGTGACGGCGATGCCATAGGGCGTAGCGGCAACACGGATTTCATCGTCGGAAGCGGCCATCTTGATGGCGAGCCGGATGATTTGCCACGGCGCGGTCAGCCGCTGCATGACCAGCGTCAGCGCGAACGGCAGTGTTTGCACCGTTTGCAGGGCGGAAACGTTGAGCGAGGCGGTTACCGGCCCGATCTGCGGATCCGCCAGTATCCGCAAGTTGCTGGGAAGCCGGCCGCTGAGGCCGTCCAGTGCTTCACGGGCCTGCAAGACCGAGCCGATCGGCAGCATATCGTCGATCACATTGGGCGGTCCGATGCGGGCCAGTTCGCGCGGCTTGTCGCCGCCGCGCACCGGCGTGGCAATCTTGAAGATCGCATCCGCTGTGGCGAGCTGAAATTTGCGGATCGCGGACTCGAGCCCGGACGTGGTTCCGGTTTCCCGCACCAGGGCCAGCGCCGCTTCGAATTCGCGCGATTGATCGGGCGCGCCGTCGCGGATCAGCCATTGCCACACCGGCAACAACGACGCGCGGCGGATCTGACCCGGCCGTACCGGAAAATTGCTATCGATGAGAAACGGTTCGAGCGGGCGGAACAGCAGCCGCGCCGGATCGTCGGTGCGCGGCCGCACCTCCTCGTCGCTTCCGCGCACGACCTTGCGCAATTGTTCGAGCACGAAGGTGGCGACCGTGGTGTCCTCGCCGCGTTCGATGGCGCGCTCGAACTCTCGCATCAGCAAAGCCTGCGCCTGCGGCGGAAGCTGCGCGAGATAGTCCCTCAGCCGCTCGATCGATGTCTGGCTCATGCGCCCGGTATGCACATTGGTGTAATTATGGACGGTGAAACGGTCCAGCGGGCATAATAAAAGCGCGCGCGTTAAGAAGTCGTTTAGGAATAATGGAATTGGGGATATGCGGGCGCTGTTCCATCCGGTTGCCCCCGAGATCCACCGCAAACGGCGCTCACACCGCCGGCAGCACCAGTTCTGCCCGCAGCCCCCCGATCGGGGCATTGCCGAGCATCAGGCTGCCGCCGTACAAGGCTGCGAGATCGACCACGATCGACAACCCCAGCCCGGAACCTGGCTTGGACTCGTCCAGCCGCTGGCCGCGGCGGGAGACCTGCGCCCGCTCGGCCGCCGACAACCCGCGGCCATCGTCGTCGACGATGATCCGCAGCATCGGGCCGGCGCCGGGCGCGACCGGCCGTTCCACCAGCACCTCGATGAAGACTTGCGACGCCGCCCACTTGCAAGCGTTGTCGACGAGGTTGCCGGCCATCTCCTCGAGGTCCTGCCGCTCGCCGCGAAACTTCGCCTGCGGATCGGCCGCGACCGCGATGGTAATGCCGCGGTCGCGATGGATTTTCTCCATGGTCCGGCGCAGCGCCTCGATTGCGGGCGCGACCTCGGTAATGGTGCCGATAATGGTGAGACGCGCGGCGATGCGCGCGCGCTCCAGATGGTGCGCGACCTGGTCGCGCATCACGTCTACCTGCTCCAGCACCTTGGTCGCGAATGGGTCGGCGGCATGCGTGGAAGCTTCGTTGACGATCACGGACAACGGCGTCTTGATGGCGTGGGCGAGATTGCCGACATGGGTGCGGGCGCGCTCGACGATCTCGCGGTTGGCGTCGATCAGCGCGTTGGTTTCGCGCGCCAACGGCGCGATCTCGACGGGAAATTCGCCTTCGAGCCGCTCGGCGCGGCCGGAGCGGATATCGGCGATCGATTCTGAAATGCGTTTCAGCGGCGCGAGACCGAAGCGAACCTGGAAGATCGTGGTCAGCACCAGCACGATCGACAGCGCCACGAAGGTACCGCCAAGGTAATAATCGAAGCTGCGGGTTTCGTCGAAAATCTCGCTGGCGTCGCCGGCGACGCTGACCAGAAACTTGCCGTCGGCGCCGAGGTCGACCGGCCGTTCCACCATCCGCAGGTTCTGGCCTTCGGGGCCATCGATATAGCCGAGACGGATTCCGGCCGCGGTCAAATCGGCGCCATGGTCTTCGAGCTTCGGCAGCTTCTTGTCCCACAGCGAACGCGACGCGCGCCGTTCGGGTTTTTCCGAGTCGGTACGGGTAATCTGCCAGTACCAGCCAGATAGCGGCAATTCGAACAACGGTTCGCCGAGCGATTGAAATTGATCGGGCGTGGTGTCCGGAGTCGCCACTTCCGCGATGATGGTGCGGAGATAGAGGTTAAGGCGGCGGTCAAAAGCGCGCTCGGTCGCGTCGCGGTATACCGATGACAGCACGATGCCGGTGATGAACAGGATCACCACCACCCATGCCGTCGCAGACAGGAACAAACGGGTGGCGAGCGAGCTACCGCGCATCAGGGCTGATTCCGAAAAACATGTCCTCGGTCACGACCCTAATGGATGGATGCCGATTTTCGAACAAAATCATGCTCGAACAGAAGGATAGATTGGGTACCCGATCAACAGCGTTAATCAGAACCAGGCGGTGGCGGCGTCAGCAGATAGCCGAGCCCGCGCACGGTCTGGATAATATCGACATCCAGCTTCTTGCGGATGCGGCCGACGAACACCTCAATGGTATTGGAGTCGCGGTCGAAATCCTGATCGTAGAGATGCTCGACCAGTTCGGTGCGCGAAACCACGCGCCCGGTGTGGTGCATGAGGTAGGCCAACAGCCGGTACTCGTGCGACGTCATCTTGATCGGATTGCCTGACACGCTGACCCGGCCGGTGCGGGTATCCAGCGAGACCGGCCCGCAGGTCAGCTCCGACTGGGCATGGCCGGTGGAGCGGCGCAGCAGCGCGCGGATCCGCGCCAGGATCTCTTCGAGATGAAAGGGCTTCGCCACATAGTCGTCGGCGCCGGCATCGAAACCCTGCACCTTGTCGCTCCAGCGATCGCGCGCGGTCAGGATCAGCACCGGCATCGCGCGTCCGTTGCGCCGCCAGGCTTCCAGCACTGAAATACCGTCCATCTTCGGCAGGCCGATGTCGAGTACGACAGCGTCATAAGGTTCGCTGTCGCCGAGAAAATGCCCTTCCTCGCCGTCGAACGCGCGATCGACGACATAGCCGGCGTCGGTCAGCGCCGTGGTGAGCTGACGATTGAGATCGGGATCGTCTTCAACGACGAGCAGGCGCAAGATGGTCTCCGCGTTTGAATGGCAGAACCGCCGCCATTAACATGAGCCTCGCGGGCGTGAACGGGCTATGAACAAGAATAACCCCGAAGGTTACTTTTTCTTCACAACCGTTTCGCCAGCATTCGACCGCGCCTGAGGCGTCCTGGCCAGGCGGCCTTTTCGGGGTCCGGCCACGGAAAAAGACGCCTATCACGCCGAATGGAACGTCCCAATAGGCCGCCGGCCGCAGCGGTCGCGGGTCCGCCGCTCCCCGAGACGAACCGTCAGGCGGACCCGGCACTGATGTCGTTCCCGTCGCGGTGGATCATCTGCGCTGCACGGCCGCAGCCGCCATTCAATTGCGCGACGCCATCGACAAGGCGCTGTTGATCGGCGCGCCGGTTCAAAACCCTGAGGGCAAGGCGAACTGATGCAGGGACGACGTGTTCGCCCGAGCCGTCGAAAAACACCTCCGGGGCATGCGCCAAAGCGATCGGATCGTGCGGGCGGTAAGGGTATACTTTCCTATCAACGCCGAGAATTGAGGCGCCACCCAATTCCACCATCGATCAGCCCGAAGCGGACCTTTCTCTCTCGCCGGCCCCCTCCTTCGAGCCCCGCTTGCAACCAACCGGCTCCGCCACGGTTAACGCCATTGGGAGATTCCCTCCCCGCTTGCCTTGAATCCGGGTTCCCCGGTGGTATCGTCACCGGTGGTCTGTTGCGTCTTCGGAGTATCCCATGGCACCCCGCGCCAACTGGAAGGGCTTTTTGCGCCTTTCGCTCGTGACTTGCCCGGTCGCCCTCTATCCGGCGACGTCGGATAGCGAAAAGGTCAGCTTCAACCAGATCAATCGCAAAACCGGTCATCGCATCAAATACGCCAAGGTCGACGCCGACACCGGCGAGGAAGTCGCGGCCGACGACATCATGAAGGGCTACAAGGTCGACACCGACACCTATATCGAGGTATCCAAAGACGAGCTCGACGACATCGCGCTGGAGTCGACGCGCACCATCGAGATCGACGAGTTCGTGCCCAAGTCGGATATCGACAACCGTTATCTGATCCGCCCGTATTACCTCGTACCCGACGGCAAGGTCGGCCATGACGCCTTCGCGGTCATCCGCGAAACCATCCGCAGCATGAACAAGGTCGCGATCGGGCGCGTGGTGCTGACCAACCGCGAGCACATCATTGCGCTGGAGCCACTCGACAAGGGCCTGATGGGCACGCTGCTGCGCTACCCCTACGAGGTGCGCAGCGAGAAGGAATATTTCGACGACATCCAGGATGTGAAAATCACCAAGGACATGCTGGATCTGGCCAAGCATATCGTCGAACAGAAATCCGGCACGTTTGAACCTGAGCAGTTCGAGGACCGCTACGAATCCGCGCTGATCGATCTCATCAACCAGAAGCGCAATGGCTTGCCCACGGCGAAGCCCGCGCCGAAATCAAGCGGCAACGTCATCAATCTGATGGACGCGCTGAAGCGCAGCCTCGCCAGCGAGAAGCAGTCCGCCCCACCCCCCACAAGCGCGAAAGGCAAGAAGCCGCGCAAGGCCGCCTCCGGCCAGCGCGAGATGCTGCTCCCGATCAGCGGCAAGCGCGCCGCCAAGGAAGAACCCAAAGTACAAGAGCCGAAGAAGGTCGAGAAGCCGGTGCGCGCGCCCGCCCGATCGAAAAAGGCGGGATAAATGCGCGAGCCTTTGCGGCCGCGCGCGATCATTCCCGCCAGATGCCGCATGACTTCACGACCAGCGCCCTGCCCGGCCTGAGATGCCGTGGTCGACGCCGTTCGATCAGCCGATACTCTTGCGCGGCGGCGGCAAGCTCACGACGCTGCAGCACGCCGCCGACTACATCATGGAGCTGCCGGAAGATGTGCAGCAGCAGGAGCTCTGGCAAATCGCGGTCGAGAACCTGATCAATGCCGCGGAGACCGGCGGCGGCTGGCTGATGTTTGCCCGGATCGGAGTGATGCGGGCCCTGAACGGGGATCGAAAAGCGCGCTGAGCGCGGTCTCAGTCCCCGCAACCGCCCCCGTCACCATCGCCATCGCCAAAGCCCAACCCGCCGAAATCTCCGCCGTCCGATGACGATCGCTTCCGGAACATCAAATCCAGCAGCAGAATCACGACCAGCACCGCGGCAAACACGCGCCAGGGATATTGCTGGCCGTAGGTTATGATTTGCGGGCTCCAGGTCCCAAACAGAAACTCTTGCACGGCGCCCGCTGCTGACCCGCCGCTATTTCAGCGACGAATTCACCGAAGTGAAATTGGTGCTGAGGGTGGTGCCGATGCCGTTGACGGCGGCAATGATCACAATGCTGATGCCAACCGCGATCAGGCAATATTCAATGGCGGTTGCGCCGGATTGATCGCTGAGGAATCTTGAACATAGCAGCCGC
>Ga0209438_1000085_pt1:0-7500 | contig 23280 bp, 14 predicted proteins | sample GraSoi_2013_20cm_FD_185825 | JGI IMG/M metagenome (GOLD analysis project Ga0209438, IMG submission 185825) | Grasslands soil microbial communities from the Angelo Coastal Reserve, California, USA - Sample 9_17_2013_20cm (SPAdes) (version 2) | ecosystem: Environmental > Terrestrial > Soil...
GTTGCTCCACGTGAAGGAGTACGGCGTGGTGGATTTCGAGCCAAGCAGCGTGCCGCCTTCGAAGAAATCGACGCCGCTGATCGTGCCGTCGGTGTCGGCGGCGGCAGCCGCGATCGTGATCGTGGCGGGTGCCGTATACGTGATGCTCGTGTCCGGGGCCGTCAACGAGATCGTCGGCGGCTGGTTCTGAGCGCTCGGCGCGCCGATCAGGACGTTGTCGAACGTCGCGGTCGCCAGGCTCTGCGCATCCTGGCTGCTGACCGCGAGTCCGACGTAGTACGGCGACGGCAGCGTGAGCCTGACCGCGCCGACCATCGCCCACGTGAGACCGTCCGCCGACTGGAACGCCGTGACGGTGTCCGCGCGAAGCTCGAGCTTCAGCCAGTACGGCGCGGCCGCCGTGCCGCTCGGCGTGGTGGTTGCGACGCCTCCCGCGGCCGCCCGCTGTACGAACGCCGGTCCGCTGCCAGCCGTCAGGAACATCGACGCATGCGCCCCGTTGGGCGTCAGCGAGTCGCGAATCATCACGCCGCCCTTGCTCGCCGCGTTCACGAGCTGCACCGCGGTCACGCGCGCGACGATGTTCACGTCACCGCTGACCTGCTTGTACAGATAGTGGAATTGGTCCGTGACGCCGGCGACGTCGAGGCCGCCGCCGCTCACGGAGAAGGTGCCGGCGTTCTCCTGTTCCGATCCCGCGAGCGCGGGCAGACCGACGTCGGCCGACGACCAGCCGGCCGGCGGAGCAGCCGCCGCCGCCAATGGGGCGGTCTCGGTGACCGATACGGTCGAAAAATCCGCCGTCGCCATCGGCGCGGTGCCGCTGGTCACCGCCAGGCCCACCAGCACCGTGTCGGCCATCGGAATGATGTCCGTGCCGATCTCCCGCCACGTCGCACCGTCGGAGGAACGGAATGCGGTGAACGTCGCGCCGTGCCGCTCAATCTTCAGCCACGGCGCCGCGACGGTCCGCGCGTTGGTGCGCACGGTTCCGCCGCCCGCGACGCGACGCCGCTGGAAGCGCACGGCGCCTGATCCGGTCGAGAGCGCGAAGACATGCGCCGACTGCGGATCGAGCGACTCCCTGATCATCACGCCCGCCTTGGCGAGCGCGTCGCCGTTCTCCGCCGCGCGCAGGTGCGCGACGATGACGCCGTCACCGGTGAGCGTGCGCTGGACGAACGTGAACCGATCCGCCTCGCTTCCGATATCTCCGGCCGCCGCCGTGACGCGGAAAATGTCGTTGCTGAACACCGCGGATCCTTGAGAGACGGGAGTGCCGACGTCGCCGGCGACCCACGGCGAGGGAAGCGATTGTGCGTTGAGCGGGGGGGAAATAACGACGCAAGCAAGGACCAGGGCGCAGCTGATCGGAATCACGCTGCGCGCGCGTGAATGAAGCTGTGAGTTGGTCATGGACGCTTCGGCGCGGGAGAGCCGTACGTCAGGCGTGAAGGCCTACCGTGTAACGCCTACATTCCTTCCTCCGCGTTCACGTTTGGCAACACGGGTACCACTGACGCCCTTCAAGGTCGGCCGTTGCGATCAGGCGCGCTTACTGTTGTGCGCTGGTTGATGGATTTCGGACGAAACCCCACTGGGGCTGGGCCTCGGCCGGCACGCAGCAAGAGAGCCACCGGCGCTGCGGTCGTGATGGCGGATTGTGGAGCACGCGTGTCAATCGTCGCGCGAGGTATGTAAATGGGGGACATACAGCGTGCCCATTGATACAGATCGCGCCGCTGCCGAGCGTCGGAAATCGGCTAGAGTCGCACGATGACCATGAGCACGCGGCAGCTCGGCTTCGCAGGGCCGATGGTCTCGGCCCTCGGCCTCGGCTGCATGGGGATGTCCGAGTTCTACGGTGAGCGCGACGATGCCGAGTCGGTGGCGACCATCCATCGCGCGCTCGAACTCGGGATCAATTTCCTCGATACCGCCGACATCTATGGTCCGTTCACCAACGAGCGCCTCGTCGGGCGAGCGATTCGCGGCCGCCGGGACGAGGTCGTGCTCGCGACGAAGTTCGGCAACGTTCGCGGCGAAGACGGCGCGTTTCTCGGCATCAACGGCTCGCCTGACTACGTGCGCCGCGCATGTGACGCGTCGCTGCAGCGGCTCGGCGTCGACACGATCGACCTCTACTACCAGCATCGCGTGGACGCGACGGTCCCGATCGAGGAGACGGTCGGCGCGATGGTGGAGCTGAAGCAGGCCGGAAAGATCCGGTACCTCGGCCTCTCGGAAGCGAGCATCGCGACGGTGCGCCGCGCGCACGCCGTCCATCCCATCACCGCGCTGCAGACCGAGTACTCCTTGTGGACGCGCGATCCGGAGGAGGGCCTGCTCGCCGCCTGTCGCGAGCTGGGCATCGGCTTTGTCGCCTACAGCCCGCTCGGCCGCGGATTCCTCACCGGCCGCTACACGTCGCCCGACGACTTCGCGGCCGACGACTGGCGGCGGAACAACCCGCGGTTCCAGGGCGACAACTTCCGGCGGAACCTCGCGATCGTCGAGCGCGTCGCGCGCGTCGCCGCGCGAAAAGGGTGCACGCCCGCGCAACTCGCGCTGGCCTGGGTGTTCGCACAGGGGGACGACATCGTCCCCATTCCTGGTTCGAAGCGCCGCGAACGGCTGGAGGAGAACGCGGCGGCCGTCAGCATCCATCTCGCTGCGGACAACCTGAGGGAGATCGACTCGCTGGTGCCGGCGGGGATGGCGGCCGGCACGCGTTACCCCGAGATGGGCATGCGGACGGTGAACCGCTGACAGGTTCTGCCGGGTCCGAAAGGACCCGGCCTACCCGGTTCGAAAGGACTCGGCCTGCCCAGCTCGGGCTGCTTCATCGATCGTCGCGGCGTGGATGGTGACCGTGTCCTCGACCGACCGCGCATAGCCGCCCGCAAGCACGATAGCGAGGGGCAGGCCGGTTGTCCGCGCCACCTCGATGACGAGCCGATCGCGCGCCCGCAGGCCGTCACGCGTCAGCCGCAGGCCGCCAAGCTGATCGTGTTCGTACGGGTCAGCGCCCGCGAGGTAGAAGAGGCAGTCGGGGTTCGACGCCATCACCTTTGGGAGCGCGTCCTCGAGCGCCTGCAGGTACTCGGCGTCTCCGGTGCCATCCGCGAGCCCGATGTCGAGCGAGCTCCGCGGCTTCCATGATGGATAGTTGTGCTGCTGGTGCATCGAGAAGGTGAACACGCGCGGATCGGATTCGAAGAGGAACGCGGTGCCATTGCCATGATGCACGTCGAGGTCGATCACCGCCGCGCGTTCGACGCGTTCGCCATCGCGTTGGAGCACGCGGATGGCGACGGCGACGTCGTTGAACGGACAGAAACCCTCGCCGTGGTTGGCGAACGCGTGGTGCAGTCCGCCGCCGATGTGAGCGACGACGGCGCGGTGGGCGACGGCCTGGCGCGCCGCTTCGATCGTCCCGCCCACCATCGTGCGAAAGCCTTCCACCATCTCCGGCGACCACGGCAGCTCGAGCTGCGCGAGGTCGTCCCGCGTCAGCGTGCCGTGACGAATCCTCTCGAGGTACTCGCGCGTGTGGATCAGCGCCAGGTCGTCCCACGACGCCGGCTGCGGGTCGATGACGTCGGCCTGTGTCACGACGCCCGCCTCGAGGAGGCGTGCGTGCACGAGTTGATATTTGCGGGTGGGGAAGACGTGGGCGCCGATGTCGATGTGATAGCGGGGCGAGTAGACGACGTTCATCGCGGCGTACAAGGAAAAAGCCTGTTGTGACGAATCACAACAGGCTTTCCCGTCGAAGAATTAATCCCGGCAGCGACCTACTCTCCCACACACCTGCGCATGCAGTACCATCGGCGGTGGCAGGCTTAACTTCCGTGTTCGGAATGGGAACGGGTGGAACCCTGCCCCTATGACCACCGGGAAACTTGTGGCGAACCGGCGTCGAGCCGGTTTGCCAGATAGCGTTGCCTGGGGTCCGACAATGCGGAGCGAAGCTAGCAACCTCGCCTCATCGCATTGCCGATCGTCCCAGACTATCTTCGGAACGCCGTTCCTTAGGCTCGCTAAACGCCTCGGGCGTCCCTTTGATATTTCAAAGAGCAAGCGACAACTGAATATCCTGCAAACGGTAGTCCTTCCTTCGAACCACGAAGAAGAGAATATGGTCAAGCCTCACGGCTAATTAGTACCAGTCAGCTGAACGCATCACTGCGCTTCCACATCTGGCCTATCAACCTGGTGGTCTACCAGGAGCCTTCAGAGGCCTTGCGGCCTGGGACATCTCATCTTGTGGAGGGTTTCACGCTTAGATGCCTTCAGCGTTTCTCCCTTCCGGACGTAGCTACTCGGCGCTGCCGCTGGCGCGACAACCGATACACTAGAGGTCCGTCCAACCCGGTCCTCTCGTACTAAGGTCAGCCCCACTCAAATGTCCTCCGCCCATCACAGATAGAGACCGAACTGTCTCGCGACGTTCTAAACCCAGCTCACGTACCGCTTTAACCGGCGAACAGCCGGACCCTTGGAACCTGCTACAGCTCCAGGATGCGATGAGCCGACATCGAGGTGCCAAACCCTAGCGTCGATGTGAACTCTTGGCTAGGATCAGCCTGTTATCCCCGGCGTACCTTTTATCCGTTGAGCGACGGCCCTTCCATGCGGAACCGCCGGATCACTAAGGCCTGGTTTCCCACCTGCTCGACTTGTAGGTCTCGCAGTCAAGCTCGCTTATGCCTTTGCACTCTATGGCTGATTTCCAAACAGCCTGAGCGAACCTTCGCGCGCCTCCGTTACAGTTTAGGAGGCGACCGCCCCAGTCAAACTACCCACCTAGCAGTGTCCCTGATCTGGATAACAGAACGAGGTTAGAACGCCGGAGCAGTAAGGGTGGTATCTCACCGTTGGCTCCCCCGAGACCGAAATCCCGGGTTCAAAGCCTCCCACCTATCCTGCGCATACTGCGCCAGCATTCACTACTAGGATGTAGTAAAGGTGCACGGGGTCTTTTCGTCTTGTGACGGGCAACCGGCGTCTTCACCGGTACCACAAATTCGCAGTGCCCCCCGTTGAGACAGCGCTCAGATCGTTACGCCATTCGTGCAGGTCGGAACTTACCCGACAAGGAATTTCGCTACCTTAGGACCGTTATAGTTACGGCCGCCGTTTACCGGGGCTTCAGTTCAAAGCTTCGCCTTGCGGCTAACCTCTCTCTTTAACCTTCCGGCACCGGGCAGGCGTCAGACCCTATACGTCGTGTTCGACTTCGCAGAGCCCTGTGTTTTTAGTAAACAGTCGCCTGAGCCTCTTTATTGCAACTCCGTGACGCTCACCGAGCAAGTCGGATCACGAGACGGAGCACCCCTTCTTCCGAAGTTACGGGGCCAATTTGCCGAGTTCCTAAACGGGGGATCACACTTGCGCCTGAGGATTTTCTCCTCGCCTACCTGTGTCGGTTTGCGGTACGGGTACCCATCCCACTCCTTAGAGGCTTTTCTCGGCAGCGTGGCGTCACCAGCTTTACGAGCCTTGCGGCTCTCGCTCCGGTCCCTCAGGATTGACGACCCACCGGATTTGCCTGGCGGATCTCCCTACGAACCTCAACCCGCACAACCAATCGCGGGCCTGGTTAGCCTCCTGCGTCCCCCCATCGTAATAACGTGGAATAGGTAGTTCCGGAATATTAACCGGATGTGCATCCGCTACGCCTTTCGGCCTCGCGTTAGCTCCCGACTAACCCTGAGCGGACGAACCTACCTCAGGAAACCTTAGGCTTTCGGCGGGGAAGATTCTCACTTCCCTTATCGCTACTTATGCCGGCAGGGTCACTTCTCTCCGCTCCACCAGTTCTTACGATCTGGCTTCGCAGCAGAAGAGAACGCTCCTCTACCAAAACATCGTCCCGCAGGACAATGCATTCTACGGCTTCGGTCCTGTGCTTGAGCCCCGTTGTATTGTCGGCCCAGAGCCGCTTGACCAGTGAGCTATTACGCTTTCTTTAAAGGATGGCTGCTTCTAAGCCAACCTCCTGGTTGTCTAAGCGTCTCCAGATCCTTTCCCACTTAGCACAGAGTTAGGGACCTTAGCCGGTAGTCTGGGCTGTTTCCCTTTCGACGATGAAGCTTAGCCCCCACCGTCTCACTCCCGGAGTACGTGTCGCTGGCATTCGCAGTTTGATTGGATTCAGTAAGCTGGTAAGCCCCTTAGTCCATTCAGTTCTCTACCACCAGCGCCGACCCTCCGAGGCTGCTCCTAAAAGCATTTCGAGGAGAACGGGCAATCACGAAGTTTGATTAGCCTTTCACCCCTATCCTCAGCTCATCCAAGCTGTTTTCAACCAACACTGGTTCGGGCCTCCATACGGTGTTACCCGTACTTCACCCTGGCCAAGGATAGATCACCTCGCTTCGCGTCTAATCCCAGCGACTGAACGCCCATTTCGGACTCGCTTTCGCTACGGCTCGCTTTCGCTTAACCTTGCCACTGAGATTAACTAGCCGGCTCATTATGCAAAAGGCACGCGGTCAGGCATTCCGAACCGAAGTCCGGCATAGCCCTCCCACTGCTTGTAGGCATACGGTTTCAGGTACTTTTCACTCCCCTCACAGGGGTGCTTTTCACCTTTCCCTCACGGTACTGGTTCACTATCGGTCGCCAGAGAGTATTTAGCCTTGCGAGATGGTCCTCGCAGCTTCCCACGGGATTTCACGTGTCCCGCGGTACTCAGGAACCTGTCCAGCGAGCCAGCTGACTGCCGTCTACCGGGCTGTCACCGTCTATGGCGGGCCGTTCCAGACCCTTCGACTAATCAACTGGTTTCTTACTCGCCGGCCTTGCGGCCCAACAGGCCCTACAACCCCGCCGTGCATGCACGACGGTTTGGGCTCTTCCGCGTTCGCTCGCCGCTACTAGCGGAATCACTATTGTTTTCTTCTCCTGAGGGTACTGAGATGGTTCACTTCCCCTCGTTGCCCTCCACCGGCCTATGGATTCAGCCGGGGATCTCCCGGTATTACCCAGGAGGGGTTTCCCCATTCGGACATCCCCGGGTCAAAGCTTGTTTGCAGCTCACCGAGGCTTATCGCAGCTTACCGCGTCCTTCATCGACTTCTGGCGCCAAGGCATTCACCGTACGCCCTTAGTAGCTTGACCACAAGTATGTCGAATCCAATCTCCAACGGATTGCTCCGTCAGCGACTGCATTCGATTCCCTTCTTTTCGAAACACTGCGTGTGTTTTGAATTTGTGGTTCTAGTTAAAGAACTACCGTTTGCAGGATATTCAGTTGTCAAAGAACCCTGAAAGTGCAGCCAGGGGCCGCGACCTTTCAGTGTATCTCGTTCCGTCGTGTCCGCCTTCGCGCGCTGTCTCCGGAACGCCTTGACCGGCGTTCCTTGTCGCGCTTCGGCGAGACAGCCTTCGCTGGCTTGCCTAGCCGAAGCTGGCTTGCGAAGCAGGCCAGCGAAGGCTGGTGGAGAATACCGGGCTCGAACCGGTGACCTCCTGGTTGCAAACCAGGCGCTC
>Ga0209438_1000085_pt1:10000-23280 | contig 23280 bp, 14 predicted proteins | sample GraSoi_2013_20cm_FD_185825 | JGI IMG/M metagenome (GOLD analysis project Ga0209438, IMG submission 185825) | Grasslands soil microbial communities from the Angelo Coastal Reserve, California, USA - Sample 9_17_2013_20cm (SPAdes) (version 2) | ecosystem: Environmental > Terrestrial >...
GCCGTCAATCGCGTCGCCGACCTCGAGACGCGCGCGCTGATCGGTGACGCGGCGGTTGTTGACGTAGATGCCGCCGCCGGCGACCAGGCGGGCCGCGTCGGCCATCGACTTCGCCAGCTGCGATTCCACCAGCAGCGCGGCGAGCCGCCATCCGTCGGGCTCCGGCGCCACCTCCGACGAAGGCACGTCGTCGAACACCGCCAGGACGTCATCGGCAGGGAGCGTGGAGATGTCTTCGCCGAACAGCACGCTCGACGCGCGCTCCGCACGCACGACGTGTTCCTCGCCATGCACCATGCGCGTGACCTCGCGCGCGAGCGCGCGCTGCGCCTGCCGCGATGCGGGTGACGTGCGCGTCGCCTCCTCGAGCTGCTCGATGGCCGGTCGATCGAGAAACGTGAAGTACCGCAGGTAGCGTCCCGCGTCGATGTCGTCGGTGTTCAGCCAGAACTGATAAAAGCGGAACGGGGAGGTGAGGTTCGGATCCAGCCAGACGGTGCCGGCCTCGGTCTTGCCGAACTTCGTGCCGGACGCGGTGGTGATGAGCGGCATCACCAGGCCGTGCGCCCGGCCGCCGCGCACCCGCCGAATCAGATCCATCCCCGCGGTGATGTTGCCCCACTGATCGCTGCCACCCATCTGCAGCGTGCAGTTGAACCGGTCGAACAGCATCAGGAAGTCGTAGGCCTGGAGCAGCGAATAGCTGAATTCCGTGTAGGTGATGCCCTCGTCACTCTCGAGGCGGCGCTTCACCGAGTCCTTCGCGAGCATGGCGTTGACAGTGAAATGCTTGCCGACGTCGCGCATGAAGCCGACCGCGCCGAGCGTCGTGAGCCACTCGGCGTTGTTGACGAGGCGTGCGGGGGCCGACGTGCTGTCGAAATCGAGGAACCGCGCCAGCTGCCCGCGAATGCCTTTGACGTTCTTTTCCACCTGCTCCACCGTGAGCAGCTGCCGCTCGACGGTCTTCCCGCTCGGGTCGCCAATCATGCCGGTGCCGCCGCCGACCACCGCGATCGGACAGTGTCCGCAGCGCTGCATGTGCGCGAGCGCGGTCATGACGAGCAAGTTTCCGACGTGAAGGCTCGGCGCGGTCGGGTCGAACCCGATGTAGCCGGTGACCTGTTCCTTCCCCAGCGCCTCGCGGACGCCTTCGGTCTTGTCGTAGACGAGCCCTCGCCACTCAAGTTCGTCGAACAGCTGCTGCATCGCCAAACGGCTCACTATACAACCACCGGATCGCCTGCTCAGGTGCCTTGCGCGCGCGTGGTGCTCTACTATTATCGACGTGCGAGTGGGGCGCCGGACCGCGCTCAAGGCGATGGCGGCGGCGGGAGTGGGGACGGTCACCGGTACGGTGAGCTACGGCGTTGCCTACGAACGCCACCACATCGGCGTCACCGACGTGGCGCTGCCCGTGTCGGGGCTCGCGCCGCCGCTCGACGGCCTGCGGATCGGCTTCCTCACCGACATCCACCATAGCGCGATGGTGCCCGCCGACGACGTGCGGAGGGCAGTCGATCTGATCGGCGCCGCACGCCCGGATCTGATCGTCCTCGGCGGCGACTACGTCACGTGGGGCGATCGCGAGTATGTGGGCCCGGTCGCGGAGCTCCTGTCGCCCCTGACCGCGCCCTACGGCGTCTTCGCCATCCTCGGCAATCACGACGACGATCGCGACATGCCCGCGGCACTCATGGCAAAACACATCCAGGTGCTGAAGGATGCGCGAACGCGGCTCGAGATTCGCGGCGAGGGTTTGGAGCTTGCTGGCATCCGGTTCTGGACGCGCAAGGCGACCGACATCGCGCGCGTTGTTGGCCGCGCGCGCGACACGGTGCTCCTGCTCGCGCACGATCCACGGCGGCTGGACGAGGCGGCGGGACTCGATGTGCCTGCCATGCTGTCGGGTCATACGCACGGCGGCCAGGTGGTGCTTCCCGGTGTCGGCGCCATCGCGCGGCGCCGTTTTCCCGTCCTTGCGGGACTCGCCTCGCGTGAGAACACCTGGATGTTCGTCAGCCGCGGCGTCGGCACGGTGTACGTGCCGATCCGCATCAATTGCCCGCCCGAGGTCGCGATCGTGACGTTGAAGCGGAAGTCGGAAATTTAGCTGCGAGTCAGGCGGCGCCCGTCTACACGCCAGCCTCCGTCGAGAATCAGCTGGACCGCCTCGGGGTAAGCGCGGTGTTCCTCCTCGAGGATCCGCGCCGACAGCGACTCCGGAGTGTCGCCGGTCACGACGGGCACGGCCCGCTGCACGACGATCGGACCACCATCGAGCTCCGCGGTCACCAGGTGCACGGTCACACCGCTCACCTTCACGCCGTGCTCGATCGCCTGCCGCTGCGCGTCGAGTCCCGGGAACGCGGGCAGCAGCGATGGATGGATGTTGAGGATGCGGTTGGGAAACGCCTCGATCAGCGGGGCGCCGACCAGGCGCATGAATCCCGCGAGACAGACGAGGCCGACGTCGCGCGCCTGAAGTTCCCTGGCGAGCGCACGGTCGTAGTCGTCGCGCGTGGCGTACGGGCGATGCGGAAGGCAGACGGCGTCGATGCCAGCCGCCCGCGCGCGCTCCAGGCCCGCGGCGTCGGCGCGGTTGGAAATCACGAGCGCGATGGACGCGTCGAGCCGCCGGTCGCTGATCGCGTCGATGAGCGCCTGAAGATTGCTTCCGCGGCCGGAGATCAGGACGCCCAGCCGTCGATTCACGCGTAGGTGACGCTCGGTGGCTCGCCGGGAACGATCTCGCCGATGACGCGCGCGTCGCGGCCGCCGCGCGCCGCCATTTCGTCGATCAACGCCTCCGCGTGGTCGCGGCCGGTGACGGCGATCAGGCCGATGCCCATGTTGAACGTCCGCAGCATGTCGTCGCGTGGAATGTCGCCCCCGCGCTGCAGCCACGTGAAGATCGGCGGCACCTCCCAGGCGGACGTGTCGACGACCGCGGCGGTCCCGTGCGGAAGCACGCGCGGCAGGTTGTCCGTGATGCCTCCGCCGGTGATGTGCGCCATCCCCTTGATGCGCCCGCCGTCGAGCAGCGGCTTGACGATCGGCAGGTACGAACGATGCGGCTCGAGCAGCGCGTCGCCGACCGTTCGCGACAGTTCGGGCACGTAGCTGTCCACGTCGAGGCGCAGGCGGTCGAAGACGACCCGGCGCGCGAGCGAATACCCGTTGGTGTGGAGTCCGGACGAGGGGACGCCCACCAGCACGTCGCCCACGGCGATCGTCCGGCCGGTGATCAGCTGAGGCCGATCGACGGCGCCGACGATGAAGCCGGCGACGTCGTACTCGCCGTCACGATAGAACCCCGGCATCTCGGCGGTCTCGCCTCCGAGCAGCGCGCACCCGGCGTCGCGGCACGCGCAGGCGATGCCGCCGACGATCGACTCGGCGACCGCCGGCGTGAGCTGGCCGGTGGCGAGGTAGTCGAGGAAGAACAGCGGCTCCGCGCCCTGCACGAGGATGTCGTTGACGCAGTGGTTGACCAGGTCGCGGCCGATCGTGTCGTGCCGCTGCGCGAGGAACGCGACCTTCAGCTTCGTGCCGACGCCGTCGGCGCTCGCCACGAGCACCAGGTCGCGATACTGCCCGGGCTGGAGCCGGAACAAGCCGCCGAAGGAGCCAATCTCCGACAGGACGCCGCTGGTGAACGTCGAGCGCGCGAGGCCGCGGATTCGGCGGACGGTCTCGTTGCCCGCGTCGATGTCGACGCCAGAGGCCTTGTAGTCCATCAACCGACGAGCGTGTTCTTGACGAGCTCGCGAACGGTGGCCGACAGCTCCGGCTCCGCCTCGGGCGGCGCCGCCACCGGCTCGGGATTCAGCTTCAGCGCGAGCTGCAGGTACGCCGCCTCGTCGCGCGGGAACGCGACCGGGTACACGCCGGTGTAGCACGACGTGCAGTACTGCGACTTGCCGCCGCGCACGGCGCTCGTCAGGCCGTCGAGACTCAGGTAGGCGATGCTGTCGGCATCGAGATACTTGCGAATCTCGTCGAGCGTGTGCGTCGCGGCAATCAGCTCCGACCGCCGCGGCGTATCGACGCCGTAGAAGCAGGGCGACACCGTCGGCGGGCAGCTGATGCGCATGTGCACCTCGCGCGCGCCCGCGCTCCGCACCATGCGCACGATCTTCCGGCTCGTCGTGCCCCGCACGATCGAATCGTCGACCAGGACGACGCGCCGGCCGTCGAGGATGCTCTTGACGGGGTTGAGCTTCACGCGGACGCCGAAGTGGCGGATCGACTGCTGCGGCTCGATGAAGGTGCGGCCGACGTAGTGGTTGCGGATGAGCCCCATCCGCATCGGCAGCCCCGACGCCTCGGCGTAGCCGATGGCGGCGCACACACCGGAGTCGGGGATCGGGACGACGACGTCCGCGTCCACCGGCGCTTCGCGAGCCAGGGTCCGTCCAAGCTGCGTGCGTACTTCGTTGACGCTTTCGCCGAACACGTAGCTGTCGGGCCGCGAGAAGTAGACGTGCTCGAAGATGCACTGCGACTGCCGCGCGGGGCCGAACGGCTTGATCGACTTGAGGCCGGCGCTGCTCATGATGACGACTTCGCCCGGCTCGACGTCGCGCACATAGCGTGCGCCAATCAGGTCGAGCGCGCAGGTCTCGGAGCAGATCACCCAGGCCTCGCCGAGCTGTCCGAGGGCAAGCGGGCGGAACCCGTGCGGATCGCGAATGCCGATCAGGCGGTCCTTCGTCATCATCACGAACGAGAACGCGCCGCGAACCTGTGAAATCGCGTCGATCACCGCCGTCTCGACGCCCTCTTCGCGCGATCGCGCGAAGAGGTGCACGACGACCTCGGTATCGCTGTCGGTCTGGAAGATGGCGCCGCTGCGCACGAGCGCGTCGCGCAGGTCGCCCGCGTTCACCAGGTTCCCGTTGTGACAGACGGCGAGCTGGCCGTGGACGCTGTCCACGACGATGGGATGCGCGTTGGCGACGAGACTCTCACCGGCGGTCGAGTACCGGACGTGCCCGACAGCCAGCGAGCCCGGCAGCTTGGCGAGCACGTCGCTGTTGAACGCTTCGTTCACGTAGCCCATCGCCTTGTGGTGGCGAATCAGGCCGCCGTCGCACGCGGCGATGCCGGCGCTCTCCTGTCCGCGATGCTGGAGCGCGTACAGGCCGAGGTACGTGAGGTTGGAGGCCTCCGGATGCCCGAAGATCCCGAACACGCCGCACTCTTCGCGGAACTTGTCCATAAGGAAGCCTCTAGTGTACGGCGTTACGCAATAGCGTTCGCGGGTTCGAAGCAACGCTCGATTGCCGTGGCCCACGTCCGCTCGACATCGGCGAGCGGCTCGTCAATAACGGTCCGTCCGTCGATCGCGATTCGCACGCGATCGCCGGTCACGACACCGATGCGCCGCGCCGGGACCTGCGCGCGCGCGGCGAGCGACAGCAGCTCCGCTTCGCGGGCCGGCGCGACCGAGACAACGACACGGGAGGCGGATTCGGCAAAGAGCGTGGATACGTCGTCGAACCCGGCCGCCGACGCGACTGACTGCACGTCGACGCCCGCGCCGAGACCCGTTCCGACGCAGCACTCGGCGAGCGTCACCGCCAGGCCGCCTTCCGAGCAGTCCTGGGCGGATCTGATCGCGCCGCGTGCGGCTCCCTCGACGAGCACGCGCTGCAACGCCGCCTCGCGCTTCAGATCGAGGGCCGGCGGAACGCCCCGAATCAGGCCGTGCATCACCTTGAGGTACTCGCTGCCGCCAAGCTCGTCGCGCGTTTCGCCGAGCATCACGACCACGTCGCCCTCGGCCTGAAACGCCCGCCGCACCACCGCCTCCGCATCGTCGACGAGGCCGACGACGCCGAGCACCGGAGTCGGCAGCACCGCGCGGCCGTCGGTTTCGTTGTAGAGGCTGACGTTGCCGCCGGTGATTGGAATATCCAGGGCACTACAGGCGGCGCCCATCCCTTCCACGGCGCGCGCGAACTGCCACATGATCTCGGGCTTCTCGGGGTTGCCGAAGTTGAGGCAGTTGGTCGCCCCGATCGGCGTCGCCCCGGCGCAAGCGACGTTGCGCGACGCTTCGGCCACGGCCAGTTGTGCACCGGCGTATGGATCGAGATAGACGAAGCGCCCGTTGCAATCAACGGACATCGCCAGCGCGCGGCGCGTCCCCTTTACCCGGACCACGGCCGCGCCCATGCCCGGCATCACCAGCGTGTTGGTGCGGACCATGTGGTCGTACTGCCGGTAGACCCATCGCTTGCTCGCGATCGTCGGCGACGCGAGAAGCCGCATGAGGACGGCGGCCGGGGCGGCCGGTTTTCCGAGCGAGGCCAGCGACAGTTGCTGCGCCGCCTGGATGTAGGCGGGCTCCGACATCGGCCGCCGGTAGAGCGGCGCGTCATCGGTCAGCGAGCGGTTCGGAATCTCCGCGACGACCTCGCCGTGGTTGCGCACCCGCAGCCTGCCGTCGGTCGTCACCTCGCCGACGCGCACCGCGTGGAGGTCCCACTTCTCGAAGATCTCTTCGACCTCCGCCTCGCGCCCGCGCTTGACGACCATCAGCATGCGCTCCTGCGACTCGGAGAGCATGATTTCGTACGGCGTCATGCCGGTCTCGCGCTGCGGCACGAGCGACACGTCGATGTCGACGCCGGCGCCGCCGCGCGATCCCATCTCGCAGGTCGAGCACGTCAGGCCCGCGGCGCCCATGTCCTGGATGCCGACGAGCGCGTCGGTCTTCATCACTTCGAGGCACGCCTCGAGGAGGAGCTTCTCCATGAACGGATCGCCGACCTGCACCGCCGGCCGCTTCTCCGCGGACTTCTCGTCGAACTCCGCCGACGCCATCGTCGCGCCGTGGATGCCGTCGCGCCCGGTCTTCGCCCCGACGTAATACACGGGATTGCCGGCGCCCGACGCGACGCCCTTGATGATGTCCTCGTGCGCGGCGATGCCGAGGCAGAAGACGTTGACGAGCGGGTTGCCCGTGTAGCTGTCGTCGAACGCGACCTCACCGCCGACGGTCGGGATGCCGATGCTGTTGCCGTAGCCCGCGATGCCGGCGACGACGCCGGCGAAGGTCCGGCGGACGAGCGGGTCCTCGAGCGGGCCGAAGCGAAGCGAGTTGAGCAGCGCAATCGGCCGCGCGCCCATGGTGAAGATGTCGCGGATGATGCCGCCCACGCCGGTCGCCGCACCCTGGTAGGGCTCGATGAACGACGGATGGTTGTGCGATTCGATCTTGAAGACCGCCGCGAGGCCGTCGCCGATGTCGACGGCGCCGGCATTCTCTCCCGGTCCCTGCAGCACGCGCGGTCCGGTGGTCGGCAGCGTCTTGAGGTGCACGCGCGAGCTCTTGTAGCTGCAGTGCTCGGACCACATGACGGAGAAGATGCCGAGCTCGGTCTGCGTCGGCTCGCGCATCAGCGCGTCAACGATACGTTGATATTCCTCGGGGGTGAGACCGTGGCGTTCGAGAACGTCGGTGGCGATCGTCATCGGGCGGCGGCAACCGCGCCTTGCGTCATCGCCTTCAGCGCCGATTCAAACACGATCAACCCGTCCGCACTGCCAAGTGCCAGCTCGCACGCGCGCTCCGGATGCGGCATCAGGCCCACCACATTGCGCTGTTCGTTGCAAAGGCCGGCGATGTTCGCGACCGACCCGTTCGGATTCGAGTCGTCTGTCGGAACGCCGGCCGCATTCGTGTAGCGGAAGACGATCTGCCCGTTCTTCTCGAGACGCGCAACAACGTCGGGGTCGGCGTAGTAGTTGCCCTCGCCGTGGGCAATTGGAATGCGAAGCGTCTGGCCGGGACGGCAGGCCAGCGTGAACGGCGTGTCGGTCTGCTCCACCTTGACGATGACGTGCTCGCACACGAACTTCACGCTCTTGTTCCGAAGCATCGCTCCCGGCAGCAGGCCGGCTTCGAGGAGCACCTGGAAACCATTGCAGATGCCGAGCACCGGCCCGCCGGCATCGGCGAACGTCTTCACCGCCGCCATGATCGGCGAGAAGCGGGCGATGGCGCCCGTCCGCAGGTAATCGCCGTGCGCGAAGCCACCGGGCAGGATGACGACGTCGGCGCCCTTGAGGCTGGTGTCCTTGTGCCAGATGTACTCGGCCTCCTGGCCGAGCACCTGCTGCGCCGCGTAGTGCGCGTCGTGATCGGAGTTCGATCCCGGAAAAACGACGACCGCGAACTTCATGCGATCACCTCGTCGACGATCTCGATGCGATAGCTTTCGATCACCGGATTGGACAGCAGCTTCTCCGCCGCGTCGGCCGCCAGGGCTCGCGCTTCGTCCGGACGCCGCGCGTCGATGTCGAGCTCGAAGTATTTCCCCTGCCGCACGTCCTTGACGGCCGAGTACCCGAGCGTGTGCAGCGCGTCGGTGACGGTCTTGCCCTGCGGATCGAAGACCGACGGTTTGAGCGTGACGAACACACGGGCGCGCATCAGACGGCAACCTCCTGAAAGACACGGCCGAAGATATGGTCGACGTGCTTCAACTGCTCGTCGAGGTCGAAGGCGCGCTCGATGTCGGCCGCCGGTAGCACGCGCGTCACCTCCGGGTCCGCGAGCAGCAGCGTCTTGAAGTGACGCGTCTCGTGAAACGCGCGCATGGCGTTGCGCTGCACCCACTCGTAGGCCTGCTCCCGCGAGACGCCGCGGCGCGCGAGCTCGAGCAGCACCGTGCCCGAGAACACCACGCCGCCCGAACGCTCCAGGTTCTCCTTCATCCGATCCGGGTAGACGACCATGCCGCTGACGATGCGCGTAAAGCGCCGCAGCATGTGGTCGAACACGACGAAGCTGTCGGGAAGGATGACGCGCTCGACGGACGAATGCGAGATGTCGCGCTCGTGCCAGAGCGCGTTGTTCTCGAACGCGGCGCCCGCGTTCGCGCGAAGCAGCCGCGCGAGGCCGACGATTTGCTCACACCCGACAGGGTTCCGCTTGTGCGGCATCGCGGAGGAGCCCTTCTGTCCCTTTGCAAACGGCTCCTCGACCTCGCCGATCTCGGTCTTCTGCAGCCCGCGGATCTCCAGCGCGAACTTCTCCAGCGACGACCCGGCGATCGCCAGCGCCGAGAGCAGCTCCGAGTGCCGGTCGCGTTGAATGACCTGCGACGCGACGGGGGCCGGCTCGAGGCCGAGCGTCCGGCACACGTCGGCCTCGACCGACGGCGGCAGGTGTGCGAAGGTGCCGACCGCGCCCGACAGCTTGCCGACCGAGATCACCGCGCGGGCGCGTTCCACGCGCGCGACGTCGCGCGACAGCTCCGCGTACCAGAGCGCGAGCTTCAACCCGAATGTCATCGGCTCGGCGTGCACGCCGTGCGTGCGGCCGATCATCGGCGTGCGGCGATGCTCCTCCGCCCGCGTCCGCACCGCGTCCATCAGGCCATGGAGGCCTTTCAGGATGAGGTCGCACGCTTCACGCATCTGCAGCGCCTGCGCGGTATCGATGACGTCTGAGGATGTGAGGCCGAAGTGGAGCCAGCGTGCGCTCCCGGCGCCGACGGCCTCCGCCACGGCGGTCGTGAAGGCGATGACGTCGTGCTGGGTGACCTGCTCGATCTCCTCGATGCGGTCGATGCTGAAGGTGGCGCGCGCCCGGATGTCGCGCGCCGCGTCCGTGGGCACGATCCCGGCACGGGCCATCGCGTCGACCGCGGCAAGTTCGACCTGCAGCCAGGTCTCGTACTTCCGCTGGTCGCTCCAGATGCGACCCATTTCCGGGTTCGTGTACCTCGGAATCATCCCAGTGACAGTCTCTCCGGTGGAATCTTCAGGCCGTTGACCGCTCCCAGGACGGTTGCAGCCAGCGCGCCGTCCCGTAACAGGTCGCGCGCGACCCGCTGCACGTCATCCTGTGTCACCCGCTCGACCCCCTCGAGCGTTTCGTCGAGACCGAACTGCCGGTCAAAGTAGATCTCCTGCCGGGCCAGATGCGACATGCGGCTCGAGGTGCTCTCGAGGTTCAGCATGAGGCTCCCTTTGAGGTGATCCTTGGCGCGCCGCAGCTCCGTTTCGGGGAACGGTTCGTCCTTGATGCGCTTCAGTTCGACGACGACGACGTCGATCAGCTCCCCGATCGCATGGTTGGCGCAGCCGGCGTAAATCGTCATCGAGCCGGCGTCGCGATACGCGCTCAACCCGCTGAACACCGCGTACGCCAGGCCGCGCTTCTCGCGCACGTTCTGGAACAGCCTGGAGCTCATCGAGCCGCCGAGCACCGTGTTCAGCACGTAGCTGGAGTAGCGGTCCTCGTGATCCTGCTGGTAGCTGCTCGTCCCGAGGCAGACATGGCTCTGCTCGAGCTCCTTGTTCCGGATGATGATGCGGGGCTCGACGCGCGGCGGAGCGGTGGCGAAGCCCACGCTCTCGCTCGAGACGCTGCCGAACGCCCGCTCGACGAGATCGCGCACCTGCTGATGCTCGATGTTGCCGACCACCGCGATGATCATGTTCGGCGCGGTGTAGACGTTGGCGAAATAGCGCCTCAGCCCCTCCTGCGTCAGCCCGTCCACCGTGTCCCGGATGCCGAGAATCGGCCGGCCGAGCGGATGGTCCACCCAGAAGTTCTCGGTGAACAGCTCGTGAACGAGATCGTCCGGCGTGTCCTCGACCATCTTGATCTCTTCGAGGACCACCTTCTTCTCGCGCTCGATGTCGTCCGCGCTGAAGGCCGGCCGCCGCACGATGTCGGCGAGCACGTCGACCGCCAGCGGCAGATGCTCGTCGAGCACCTTGATGTAGTAGCTGGCGTATTCCTTGGCGGTGAAGGCGTCCATCTGCCCGCCAATCGAGTCGATGGCCTGGGCGATGTCCTCGGCGCTCCGGTTCGCCGTCCCCTTGAAGAGCATGTGCTCGACGAAGTGCGCGATGCCGCTCTGCTCCTGCGGCTCGTGCCGCGAGCCGCGGGCGAGCCACACGCCGATGCTGACCGACCGGACGTGCGGCATCCGTTCGGTAAGAAACCTGAGTCCATTCGGAAGCACGTCACGGACGATGAGTGGTTGCGTCACAGATGCCAGGGAATGTGTCGAGGTCAGCGCCGGCCACCGGCTGCAGCGATGTGCCGCAAATCGTTGACAGGCATGGAATTAGAAGAACACGCGCATCATAACACGCGCGCGATCCGCGAGGCAACACGGCAGTGCCGATCAGCTGGGCGGGGCGATGGTCCCCATTTGCTAGAATCGATCGCGTGCATCTGTCGGGAAATGCGAGACATAGCATGAGCGCTTTCCGTCTCAACCTGGCTGAGCTGGATGTGCAGGAAATCGAGGGCGCCCTCGAGGCGCGCGGATGCGAGCGGTTCCATGCGCGCCAGCTCTACCGCTGGATCTACAAGCGCGGCGTCGTCGACTTCGAGACGATGACCGACTTGTCGAAGGACCTCCGGACGCGCCTGGCCGGCGACTTCGAGGTCGTGACGCCGAAGGTGGTGTCCGACCTTCGCTCTGTCGACGGCACCCGGAAGTTCGTCCTCGAACTCGCCGACCAGCGCCGGATCGAAGCCGTTTTCATCCCCGACACGCCGTCCATGACCTTCTGCATCTCGACGCAGGTCGGCTGCGCGATGGGATGCGGCTTCTGCCTCACGGGCAAGATGGGGCTCGTGCGCAACCTCACCGCCGGTGAAATCGCCGGCCAGGTGCGCGTGCTGGCCGCCGCCACCGGCATGCTCGACCATCGGTTCAACATCGTGCTGATGGGGATGGGCGAGCCGCTCCACAACTACGACCAGACAATGAAGGCGCTCCGCATGCTCCACGACGAGCACGGTCTCGCGGTGTCGCCGCGCCGCGTCACGCTCTCGACCGTCGGCATCGTCCCCGGGCTGCAGCGCCTGGCTCACGAGCCGCTGATGCCGAACCTGGCGATCTCGCTGCACGCGACGACGGACGAACAGCGCAGCGAGCTCGTGCCGCCGAACCGCAAGTACCCGCTCGCCGACATCCTGGAGACCTGCCGGCGCTTCCCGCTGAAGAAGCGGAGCCGGATCACCTTCGAATACGTGCTCCTCGCGGGGGTGAACGACTCGCCCGAGGATGCACGGCGCCTTGCGCGCCTGCTGTCGGGGATCAAGGCCAAGGTGAACCTGATTCCGCTGAATCCGGCGCCGGGGATTCCCTACGAGAGGCCGTCGGACGAACGCGTCGATCGGTTCGCGCAGATCCTCGCGGACCGTCACCTGACGGTGTCGGTGCGCAAGAGCCGCGGACAGGACATCCGCGCCGCGTGCGGCCAGCTGATCGTGGAAGGCGGCGTCAGGAAATCCGCCGCGCAGCAGATGGCGTCGTTGCTGCAGTCCTAATCTTCGGCGGGCGCAGCGCCGCCCACCTTCGCCACGTCCTCCTGCTTCACGCGAGCGATGTTGAACTTGCTGGCTGAGGCGATCATCCTGTCGATCACCTCGTAGAAGTCGAATTCCGTCGATTTCGAGAAGCGGATCGGGTTGACGCGCGCGACCACGAACGGCTTGAGATAGGGACTCGTCAGCCCCTTCTCTTTCAATGCCGCGACCACCTTGTTGACGGCGTCATCGAGCTTCAACACCTTTGCGGCGCGCCGTTCGCGTTCCCTCAACGCTTTCGATACGGACTCCTCGAGAAAGGCATCGATGCGCCGCAGTACAGGATGATAGGCGCCGCCGCTCAGGCTTCGCCGCTGGTCGTACGCCGCGCCGAGCGTCAGGTACGGCGCCTGCTCGAACTCGAAGGCGTAATCGCTTTCGAGGCCCGCCTTCCGCTCCGCCAGCGCGCGCGCCATCCGGATCGTCTCGAGCGATTTCTCCTTCACGTTGTGTGCCTTCTCCGTGTTGAGCGCCAGGATCTTGAAGGCGACTTCCGGCTCGGGCACGAGCAACCCGATGATGGTCTTCGCGCCGAGCTTTTTCATCGCCTGAAGCCGGTGATTGCCGTTGGGTGTCCAGTAGCGATCGTCCTGGCGAATGAGCACCACCGGGTCGAGGAAACGGCCGACCTTTTCAATCACCGTCATCAGACGCTTGACGTGGGCATCGGACGGATCCCGCTGGTAGGGCGTCGGTTCGACGCGATCGATCGGCAACGCCACGAGGAGCACGCCGGTGCCGCCGAACGGGTCGCTGTACGAACCGACAACGGCACCGCCATCGTCGGCAACGTGCGCGGTCAACTCGTGAAGGCGCGGATCGCTCGTCGCGCAGACCTGCTCGATCGACAAGCCGACCGAGCCAGGCGTTGCCTTCTTCCGCCGTGTCGCCTTACGTTTTTTCGCCATCGATGACGACCTTCAGC
>Ga0209438_1000086_pt1 | contig 23025 bp, 17 predicted proteins | sample GraSoi_2013_20cm_FD_185825 | JGI IMG/M metagenome (GOLD analysis project Ga0209438, IMG submission 185825) | Grasslands soil microbial communities from the Angelo Coastal Reserve, California, USA - Sample 9_17_2013_20cm (SPAdes) (version 2) | ecosystem: Environmental > Terrestrial > Soil >...
CCCCGCCACGTCGTAATGCGTTGTTGCCGCCTTGATCGTCACCGCATCGGCGGAAACTTCGATGCCGATGAGGTCCGTGATCCGTCCGAGATCGATCACGTCGGACGGCGAGGCCAGCCGCTGCTTCATCACCGGAATCAAGGTGTGGCCGCCGGCGAGATATTTCGAATCCGCGCCCTTTGCGAACAGCGCCGCGGCTTCGTCGACAGAGGAGGGGCGATGGTAAATTGTCTCGTACATGTCTTGTCTCCCTCTCAGCCGTGAATGGCGCGCCACACCCGATCGGGTGTCGCCGGCATCTCAAGCTTGTTGTTGCCGATCGCGTCGGTGATGGCGTTGATGACGGCGGCCGATGCGCCGATCGCGCCGGCCTCCCCGCAACCCTTGACGCCGAGCGGATTGCCCGGACACAGCGTCGTGGTGTGGCTTAATTTGAACGACGGCAGGTCGTCGGCGCGCGGCATGGTGTAGTCCATGAACGACGCGGTCACGAGCTGGCCGCTGGCGTCGTAAACCGCGCCTTCCAGCAGCGCCTGACCGATTCCCTGGGCGAGGCCGCCATGGACCTGGCCTTCGACGATCATCGGATTGATCAGCCGCCCGAAATCGTCAGCGGCGACGAAGTTGACGAAAGAGGTCTTGCCGGTGCCGGAATCGACCTCGAGTTCGCAGATGTAGGCGCCGGCCGGGAAGGTGAAGTTGGTCGGGTCGTAGAACGCGCCTTCCTTCAAGCCGGGCTCCATGCCGTCAGGCAGGTTGTGCGCGGTATAGGCGGCGAGCGCCACCATCGGCAGCGCGATCGACTTGTCGGTGCCGGTGACTTTGAACTCGCCGTTCTCGATGACAATGTCGCCCTCGGAGGCCTCGAGCTGATGCGCGGCGATCTTCTTGGCCTTGGCCTCGACCTTCTCCATCGCCTTGAGGATGGCGGTCAAACCGACGGCAGCGGAGCGCGAGCCGTAGGTGCCCATGCCGAACTGCACCTTGTCGGTGTCGCCATGGACGATCTGGACCTGACTGATCGGAATGCCCAGCCGCTCGGCGACCAGTTGTGCAAACGTGGTCTCGTGGCCCTGACCGTGGCTATGCGAACCGGTCAGGATCTCGATGGTGCCGACCGGATTGACGCGAACTTCAGCGGACTCCCACAGACCGACGCCGGCGCCCAGGCTGCCGACCGCTTTCGAGGGCGCGATGCCGCAGGCCTCGATGTAGCAGGAAACGCCGATGCCGCGCAGCTTGCCTTCCTTCTTGGCTTTCTCCTTGCGTGCCGCGAAGCCGGCATAATCGATCGCCTTCATCGCGGAGTCGAGCGACGCGCCGAAATCGCCGATGTCGTAGGCCATGATCACGGGCGTCTGGTGCGGGAAGGCGGTGATGAAGTTCTTGCGGCGCAATTCCGCCGGATCGACCTTCAGCTGCCGCGCCGCCGTTTCCATCAGCCGTTCCACCACGAAACTTGCTTCGGGCCGGCCCGCGCCGCGGTAGGCGTCGACCGGGGTGGTGTTGGTGTAGACGCTGATCACCTCTGCGAAGATGTTGGGAATGCTGTACTGGCCCGACAGCAGCGTCGCATAGAGATAGGTCGGCACCGAGGAGGAGAACAGCGACATATAGGCGCCGAGATTGGCGTAGGTCTTCACGCGCAGCCCGGTGATCTTGTTGCTGGCGTCGAACGCCAGCTCGGCCTTGGTGAGGTGATCACGGCCATGGGCGTCGGTCAGGAAGGCCTCGGAGCGATCGCCGGTCCACTTTACCGGGCGCCGCACCTTCTTGGAGGCCCACAGCGCCACCATTTCTTCCGGATAGATGAAGATTTTCGAGCCGAAACCGCCGCCGACATCGGGCGCCACGACCCGCAGCTTGTGCTCCTGCGCGATGTTGTAGAATGCCGACAGCACCAGCCGCGCGACATGCGGATTCTGCGACGTCGTGTACAGCGTGAAATGCTCTTCGGCGTCGTTGTATTCCGCGATCGCCGCGCGCGGCTCCATCGCATTCGGCACCAGCCGGTTGTTGGTGATGTCGAGGGAGACCACGTTGGCCGCCGATTTGAATGCTGCCTCCGTCGCGGCCTCGTCGCCGATCGTCCAGTCGTAGATCACGTTGCCCGCGGCTTCGGGATGCAGTTGCGGCGCGCCCGGCTTGATCGCGGCGCGGATATCGGCCGCAACGGGAAGCTCCTCATAATTGACGACGACGGCTTCGGCCGCATCCTTCGCCTGGTTCTTGGTCTCGGCAATGACGACCGCGACCGCCTGGCCGGCAAAGCGCACCGTTTCCGGCGCCATCGCCGGCCACGCGCCCATCTTCATCCCGGTGCCGTCCTTGGATGTGATCGCCCAGCCGCAGATCAAATTGCCGACCTTGTCATCGACGATCTGCTGTCCTGTGAGGACGCCGACCACGCCCGGCATCTTCATCGCCGCCAAGGAGTCGATGCTCTTTACCTTGGCATGTGCGTGCGGGCTGCGGACGAAATGCGCGTGGGTCATGCCCTGCAGCTTGATGTCGTCGACGTAGCGGCCCTTGCCGGTGATGAAGCGCCGGTCTTCCTTGCGCACTACGCTTGCGCCAATACCTTCAACACCCATCGTATCTCTCCCTGTCGGACCGCATCGTCAGCGCATCCTGTCGGCGCAGATCGCAGTCAGCTTTTGGTTTTCGAAAGTCGAATCTTTTTAGATCAGATTTGGGTTGACTATTCCGCGGCCTGCGAAACCTGCATGCGGCCGGCGGCGTCGAGTACCGATTTGACGATGTTATGGTAGCCGGTGCAGCGGCAGATATTGCCCTCGAGCTCGTGCCGGACGGTGTCCTCGTCGAGCTTGCCGCCGTAGCGGTTGACGATATCGATCGCCGACATGATCATGCCCGGCGTGCAATAACCGCACTGCAGCCCGTGATTGTCGCGGAACGCCGATTGCATCGGGTGCAGCTCGTCGCCCTTCGAGATGCCCTCGATGGTGGTGACGTTGGCGCCGTTGGCCTGTCCGACCAGCACCGTGCATGATTTGACCGCCCGCCCATCGATATGCACGACACAGGCGCCGCACTGGCTGGTGTCACAGCCGACATGGGTACCGGTCAGATTCAGATTCTCGCGCAGGAGATGGACAAGGAGGGTCCGGTCCTCGACATCGGCCGAGACCGCCTTACCGTTCACCGTCAATTTGATGGTAGACACGCGTGATACCTCCCGATGTTTTGTAATTATTCCAATTAGAGGCACGGGGGCGGGACTTTGCAACTAGGATTTTCGTCGCGAAGGTCATCGTGATGCCATCTGCGTTTCAACCGCCGTCCCGGCCACCGCCGGGACGACCCGTGGGGGCGCGATGCGGATCACGGCTGCAAATTTGTGGCTTTCTCGTCGCCGGACTTGATGGTCTATTCCGCGCCAATTGGGGTCTTGTTAGGTCCTGGCATAAGCCACGGACTTCAAACGACAATGCCGAGCGAGGGAGCGTTTTGACGTGATCGACAAGCAGGTGAAGACTACAGCCGACGCCGTTGCCGGGGTTCGCGACGGATCGACGGTATTGGTGGCCGGATTTGGCGCCGTCGGTGTCGCGGATCATCTGCTCGACGCCCTTCACGAACAGGGCGCCCGGGAGCTGACCATCGTCGCCAACAACTCCGGCAATGGCGATTACGGTCTGGCCCGGCTGATCAATTCTGGCCGCGTGCGCAAGGTGATTTGCTCATACCCGCGTTCCGGCGACTACTCCGCCTTCCTCAAGGCGTACCGCGCCAAGAGCCTTGAGCTGGAATTGGTCCCGCAAGGCACCATCAGCGAACGCATGCGCTGCCATGCCGCCGGCCTCGGCGGGTTTTTCTCGCCGGTTTCGGCGGGGACCAAGCTTTCGGAAGGCAAGGAGACCCGGGAGATCGATGGCCGGCTGCATGTGTTCGAGAAGCCGCTGAAGGGCGATATCGCGCTGCTCAAAGCCAACAAGGCCGACCGCTGGGGCAATCTCACTTACATAAAGTCGGCGCGGAATTTCAACCCTGTGATGGCGATGGCCGCCGAGTTGACCGTGGTCGAGGTCGACCAGATGGTGGAGCTCGGCGAGATGGATCCCGAAGCGGTGGTCACCCCGAGTATTTTCGTCGATCGCATCGTCGTTGTTGGAGCAAATGCATGATTCCGTTGACGCGTGAACAAATGGCATGGCGCGCCGCGCAGGATTTGCCGGAAGGCGCCTATGTCAATCTCGGCATCGGCATTCCAACCTTGGCGGCAAGCTATGTGCCGCCGGGACGCGAAGTGATCTTTCACAGCGAGAACGGCATCCTCGGCATGGGTCCGAAGCCGGAGCCCGGCGGGGAAGACCCCTATATGGTCGATGCAGGCAAGAACTTGACGACGCTGGTCCCAGGCGGCTGCTTCGTCCATCACGCCGACGCGTTCCTGATGATCCGCGGCGGCCATCTTGATGTCAGCCTGCTCGGCGCCTTCGAAGTATCCGAAAAGGGCGACCTCGCGAACTGGACCACCGAGGACCCGGCATTCCCGCCCGGCATCGGCGGTGCCATGGATCTGGCGGTCGGCGCCAGGGAAATCCGTATCATTATGGAGCACACCAGCAAGAAAGGTGAGCCTCGAATCCTGAGGCATTGCACCTATCCGCTCACCGCGGCCGGCTGCGTCAAGCGCATCTACACCAACCTTGCGGTGGTTGATGTAACCTCGCAGGGACTGATCGTGACCGAGATGGTTCCGGGCATGACGCTTGAGAAGCTGCAGACGCTGACCGAGCCGAAGCTGCAATTGGCCTCCAATTGGCAGGTGCTGGCGCCGCCCGAAGCTCCCGAGGCCCGCGCGGCGTAGGCGCCACTGCAGCCTATACAATTGAGCGCCCTAATGGCGACGGTCGTCATGCCCGGCCTTGTGCCGGGCATCCACGTCTTTCTTCTTGGATACGAGTGAAGACGCTGGTGGCCGGGACATAGGCGAGCGGAAGCGACGCCGTCCTTCGGACGGCTATGCCCGGCCATGACGAATTCTCACCATTGGGTCCGAATTTACCCCGCGAATTCCGCACCTTCACCAAGATTTTTGCCGATATTCTCAAGGTCAAGAGCGAGAGCGCGCTGGTGACGCAAAATCAGCTGACGCGCGGCGGCACGGTGCTGCGTTACAAGCTCGACGATCTCGCCAGCAACGCGGCCGAAGCGGAGCTTCCCGCCGTTGAACTCGGCGCGAAGCAGGTCACCGCGCAATATCAGGCCGCGACAGCGCTCGCCAATACATTCGTCATCAATTCCGATCAGACAGTTGCCGCCAGCGCGCTGGCGCGGCTCAAATTTGTCGAAAACTCGCTGCGGGCGATATCGTCGACCGATGAAAAGATCGTGCAGAGCGTCAAGGAGGTTTCCGCACTGCTGGATGAGTATCGGAAGTCCCTCGGCAAACTGGTCGAAAACTCGAAATCGATCGATGAGCTGACGGCCGAAATGGCCGAGTCTGCGACTGCGATCATGCAAGGTTCAGGCGCGATGAAGGCGGCTCTGCTTTCCGATCAACAACGACTTGAATCCGAGTCCGATGCGAGCATTGGCGAGACCGAGCGTTTGATTGCCATGCTCGCGGCCGGCGGCTTCCTGCTGGGCGGAGTATTGGCCGTGTTACTGGGCAAGGGAATTTCCCGACCCATGACCGCAATGTGCAAGGCCATGCGCGAACTCGCCGGCGGCAATTTCGATGTCGTGCTGCCTGGCCTCGGGCGCAGGGATGAACTCGGCGAGATGGCGGCCGCGGTGGAAGAGTTCAAGCTGCAGGCCATCGCCAAGGCGGAACGGGATGCCGCCGCGCAGGATGCCCAGAACCGCGCCAGCAGCGCGGCGCGCCGTACCGAACTCATTCGTTTCGCCGACGATTTCGAAGCGGCGGTAGGCGCCATCGTTTCGAACGTCTCGTCATCAGCCGTGCAACTCGAGTCGGCCGCCGGAACGTTGACGCGGACCGCGGAAACCACGCAGAACTTGTCGAGCCGGGTCGCCGGCGCATCGGAGGAGGCGTCCAGCAACATGCAATCGGTCGCCACCGCCACCGAGGAGCTTTCCGCCTCGGTCGACGAGATCGGAAGACGGGTGCGCGAATCCAACAAGATCGCGGAGGCAGCGGTGCTTCAGGCGCAGCAGACCGACGGGCGCATCGGCAAGTTGTCACGCGCCGCGCAGCAGATCGGCGACGTGGTCAAGCTGATCACGGCGATTGCCGAGCAGACCAATCTGCTGGCGTTGAATGCAACGATCGAATCCGCCCGCGCCGGCGAGGCCGGTCGAGGGTTCGCCGTCGTCGCCTCCGAAGTCAAATCGCTGGCCGGCCAGACGGCGAAGGCGACCGATGAGATATCGTCCCACATTTCCGGCATGCAGGACGCGACGCAGGAATCGGTGGCAGCCATCAAGGAAATCGGCGGCACGATCGCCGAGATATCGAACATCGCGTCATCGATTGCGAGCGCGGTGGAGCAACAAAGCTCGGCAACCCGGGAAATCGCGCGCAGCGTCCAGACCGTCGCCCAGGGAACCCAGCAAGCTGCCGCCAATATCATGCAAGTGAATCGCGGCGCCACCGAAACCGGGACGGCGTCGGAAGAGGTTTTGAATTCCGCAAAATCGCTCTCGACCGAAAGCACGCGCTTGCGCGAGGAACTCGACCGCTTCATGGCGAATATCCGCGCGGCTTGAGCTTACGATTTAGACGGTGTCATCATCCGCGAAAGCGGATGATCCAGTATTCCGTGACGGTTCGGCTCTCATGCGGGTCGGCGATTACTGGATACCTGCTTTCGCGGGGTATGACGATCTATTCGTCGCGATGAAACTGCCGCCTCAGCTCGGTCTTGGCGCGCTGCAATCGGTCGCGTTGCACTTTCGGCAAGGTCTTGCCGGCGCGGTTGACATAAAAGGTCAGCATCGAGAGCGCGGAGCGATAGGCGCCTGCTTTGCGGCGTGAACTTCGTTCCGCCGAGCGCTTGAGCGATGCCGCGATTTTCTTCGCGTTGGTGTGTTTGAAGACGCCGTGTTTCAGATCGAGCGCGTTGCTTTCCTGCGTTACTCGCTGCGGCCAGCGCTTTGGCGACGCCTTCTTCGGCGATGATTTCTCCGCGCTGAACTTGCCTTCCTCACTGTCGTTTTACGCGTACGTTTGCTGGCCGTTTTGCGCGTTGCTGCCTTGCGCGAATAGGCTGTTCTTCGATGCTCAGCCATGATCAACTCCATGTCGTTGCAGCCGAAAACGGGCGCAGACCCAATCGGTTCCCTTGGCGCGATGCGGGAACTCCTGCGTCCCCAACGCGTTGGTGAATGTGGCTGATATGAAGATTGTCGCCCTCACGTTTGAGATCCTCGGAACGTCACATTCCCGGGTATTTTCTCATTGGTTTGATGCGATGGATTTGCGGCGATCGCTGCGCCATTCGGCATTGAATCACGGTCCTTCCGTTTTCGTGAATTCATGAGCGGCAAGCATTGGAGCAGTGCGGCATGGTTGCCCCGAGCGATGCGACAATTGTTTCGGCTGATGTCGCAGCGGCGCCGATACAAGGGCATGAAGATCGCGTCATCGAGACCAGCATTCCGGCGCGTCTGGACAATCTGCGCTGGAGCGGCTTTCACACCCGCGTCGTGCTTGCGCTCGGCATCACCTGGATTCTGGATGGTTTGGAGGTGACGCTGGCCGGCGCGCTGTCTGGCGCGTTGAAAGAAAGTTCGACGCTGCATTTCACCAATTTCGACGTCGGCTTTTCCAACAGCGCCTATCTCGCCGGCGCCGTGCTCGGCGCGCTCGGATTCGGCTGGCTCACCGACCGGATCGGGCGCAAGAAACTGTTCTTCATCACGCTGGCGGTCTATCTCACCGCCACGGCCGCCACCGCGCTGTCCTGGAATCTGGCCAGCTACGCGTTGTTTAGATTTCTTACCGGTGCCGGGATCGGCGGCGAATATACCGCGATCAATTCGACGATCCAGGAATTGGTGCCCGCGCGCTATCGCGGATGGACTGATCTGTTGATCAACGGCAGCTTCTGGATCGGCGCGGCCATGGGCGCGGTCAGCGCGATCGTCCTGCTCGATCCGGCGGTGATCGGCCCCGATCTCGGCTGGCGGCTGGCATACCTCACCGGCGCCTGTCTCGGCCTCGTGGTGTTCGTGATGCGGATGTGGATTCCGGAAAGCCCGCGCTGGCTGATGATTCACGGTCAGCCCGATCGCGCCCACGCGATTGTCGACGAGATCGAACGCTCGGCTATCGGAAAGGTGCAAGACCATCCTCAACATGGCTGGCCGAAGATCAGACTGCAGATGCGCGATCACACGCCGCTGCGCGAGGTGGCGCGGACGCTGTTCTCGGTTTACCGCCAGCGCTCGATGGTCGGATTGGCGCTGATGACGGCGCAGGCGTTTTTCTACAACGCGATCTTCTTCACCTTTGCGCTGGTCTTGACCGACTTCTTCGGGATCGCGTCGAACCATGTCGGATGGTACATCTTGCCCTTCGCAGCCGGCAACTTCCTGGGCCCGCTGCTGCTCGGCCGGCTATTCGACACGCTCGGACGTCGCGCGATGATTACGTTCACCTACGCGGTTTCGGGCATTCTGCTCGCACTTTCGGGCTATCTGTTTTCGATCGGCATGTTGAGCGCACAGACCCAGACCATCGCCTGGATGGTGATCTTCTTTTTTGCTTCGCCGGCCGCAAGTGCTGCGTATCTCACGGTCAGTGAGACCTTTCCGCTGGAGGTCCGGGCGCTCGCGATCGCGCTGTTCTATGCGATTGGAACCGGAATTGGCGGCGTCGTTGGTCCGGCTCTGTTCGGTGCCTTGATCGACACCGGATCGCGCAACAGCGTTTTCGCAGGTTATCTGCTGGGATCGGGATTGATGATCGGGGCAGCCGTCATCGCGTGGCGTTATTGTATCGCGGCCGAGCGCCGATCGCTGGAATCGGTCGCACGGCCGCTTGCCTTTGTGGAGTAGCATGAAATGAATCAGGACTTGAGCGATCGGGATTTGGACGATCAGGATTTGGCAGATAGAGACTTGCTAGACAAAGATTTGGCCGAGGCGTCATTGCAACAAGACGATCCATCGCCGGTAAAAAAGTCGCCGAACACGGTTCTGGCGCCCAGCGAACTTGCGCGGCGGTTGGACGAGTGTGCAATTTTGCTCGATATCGACGGAACGCTGCTCGACCTCGCGCCGACGCCGCGCGAGGTGTGGGTGCCGCCGGGGCTTGCCGCAACGCTCAACGGCCTGCTGATGCGGACCTCGGGTGCCCTTGCGCTGGTCAGCGGGCGTTCGCTGAATGACATCGATCTGATTTTTGCGCCCGAACAGTTTCCGGCCGTCGGAGGCCACGGCGCGGAAATGCGAATCTCGACCGACAGTGAAGCCGTCGCCACCCATGCGCCGCCGATGGACAAGGAGTTGAAGCGCCGGTTGGCGGCCATTGCCAGGCTCAGTCCGGGCATTCTGCTTGAAGACAAGGGCTATTCGCTGGCGCTTCACTACCGGCTGGCCCCGCATGCGGAGAAGGCGATTTACGAGGCGGTATCGCTGATCAGGGCCGATCTGCCCAACGCGCCGATCGAGGTGCTTCCTGGAAAATGCGTCTGCGAGATCAAGCATTCTGGCTTTAACAAGGCAACCGGCGTGCTCGAGCTGATGACCCACGAACCTTTCAGGGGCCGCCGTCCGATTTTTATCGGCGACGATGTCACCGACGAAACGGTATTCGCCATCATGCCCGATCTTGATGGTCTGGCATTCTCGGTGGGCCGGCGCGCACAAGGCGTGGCCGACCATTTCGACGAGCCCCGTGATGTGCGCGAATGGCTCGCGCGGCTGCTCGATACCGAAAAGGCCGCAGTCCGACCATGATGGTTCCATGACGGGTGCCGGATTCTCCCGGCGTCGGTGGAATCGAGGCGGTTTTGCGGGCGTCCGGATGTTCCAGCAAAAAATTCTTTTTGCGTTGACTCGCCGAGTTCCGCCCCTGCAGCGCCCGAATTTGGTTTGATTTCGTTGAAAGGGTGACGGGGAACCATATTGATGAATGGTTGTTAACTTGCGAGCATCAGGAGGGGAAGCAGTGAACCTCGTTGTCGTTTCAAACCGCGTGGCGCGCGGCAAGGCGAGTGAGCCCATGACGGGGGGGTTGGCGGCTGCTTTGCTGCCGGTAGTGGAGAAATCCGGCGCGATTTGGGTGGGTTCCAGTGGCCGCGTTCGTGACGGCGCGCAGAAGGAACCGTTCGCCGAAATCGAAGCGCTGGGTGCAGGCGCGCTGGCGATGTTGGATTTGCCGGCCGCGCATTACGGCGGATATTACGAAGGCTTTGCAAATTCGGCATTGTGGCCGGCGCTGCATTCGCGCACCGATCTGATCAGCGCCTCGCAGGAAGACTATCTCTCCTATCGCGAAGTGAACGCCTTCATGGCGCGCGCGCTGCTGCGCTTCAAGAAGCCCGACACGGTATTCTGGGTTCAGGATTATCACTTCCTGGCGCTGGGGGCGGAGCTGCGCGATCTCGGCGTCACCCAGCCGACCGGGTTCTTCCTGCACACACCATGGCCGGCGCGTGCGATCATGGAAGGAGTTCCTCACCATGGCGAATTGGTCGAGGCAATGCTGGCCTATGACTTGATCGGACTCCAGACCGAGGACGACTATGAGAATTTTCTCGGATATCTTTCAGCGGACCTTGGTCTCGCGATCGAAGACGGGGTGGTAACGTCGCGTTACGGCACATCGCGCATCGCGGTATTTCCGATCGGTATTGATCCGGAGAAATTCGCCCAGCAATCGGCCAAGGCCGTTTCCCATCCCGATGTGTCGCGGTTGCGGCGCAGCCTGAATGGCGAGAAGCTGGCGATCGGTGTCGATCGGCTGGACTATTCCAAGGGGCTGATCAACCGCATCACTGCATTCGACCGCATGTGGGCCATGCAGCCGGCGCTTGCGCGCACCGTCTCGCTGCTGCAGATCGCGAACCCGTCGCGGGGCGGGATCGAGGCCTATGGCAACCTGCAAAATGAACTCGCGAAGCTGGTGAGCGATGTCAACGGCCGCCATGGCGAAGTCGACTGGACCCCGATCCGCTATCTCAACAAGGGCTATGGCCAGTACGTGCTGGCGGGCCTCTATCGTACCGCCCAGGTCGGCGTGGTGACGCCGCTGCATGACGGCATGAATCTCGTTGCCAAGGAATATGTCGCCGCACAAAACCCTGCCGATCCGGGCGTGCTGGTGTTATCGAAATTCGCCGGTGCTGCGAACGAGCTCGACACGGCGCTGCTGGTGAATCCGCATGATATCGACGGCATGGCGCGGACCGTCGCGATCGCGCTCTCGATGCCCCTGACGGAACGGCGCATGCGCTGGGAGGCGATGATGGTGAAACTTCGCGCCGGCACCATCCAGCGCTGGTTTGCCGACTTCGTCGACGCGCTGCAGGAGACCCATCTCGACAAGGTTGCGTCAGAACCGCTGATCGCGGAAACGCCGACATTGTTTCCGCTTCGCTCGGTCAATGCCGACGCGCGGTATCATTAGAGCATGATCCGGAAAAGCTTGCCCTCGGACTTGATCCGGGGGTGGGTACCGGTTTTCCGAAGAGATCATGCTCAACAAAAAGATAGAGCGGGATGACGATTCGAAGAAAAGTCATTCCGCTCTAGTAACAATACGATACGCCATCGAGCACGGCACAGCGCGCCTTGAATGGCGAACTCGGATTATCCATCGGCACTGCGCCGTTTCCCTTCCCGACGAACACGCCGGGCCCGACGATCACCGACGATTTGTTGCCGATGATGACGCTGGGATTTGGCGACGTCAGGCTCGATCGCGTGCCGTCGGGCCAGAGGATCGCGTCGCCTGACAGCAAGCCCCGCCGGCCGTCATCGCAACTCACATTGGCTCCCTCGCGGGTGCAGGCCTGCGCCATCGCGGGCGCGCTGCCGGCTGCGGCGATGATCGCCGACATGAGAATCGAGAACACAAGCGCCCGTTCGATGGTCATGCCGCTCTCCGCCTGCCGGGTTGTCGCTGTTGTCAATCGTCGCCCGTAACCGGTTTCCGATTCAAGGCCTAAAAGGTTGAAAGTCGACCGCTCGCGCAATGTCAAATTATCAAGACTATTCAAATGGTTGGGGAAATTGCCGCCGGTATGGCCGCAGTCACTTGCAAAAGTCGTCGGGCCCCTTCAAGACAGGCCATCCGGAGAGATGGCCGAGTGGCTTAAGGCGCACGCTTGGAAAGCGTGTGTGCGGGAAACCGTACCGTGGGTTCGAATCCCACTCTCTCCGCCAAATCTACGCTGCAGCCCGCCGCGCTATCCGGCAGCCTTCGGCCATACGATGGCTCGCTTGTGCCAGGCGTCTCTCAGGGGCGTTCATACCAATTCGACTCTTGCATGATGGCCAGCCGCAGCGGCGAGACGTTGGTCGCGCGTAAGCAACGGAGCGTCGAGCGCTTCGGCAAGGGCGACGTAGACGGCATCATAGGCCGTGAGATTGTTCCGCAAATCCCAGACACGCGGCAAAAGGAAATCATGCGGGTATCGGCGGAAGGGAAAGTCAGCGAGGTCGGCGAGAGCCGCGCGGCCGCGTTCGCTGTCGATCTCGCCCTTTGCCGCATACCGGCGGATGACCTGCGCAACTTCGATGTCGAGCAGATGAGGCGCATGCAGCGTCTGTTGAGGTTCGAATAGCCGTTCTTCCACCGCCCGTGCCGCCGGTGTGCGGAGGAGCGCCTCGAGCAAGGCCGAGGCGTCGACGACGATCATTGGCGATCACGTTCAGCGCGGATTGCCTGAACTAGTGACACCGAGGGGGTCATTCCGGGACGGCGCTCCAGGCGCGCGCGCAATTCATCGAGCGTCGGCCGCTCGGCGACTTGGCGAATTTCACTGAGCAGGTAATCGGAGAGCGACATGCCCGCCAGCGCCGCGCGCGATTTGAGCCGACGGTGCAGAGCATCCGGAACATTACGAATTTGGATCATCGCGGTCATGTGCTAAACATAAACACATGTGGCGCACATGTCAACGTGACGTGGCTGTCGCGCTACTGCGGCGCCGGCGGGTCGGCACCATCATAGGGATATAGCGTAGACATAGTGCTCATCATCGTCGTTCATCGCCCGCCATATCTTATTTAAATATAAGGTAAATTTTCGTATTTCGATGGTTGATCCCCGGATTGCTTCTGGGCGGGATAGGGTTTGGAAAGCCAGCGTAATCCTTTCTGAAATTCGGTCGAGAGCCGAGCTTAACTGCGCATGCCTTTGTTTGTGCACCCTTCACACAAACGAAGATACCGGTCTCTTCGACCGCCGATTTCATCATGGCGCGCGACGCGCGTCGGAGGCGATCTAAGCCGCCAACCCGGCGACTGCGTTGTCCCGAGTCCTGATGAGACTGTGATGGGCTTCGCTTTTTATCGTCACCAAACATCGAGATCGCGTCTCAATATTGTTGGCGCGCCATTCAGAACAAAAACGCGAACTCGTATGTTATTGATATTACAAGATAAGTAGCTAAGCTCGATTGTCAGGCGGTTGCTGACGGAGCATTGTAACGTGTGCTCGATGCCTCGTAACCCGGAGAGCCCTTGCTCATTCGCGGCCCCTTGGGCCCAACCGGGACCTTTCGCGCGACGCCCCTTGCGAAATCGCGGCGGCCCATCTAAATGTATATCCCAATTGGATATACACGAAGATAAGGCGATGACAACTTCCACGATATTCACGAGCAATCGCAGCCAAGCCGTCCGGTTGCCGAAGGCCGTTGCCTTCCCAGCGGGAGTACATCAGGTGGATATTTTGAAGATTGGCCGCAGCCGCTTGATCGTGCCGCAGGGCAAACGGTGGGACGACTTGTTTCAGAAGGGGCCGCACGCAAGTGACGACTTCATGGTCGTGCGTGAGCAGCCGCAGGCCGAGGAGCGCGAGCCGCTCTGATGCTCACTTACATGCTCGATACCAATATCTGCATCTATGTGATGAAGAATTATCCGCCGAATCTGCTGGAAAAATTCAACACACTTGCCGACCAACTCTGCATCTCCAGCATCACGCTTGGCGAGTTGCACTATGGTGCGGAGAAATCAGCTCGCCGCTCCGACAATCTGACCGCGATCGAGCATTTTGTGGCGCGCCTCGATGTCTTGGCGTTCGAGGCTAAAGCTGCTGCGCACTACGGGCAGGTTCGGGCGGAACTGGAGCGCGCGGGAACTCCCTGCGGCCCGCACGACATGCAGATTGGCGGCCATGCCCGCAGCGAGGGCCTGATCGTCGTGACCAATAATATGCGCGAGTTCAGCCGCATGCCGGGAATCAGAGCCGAGAACTGGGTCTGACCGAAGCGAAAGTGCATCTCCGCCGCGCACAATTCCAGAAACAGTGGACGGAATCCAATTTGGCTGCAACGGGCTGGCAAATACATTAACTTTGTGTGCGAACCGGTAACCTATAATGGGAAGTCTTCGGGACGAAGCCGATGCGAGTTGTCAGCGATTCAGCCGAGCTGTTCAGGCATGTGAGTGCCGAGAAAGCGGCGTTCTATCGTTGCATCATGGATGTCTTCGCCGCGGCCAAACGACAATATCGCCTGCAACTCCGCCCCGACGAGGTGCTTGCCGAAGCCCGCTGGCCTGACGCTCCGCCCCGCATCGAAGACGTCAGCACAGCACTCACCCAGCTTGCAGCCTGGGGCAACCTTGAATCTCAGCCCGATACTGCGCGGGTTTCCAGCCTGAGCGATTTCTACCGCGCACGCTTTCTCTATCGGCTCTCGCAGGGCGGCGAAGCGGTCGAGGCGGCGCTGGCCCTGTTCGTGCAGACCCTGCAGCGCCGCGCCGAACTGCAAACCGTGGCGCTCGAAGACATCGCCAGCCGGCTGCAGGCGCTGCGGACGCTGGCCGATGCCCCCGAAGCCGACGTGGCCAAGATCCACGAGACGCTGCGCGACCTGGTGCGGGTGTTCGAGAGCCTGGCCGAAAACGCCCAGGCCTTCATGGCCGGCGTTGCCCGCAGCATCGAGCTGCAGCAGGCCGAGGCGGATGCGGTGGCCAGCTACAAGCGCCGGCTGATCGACTATCTCGAGCGTTTCATGGGCGATTTGGTGCGGCGCTCCGACACCATCGCCAGTCTGATCGTCGTCCTGGAACCGAAGATTGACGCCCTGCTGCAGCAGGTCGCCGCGCGCGAAGCGCGCGATGCCGCCCCCGGCGATGCGCAGGATCGCGCCGACGCCCAGACGCTGTACCGGACTGCCTGGCGCGAACGCTGGACCGGTCTGCGCGGCTGGTTTTTCCGCAGTGGCTACGAGCCCTCCCAGGCCGAACTGTTGCGGGCGCGGGCCCGGTCAGCGATCCCGCAATTGCTGGGCGCGATCGCCGCGCTCAACGAGCGCCGCAGCGGCCGCAGCGACCGCTCCGCGGATTTCCGCGTGCTCGGCGGCTGGTTCGCGGGCTGTGCCGACGATGGCGAGGCGCACCGGCTGGCGCGCGCCACCTTCGCGCTCAATCCGGCACGGCATTTTTCGCTCAATACCGACGCCGAGGCCGACCTGCCGGCCTCGACGCGATGGGCCGACGCGCCGCCGCTGACGATCCATCCGCGGCTGCGCGAATATGGCGAGGCCGCGCCGCGCGGCGCGCTGGCACGGGTGCGGGATCGCGCCGAAGCCCGCGCGCGGCTGGCGCTGGAACTCGCCGAAGAATCGCTGCAGATCGAGGCGGCGCGGCTGCGCCTCGCCACCGGCCAGCCGACCCGACTGTCCGATCTCGGCGAACTCGACGTCCATGCCTTCCATCTGTTGCTGGGATTGCTCGGTGAGGTGCTGACCGAGCAGATTGGACCGGACAGCAGCGCACAACGGCAGACCGGCGACGGCTTGCTGCATATCAGCCTGACGCCGCTGACCGCCGACAGCCAAGCCACGATCCGGACGCCGCACGGCTTGTTTGCCGGGCGCGACCATCTGGTCACCATCACCCCGACGCGAGACAGCAGATGACGGCCACTGTCGGCAGCAGCAGGGACAGCCGCAGCATCGGCCAGCAACAGCGCCGGTTCCAGAACGAGGAATTTCGCAGCGCGGTGCGGGCTTTGCTGATGACGCCGCTGATCAGCCCGGACCACGAGGATTTTCCCGCGATCCGCCGCCAGGCCGACGCGCTGCGCGATTTCTTTGCGCGCGAAACCGGCTGGCCGCTGCAGATCGAACACGAAGGTGCCCGGCTTTATAAGAGGCCAGGAGACCTCGCCAGCACAATGCGCGGCCTGCCGCAGTATGATCGCCGCCGTTACGTACTGCTGTGCCTGGCCTGCGCGGTGCTGGAACGCGCCGAGCCGCAGATCACCCTGCGCCTGCTGGGTGAGCGACTTTTGCATTTTGCCGCCGAACCGTCGCTGGCAGCTGCCGGCTTCGGCTTCACGCTCGGCGCTGTCCACGAGCGGCGCGAACTGGTGGCGGTGTGCCGCACCCTGCTCGACCTCGGCGTGCTGCAGCGGGTCGCCGGCGACGAAGACGCCTTTGTGAATGCCGGAGGCGATCAGGCCGATGCGCTGTACGACGTGCAGCGCCGCGCCCTCGCCGGTATGCTGGCTGCGGTGCGGGGGCCGTCGACGTTCCGGCCGGAAGATGCGCCGGTCACACTCGAGCAGCGGCTGCATGCCCTGGTCGACGAACATGTGGCTGACAGCGACGAGGGCCGACGCACTGCGCTGCGCCGCCAGCTGGCACGCCGGCTGCTCGACGATCCTGTGGTCTATATCGACAGCCTGGATGCGGAGGCCCGGGCCTATTTCATCAACCAGCGCGGCGTGATGGCCGCCCGGCTGTGCGACGCCACCGGGCTGATCGCCGAGCAACGCGCCGAAGGCCTGGCTCTGGCCGACGAGGCCGGTGCACTGACCGATGTGGCGATGCCCGCCGAAGGCACCGATGCCCACGCCACGCTACTGGTCGCCGAATTCCTGGCCACCGCCGAGCGGCGACGGCGGGAGATCCCGGGCGACGCGCGGCTGTTCGCCGCGATCATCCGCGGGCAGGACGTGATCGATTTCCTGCGCGACAGCAAGAACAGCTATGGCAAATACTGGCGCAAATCGGCCCGTGAACCCGGCGCCGAACGCGAACTAGCCGAGATAGCGCTTGAGCGACTGGAAAAGCTGCAATTGATCGTGCGCGATGCCGACACCATCCACCCGCGCCCGGCGCTCGCCCGCTTCGCGCTCGGCGCGGCCGAAATCCGTGAAACCCGGGGCCGGCCGCGTGCCGCCGCCGATCTGCCGTTCGGTCCGATATGAACGAGCGCCCGGCTGAATTCGCCGCACTGTCCGAGCGACCCGCATTGCCGATTCCGACCCGGCAACGCTGGCAGCCGCTGCGGCTCGGACTGGTGGAGCTATTCCATTACGATAGCGAGGAATTCTGGTTCCGCGACGGCCACCTGTTGCTGCGCGGAAACAACGGCACGGGCAAGTCCAAAGTGCTGTCGCTGACCCTGCCGTTCCTGCTCGATGCCCAGCTCAAGTCCTCGCGCGTCGAGCCCGACGGCGACAGCGGCAAGAGGATGTCCTGGAATCTGCTGATGGGCAGCTATGACCGCCGCATCGGCTATGCCTGGATCGAGTTCGCCCGCCTCGCCGACGACGGCACGCCGCGTTACCTTACACTCGGCGCCGGGCTTTCCGCGGTCGCGGCGCGTCCGCAGGTCGACAGCTGGTTCTTCGTGCTGGAAGATGCCAGCGGCGCACGCATCAACCAGGATCTCTGGTTGACCAGCGACCAGCGCGTGGTGCTGACCAGGGAACGGTTGCGCGACGCGCTACAGGGCCGCGGCCAGCTGTTCGAGACTGCCGCGAGCTACCGCCGCGCCGTGGATGAGCGATTGTATCATCTCGGCACCCGGCGCTACGACGCCCTGATAGATACGCTGATCCAGCTGCGGCAGCCGCAATTGTCAAAGAAACCCGACGAGGGCGCGCTGTCGGATGCGCTCACCGAAGCTCTGCCGCCGCTGGCCCCTGAATTACTCGGCGACGTCGCCGAGGCGCTTGGCCAGCTCGAGGAAGATCGCCGCCAACTCGAGGAATACCAGGCGCTGGCCCGGGCCGTCGAGCGCTTCGATCAGCGCTACCGCGTGTATGCCGGCACCCAGAGCCGGCGGCAGGCCCGCGCGCTACGCCAGGCCCAGAGCGAGTTCGACAGCGCCAGCCGGGCGCGCGGCGAAGCCCAGGCCCGGCTAGAAACCGCCACGATCGCAGAAGCCGGCGCCGAGCAGGCCCACGACGCGGCGGAGCTGGCGCTGACCCGTGAGCGCACTCGGCTCGACACCCTGCGTGAAGACCCGACGATGCAGGACGCCAATCGGCTGGACGCCGCCGCGAAAGACGCCGCGGCGCGGCAACGTGCGCGCGAGGCCGCCACCACCGCGGTCGACCAGGCGCGGCGGCGACTGCGACGCAGCACCGAGGAAACCGAACACGCGGCGCAGCGCATGGCGCAAGCCGAACGTCACATGACCGGCCTGCGTCGCGACTGCGCCACTCACGGCGAAACCGCAGGCCTGACCGTCTCGCATAGCGAGAGCCCGCTGGCGATTCTCGATGCCGCCGATCTCGCGGCGTTGGCGCCACTGGCTTTCGACCAGGCCTGCGCCGGGCTTCGCAGCCTGGTGCTCGGTCGGCGCGAACAGATCGCGGTGTTGCGGCAGCGCCACGCCGAGCTGGCGGCGGCCGAATCCCGGCAGCAGCAATGCCGGCAGGCCCGCGACCAACGACAGGATGCCGTCGAGGCGGCGGCGCAACGCCGCGAGCAGACCGATACGGAGGTCGAGCAGCAGGGCCGCCAACTGATCGAGGCCTGGGAGCGTCACTTCGGCAGCATCCAGCAGCTGCACGTCAGCTCCGACGACAGTGTCGCAGCGCTTGCGGCGCTGGCCGACTGGGTGCTCGGGCTGGATGGCGACAATCCGGCGCGACATTGCCTGCAGGCGGCGCAACAGCAGGCCAGCCTGCGTCTGGCGCAACGGCGCGTCTCGCTCGACGGGCAGCGTCAGACCCTGCAGGCCGAGCGCGACGCCCTCGACGACGAACGCCACCGTCTCGAAGCGGGCATCGATACCGCGCCGCCATTGCCCGCGACACGTGACGCCGCCGTAAGAACCGCGCGCGCGGGTGCGCCGCTCTGGCAGTTGGTGGATTTTCGCGACACCGTTACCGCTGCGCAGCGCGCCGGCCTCGAAGCCGCGCTCGAAGCGGCCGGCCTGCTCGATGCGTGGGTGTCGCCCGACGGCCGGCTGCAGGCCGGCGACGGAGGTGTGCTGTTGCACGACACCCAGGTCCTGCAGCGGCAGCCGCATCCGCAATCGCTGGCCGCATGGTTGCACCCCGATGTGCCGGCCGATGGCACGGTGCCGGCCGCGCTGATCGAGCAGGTGCTGGCGGGCATCGCCTGCGCCGACGACGATCCCGCCGACAGCGAAGCCTGGGTCGCCCCCGACGGCCGCTTTCGCCTCGCCGCGCTGGCCGGCGCCTGGGCCAAACCCGCGGCGGTCCATATCGGCTATGCCGCCCGCGCCGTGGCCCGTGCGCGGCGGCTAGCCGAGATCGCCGAGCGCCTGACGCAACTCGCCGACGAGCTCGAAGTCGTGCGGGCGATGGCCGCGCAACTTGCCCTTGATCAGGATCTGGCCGCCGAGGAATGGCGGCTGGCGCCGGCCGACGAGGCTTTACGCAACGCCCATCTCGCCGCCGCCGCCAGCGCCCGCGAAGTCCAGACTGCTCGTCAGCTCTTGGCCGAGGCCGACCGTCAGCACCAGGAGGCCGACCAAGCGCTGCAGACGGTGCGGCAACGACTGGCGGTCGATGCCGCCGATCTGCGACTGCCCGCGTCAGCAGCGGAATTGCCGGCAGTCGAGACAGCGCTCAGCCAGTACCACGATGCCCAGCTCGGCCTCGCGCAGGCGATCCGCGAGGTTCGTGTCGCACTGCCCGATCTGCAGCGGCATCGCCGCCGCGAGAGCGAAGCCCGCGACGAACTGGTCAGGCAGGCCGAACAGCTGGCGATGGCCCGTATCGAGGCGGAAGAGGCCGCGGTCCGGCACCAGGTGCTGCGCGATGCGGTCGGGACCAAGGTCGAGGAACTGCACCGGCAACTGGCCGAGGCTGGCGCCGCCGTGCTTGCCAGCGATGAGGCCTTGAAACTGGCGCGCAGGACGCTGGCTGCCGCCGGCGAAGCCCGCGCGATCGCCGGTGAGCAAGCCACGACAGCTAACGCGGCGTTCCAGCATCGCAGCGACGCGCGCAGCGAAGCGGTGGCGCGATTCCAGCGCTTCGCGGCTACCGGCCTGCTGTCAGCCGCGTTGCCGCAGACCGAACTGCCCGATCCGGACAGCCCCTGGACCATCGATCCCGCGCTGACCCTGGCGCGTCGCACCGAACAGGCATTGTCCGAGCTCAAGGACGACGACGACGCCTGGACCCGGGTGCAACGGCAGATAGGCGAGGACCTCACCGAGCTGCAGCGCGCGCTCAGCGCGCTTGGCCACCAGGCCCAGGCTGAGCAGAGCGACTGGGGCCTGGTGGCCCACATCATCTATCAGAATCGGCCCGAGCGCCCAGATCGCCTCGCCGCGCGGTTGGCCCAGGAGATCGCCCAGCGTGGCGAATTGCTCACCGCGAAAGAGCGCGCGGTGCTGGAGAATCACCTGCAGGCCGAAATCGCCGCCGAGGTGCAGCGACTGCTGCAGGCGGCCGATACTCAGCGCGATGCCATCAACCGCGAACTCTACGCCCGCCCGACCTCCACCGGGGTCCGCTATCGTCTGCTGTGGCAGCCGCTGGCCGAAGAGGAAGGCGCGCCGGTTGGCCTCGAAGCGGCGCGCAAGCGCCTGCTCAACACCAATGCGGATCTGTGGTCGGCGGAGGATCGCGCGGTGGTCGGCGCCATGCTGCAGCAGCGCATCGCCGCCGAGCGCGAGCTCGCCGATGCGGGCGCCGGCAGGGATGGCGGTGGCAGCCTCATCGAGCAGCTCGCCCGCGCGCTGGACTATCGGCGCTGGCATCGCTTCCGGGTCGAGCGCTGGCAGGACGGTCATTGGCGTAAGCTGTCCGGCCCGGCCTCCAGCGGCGAACGCGCGCTCGGCCTCACCGTGCCGCTGTTCGCCGCGGTCGCCAGCTTCTACAGCCAGGGGAGTTCCTCCCTGGCGCCGCGGCTGATGCTGCTCGATGAAGCCTTCGCCGGCATCGACGATACCGCACGGGCGCATTGCATGGGTTTGATCCGCGAGTTCGATCTCGACTTCGTCATCACCAGCGAACGTGAATGGGCCTGCTATGCCGAACTACCCGGCGTCGCCATCTGCCAGCTGCAGCGGCGTGAAGGCATCGACGCGGTGTTCGTGTCGCGCTGGAGTTGGGACGGCCGCGCCAAGATCCGCCAGGATGATCCCGACCGCAGATTTGCGCCGCCATGAGTTCCTCGGCCGACTCACGTCTGCAACGCCTGCTTGGCGGCGACCATTTCGCCGTGCTGCGCAAGCGCCTGCGTCGGCGCTTCGAACGCGCCCCGCTCGACGCCGTGGTTGACACCTTTCGTATCGGCAAGCTCACCAGAGAGGAACATGCCGCATTGGCTTCGCTGCTCGGCCGTCCGCTGCGTTACGCCAATTCCTTGCAAGTCGATGTTCGCCTCGTCGATGCTGCGTTCCGGAACGCCGGCATCGCCACGTCGCTGCGCGACGCACTCGTGCAGCTCGATGGCCCCATTACGAATCTAGCCACGACGCGCCTCACGCTACAAGCGCTGTGGTCGGACGTGCTGAGCGCCTGCGCCAATCGTGAACTGATTGAATTGCTGCAGGCTCCGGCGGGCATCGGGCTGCTCAAGCGTCTTTCCAGGCAGAGCCCGCCGGCGGCGCTGCAGCTCTGTCATCGCATCGAAGCGGTGTTGCAACGCCTGCCGGCGAGCGGCATCACGCGTTCGCAATTGGCCGCCGAGGTGCTGGGCGACGCGCACGCGCTCGACAGCGGCCAGCCGACGGCGACCTTGGTGCTGGCTGCCTGGCGTCAGGTGATCGCCGGGACCGACGCCAACCATGATTGCGTCGATATCGAGGCCACGGAAGGCAGCGAGATGGGACTGGACAACGGCGCGGAACGCGACCGCGACGTCTGGGCCAAGGCCGGCGTGCTCGTCAATGAATTGGCGCGCCCGGCGCTCTTCCTGAACCTGCCCTTGCGCGATGCGGAACGCCGCGATCCATCGCCGGGAGAACCTGTTTACGCATCGCTGCGGTCGCTGTTGCGTTCGCCGCCGCAGTGGGATGTAGCGAATCGCAAGGTCTATGTCTGTGAGAATCCCAACATGGTTGCGATCGCCGCCGATCGCTGGGGCCCCGATTGCGCGCCGCTGGTCTGCACCGACGGCATGCCCGCCGGGGCGCAGCGATGCCTGCTGTCGCAACTGGCGAAAGCACGTGCGCAGCTTTGCTATCATGGTGATTTCGATTGGCCGGGAATACGGATTGGCAACCACGTCATGCGAGAGCACGGCGCCCAATCCTGGCGCTTCGGCGCCGCCGACTATGAGGCCGCCGTCGACTGGGCCACAGGTCTTGGACAGACTCTCACGGGAACGGCTGTCCGAGCATTGTGGGACGAAGAGTTGATTGCTGCCATGCAGCGACACCGGCTCTCCATTGCCGAAGAAGCTCTAGCCGGTTTACTGTTGGAGGATCTCAAGCCCCCATAATGACCGGGTTTGCGGTTTTATTCTGAATGGTGGCAATTTGGCGCGCCACGGCCGATGAAGTTGGGCACTATTGCTTCGCCGTGGCGCTATGATGCGATGCGCGTTGGTTTCGCGTTGTACGCGTTCGCGCGCCGTTTTGGCCGCGACCGCTGCGCCTTTTGACTGCCCGCTGGTGACCGCGTAAGATGCGGCCATGGACATAACCATTCATATTCCCGACGATCTCGCGACCCGCCTTGGAACTTCG
>Ga0209438_1000087_pt1 | contig 22896 bp, 19 predicted proteins | sample GraSoi_2013_20cm_FD_185825 | JGI IMG/M metagenome (GOLD analysis project Ga0209438, IMG submission 185825) | Grasslands soil microbial communities from the Angelo Coastal Reserve, California, USA - Sample 9_17_2013_20cm (SPAdes) (version 2) | ecosystem: Environmental > Terrestrial > Soil >...
GGTGACGGTATCGATCATTCCGGCGGCGCCTCCTGACGTTACGGGCCGTTTGAAAAAGATTACAACTTCTCGATCTGTCGCGAAACCGGCAGTTCCGGGATGGCTTCATTGCAGCGGCGGCACATGTGCGTGTCGTCGGTCCGGCTGTTGGTTGGTTCGGGGAAAGGGATCGGCGAAGCGGAAGGCTGGGTGAAATTAAGGCAATCGGACTAACTTGAATGTGAAGAACAATCCATGTTCCTGCTTTTCGAAGGCTTGTTTGCGTGTCACCATCGCGTCTCAAGACGGGAGGGCGCTATGCGCTGGTGTGTCTCGATCGGAGCGGTGCTTGTCGCGGGGGCGATGGCCGGAGGTGACATCGCGGGTATCGCCGCGCCGAACCCCGGGAATCAAGCGGGCCCTCAACTGTCCGAGAATCTTCCGTCGGTCGATGTCGAACTGGTCATCGCCGTCGATGTCTCCTATTCGATGGATATGGATGAACTGGCGATCCAGCGCGAGGGGTACGCCCAGGCCATTGTCTCGAAGGAATTCCTGCAGGCGCTGAAGACCGGTCCGAACGGCAAGATTTCGGTGACCTATTTCGAATGGGCGGCGTCGAGCGACCAGAAGATCATCATCCCGTGGCGGGTGATCGACGGTCCGGAAACCGCGGACGCCGTCGCCAACGAGATCATGAAGACGCCGATCCGCCGGGCGTCGCGCACCTCGATCTCCGGCGCGATCAATTTCGCGATGCCTCTGTTCGACGAGAACCCTTATCGGGGTATGCGACGCGTCATCGATATTTCCGGTGACGGTCCCAACAACAACGGTTCGCCGGTCACCGTCGCCCGCGACGCGGCGCTGGAGAAGGGCATCACCATCAACGGCCTGCCGATCATGGTGAAGGAACCATCCTACTCAACGATGGATATCGACAATCTCGACTTCTATTACGAGGACTGCGTCATCGGCGGCCCGGGCTCGTTCGTGGTGACGATCAAGGATCGCGACAAGTTCAAGGAAGCGATCCGGACCAAGCTGCTGCTTGAGGTCGCAGGCCGGACGCCCGGGCGCCGGGTCGTCCCGGTGGCCGAGAAGGAGCCGCGCGTGTCCTGCATGATTGGCGAGAAAATCTGGCAGGACAGGTGGGGGCGGTGAGCTGGGCCTAGGCTCGCGCCTCCAGGATCAGATTGAACGCCGTTTCGGTGGCGCGGCGGAATCGCGTCAGGCCGCCCTTGTTGGCGACGTCGCGAAGCCGCGCTTCGCCGGCCTGCGCGCCGAGTGCCATGCCGACTTCCTGATCGAGTGAGGCGGGCGTGCAGACCACGGTCGAAGCCGCATAGTAGATACGCCCGATTGGATTGAGGTTGTCCTCCAGGCGGTCGTTGGCAAATGGCTCGACCAGCAGGCAGGTGCCGTCATTAGCCATGGTTTCGCGCACGTGTTTCATCGCACCGACTGGATCGCCCATGTCGTGCAGGCAGTCGAAAAAGCAAACGAGGTCATAGCCCTCCGCCGGATACGTCTTGGCAGACTGGACGTCGAAGCGCACGCGATCGCCGAGCCCCGCATCCTTTGCTGTCTGGCGTGCGGCCTCGATCGAGGCCGGGTGATAGTCGAATCCGAAGAAACGCGAGTTCGGAAACGCCTCCGCCATCAGCCGCGTCGATATGCCATGGCCGCAGCCGACATCGGCGACCTTGGCGCCGCGCTTTAGTTTTTCGACGACGCCATCAAGCGCCGGCAGCCACTCCTACATCAGATGGTGCTTGTAACCGGTGCGAAAGAACCGCGCGGTTCCGCAGAACAGGCATTCGCTGCGCCGGTTCCAGCCGACGCCATTGCCGGTTTTGAACGCCTCGGAAATCTTCGATTCGTCGAGGAACGTCGCTGAAACCAGACTGCCGACCGCTCCCATGAACACCGGGCTGTCCTCGTCGCCGAAAACCATATTCTGCTCCGGCGTCATCGAGAATTTGCCCGAAGCCGCATCGTATTCGACATAGCCGGACGCAGCCTGCGCCGCGAGCCATTCGCGGACATAGCGCTCGCTGGTACCGGTGGCCTTCGCAAGTTCCGAAGAATTCATGGGTCCTTTTGCGGCAAGCGTCTTGTAGAGACCGAGCTTGTCGCCGATCAACATCAGCGAGGCGTTCATCGCCGCACCGACGTCGCCCAGCATCTTTCCGATGAATGAATTTAGCTTGTCGGGATTGACGTCCATGATGGCCTCCCTTGAATGTCAGACATCTTCAATGAGGTGGCGTGTCCGCGTCGTGCGGACGACCGGCAGGGCGGTCGCTCGAATAGAGGCAGATCGCCTCTGTCACTCCTTCACTCCGGTAGGTCATCCGGCGGCAAGGGAGGTTCAACGCTTCAGCACAAATCGCGCCACCAGTTCCACATGCGGGGTGTGGCGGAACTGGTCGACCGGCGTCACGCCCTCGAGCCTGTAGCCACCATCGATCAGAATCCGCGCGTCGCGTGCAAAGGTCGCGACATTGCAGGACACCGCAACCACCACAGGAACTTTGCTGGCCGCGAGTTGGAGGACTTGCGCCTGCGCGCCCTGCCGCGGCGGATCGAACACGATCGCTTCGCAGTCGCGCAGTTCCTGCGGCATCAGCGGCCGCCGGAACAGATCGCGGGCGGCAGCCTTGACCGGCTTCAGTCCGGACGTCGATGTCGCCGCCTTCTGCAGCGCCGTTACAGCGCCCTCATCGTTGTCGAAGGCCGCAATCCGCGCCTTCGCCGCCAGACGCAGCGCGAACGGTCCGACCCCGCAAAACAGATCCGCGACATGTTTGGCGCGCTGGCAATGTCCAGCCACCAGCGCCGCCAGTGTTTCCTCCCCGGCGGCCGTGGCCTGCAGGAACGAAGCCGGCGGCAATGTTACCTGTGCCGTGCCGATCGTGATCGTCGGCGGCGTCCGCATCAGCACCAGTTCGCCATGGCGTGTCAGTCGCGCCAGCCGATGTTGTTCCGCAACGCGCGACAGCGTTGCGATCATCGGCGCCGGCAGCGGTCCCGAGCCGCGCACATCGATATCGAGGCCGCTGTCGGTTGCGGTGATCTGGATATCGAGCGGCTTTCCGATTGATATTAGCGGCTCGGCCACGGCCCACCCCGCATCGAGCGCGCCGCTCATGCCCGGATCGAGAACGGGACAGCGATCCACGGGAATAATGTCGTGCGAATTTGCCGCGGCAAAGCCCACCTTGAGGATATCGTGGGTGCCCATCCGGGCGTGGAGGGTAATCCGCCGGCGGCCCAGGCCATGGCCATCGATCAGCGGATATACGTCGCAGGAGAGCTTTGCCTGCGCCAGCGTCTCGATGACGACATTGCGTTTCCAGGCGCGATAGCGTTCGGTTTCCCAATGCTGGATCGCGCATCCCCCGCAAGTTCCAAAATGCGGACAAAATGGCGTGACCCGCTCCGGGCTGGCACGCTCGACCTGTAAGAGGTGCCGCCGGTCGGGATGATGACCCGGTACCGGTGCGACCTCGACGGTCTCGCCGCCAAGTGTATACGGCACATACACGCTCTGCCCGTCGGTAAAGGCGACGCCGTCGCCGCGATGACCGACGTGATCGATGACGAGGCGTTCAACCACGGCGCGCGCCGATGAAGAATTCGATGTTGCCATCACCGCCTGCAATCGAGGACGGAAACACCTGGATGTCGGTGCATCCGAGCGACGCCGCGAACGCCGCGATGTCGTCGCAGACCTCCTGGTGCACCATGGCGTTGCGAATGATGCCGCGCTTGGAATGCTTTCGCGCCGCTTCGAATTGCGGCTTTATCAATGCCAGCAGATGCATCGGCGCCGCCGCCAGCGACAGCGCAACCGGCAGCACGGCTTTCAATGAGATGAAACTGACGTCGATGACGACGACATCGGGCCGCATTGGCAGGCGCTTGCCTTCAAATCCGCGGATGTCGGTCTCCTCCATGGAAACCACCTTGGGATGGCCGCGCAGCGATGGGTGCAGCTGGTCACGCCCGACATCGATGGAAAACACCAGACTGGCGCCGTTGGCGAGCAATACCTCGGTGAAGCCGCCGGTCGACGCGCCGACGTCGAGACAGACGTGATTCTCGATTTCGACCGGATATTGGTCCAGCGCGCCCGAAAGCTTGACACCGCCCCGCGACACAAAGGGATGGGCGGGTTGCGCAGACAACACGGCGTCCGAAGGAACGCCTTCGGATGGTTTCAACACCGGTTTGTCGTTGGCCATGACCAGGCCCGCTTCGATCGCCGCCTGGGCCCGGGCCCGGCTTTCGAACAGACCGCGCTCGACCAGCAACAGGTCCGCGCGCTTGCGGGGAGGGGGCATGTTCCGGTCGCGGCTCGCCAAGTTCAATTCGATGCGCGCGTGTGCGGTGAGGCCTGCCGTCCAGCGGCCATGCGCACGCACGTCTCGAATGCGGTCAGATCGTGCCAGATGTCCGCAGGTGGTTGCCGTGGCGTCACCAGCGCGCAGCCATGCAGATCGAGCGCGTGAATCATCATCAGGTTATCGGTCAACCCGAAATCCTCCACGGTTAATCCCTGCGCGTCGATCAAGCGTCCATCGCGCGAATTCACATCGGTGAATTCGCGCACACGATCGGCATACGACGAGGGATCGTTGGAGTAGCCGAGGCAGAGCTTGCCCCGTCCAGCCATATAGCCGAGTTCGTAGACGGTGCCGGCATCCGCGCCCGGACCGCGAAACGGAGTGAGGTTTGCGATAATGGCATCGGCCTCGATCATCATGGTTTCGTTGCCGCGGAATATCTGCAAAGAGGCATCCTCGGCTGCGGGATCGATGGCATTGTCCAGCGGATACAGTCCGATCAGGCCATGACGCCTGCACATTTCGGCCTTACGCCGTCCGATATCGACGGCGTCGTGCAGGAAAACGTCGGGGCCGGCCAGGTAAATCTTCATTTCCAATTGCGCGGATTCTGCGCACGATTGAAGGTCTTGCGACGGCAATATCTGAGCAAAGCGGCAAAACAGGGTTGGCAAAGCGTCAATCCGCAAAGCCGCAAGCCAACCGCAGGTTCAGACAAGTCTTACCTGCGGTGGCTGAGTTGTCAGGCCAGCTTCACCGTTTCGGTCTTGAAATCCTTGCCCAACACTTCGAACACCTTGGCGACGATGCCCTTGGCGTCGAGGCCGGCGCGGGCATACATAGCATTCGGCGTGTCGTGATCGAGGAATTCATCGGGCAGCACCATCGACCGCATCCGCAAGCCGCCGTCGAGCATGCCGTGCTCTGCCAGCGTCTGCATGACATGTGAGCCGAAGCCGCCGATTGCGCCTTCCTCGATGGTGAGCAGGATTTCGTGCTCGCGCGCAAGCTTCAGCACCAGGTCGACGTCGAGCGGCTTCATGAAGCGTGCGTCGGCAATGGTGGTGGACAGTCCGAGCGCCGCCAGTTCGTCCGCGGCCTTTTCGCATTCGGCCAGACGGGTGCCGAACGACAGCAATGCGATCTTGCTTCCCTCGCGAACGATGCGCCCTTTTCCGATCTCGAGGGGAACGCCGAATTCGGGCATCTCGATGCCGCGGCCTTCGCCGCGCGGATAGCGAAGCGCGCTGGGACGATCGTTGATCGCGACCTGGGTCGCAACCATGTGCACCAGTTCGGCCTCATCCGATGCCGCCATGATGACGAAATTGGGCAGGCAGCCGAGATAGGCGTTGTCGAACGAGCCGGCATGAGTAGCGCCATCGGCGCCGACAAGGCCGGCGCGATCGATCGCGAAGCGCACCGGCAGGCTCTGGATCGCCACGTCATGGACGATCTGGTCATAACCACGCTGCAGGAACGTCGAATAGATCGCGCAGAACGGCTTGTAGCCCTCGGTCGCAAGACCCGCGGCAAACGTCACCGCATGCTGCTCGGCGATGCCGACGTCGAAGGTGCGGTCGGGGAAAGCCTTGTTGAAAATGTCGATCCCGGTTCCAGACGGCATCGCCGCGGTGATGCCGACTATCTTTTCGTCCTTCTCTGCTTCCTTGACGAGGCTCTGGCCGAACACGTTCTGATAGGCGGGCGCATTCGGCTTGGCCTTTGCCTGCGCGCCGGTGGCGATGTCGAACTTGACGACCGCGTGATATTTGTCGGCGGATGCTTCCGCCGGGCCGTAGCCTTTGCCCTTTTGCGTGACGACGTGAACCAGGATCGGGCCTTCCTGCATGTCGCGGACGTTCTTCAAGACCGGCAGCAAATGGTCGAGGTTGTGGCCGTCGATCGGACCGACATAATAGAAGCCGAGCTCCTCGAACAGCGTGCCGCCGTCCATCATAAAGCCGCGGGAGTATTCTTCGACACGGTTCGCGCGGTTGGCGATGATTTTCGGTAGACGCTTGTTGATCTGCTTCGCCGCCTCGCGCAGCGTGCGGTAGGTCTTGCCGGAGTAAAGCCGCGACAGGTAAGCCGACATCGCGCCGACCGGAGGCGCGATCGACATGTCGTTGTCGTTGAGAATAACGATCAGGCGGGAGTTCATCGCGCCGGCATTGTTCATGGCTTCATACGCCATGCCCGCCGACATCGCGCCGTCGCCGATCACGGCGATGACGTTGTTCTTGCCGCCGGAGAGATCGCGCGCCACGGCCATGCCGAGCGCCGCGGAGATCGAGGTCGAAGAGTGGGCCGCACCGAACGGATCGTAGTCGCTTTCGGTGCGCTTGGTGAAGCCACTCAATCCGCCGCCGGTGCGGAGGGTGCGGATGCGGTCGCGGCGGCCGGTCAGGATCTTGTGCGGGTAGGCCTGGTGGCCGACGTCCCAGATCAGCCGGTCGCGCGGCGTATCGAAGATATAATGGATCGCGGTGGTCAGCTCGACGACGCCGAGGCCGGCGCCGAAATGGCCGCCGGTGACCGAAACCGCGTCGATGGTTTCCTGGCGAAGCTCGTCGGCCACTTGCCGGATTTGTTCCACCTTGAGCCGGCGCAGATCGTCGGGGGTGCGGATCGTGTCGAGAAGCGGCGTTTTACTGAATACGGTCACGGCGATGTTCCAATTTTGCAAGTCGGGCCGGACGGTCCGACGTGAGGTGGGGCGCGCAATGTCGGCGCAACGAATACCTAGACGCCGGATGCCGCTTGGGCAGCCGAAGCCTGAGTTGAAGGCCTAGATGCGCGTCGGATTGTTCACTGTGATATGTATCACCCTTGGCGGCTCAGCCCTTCTCAAGTGATTTATTCAGCTATTTGAAGTACTTACCGCCACTAGAAATTGGCGGCAGAGCGCTTTCAACAGCCCATAGCCACGAATGCTTTACACCAAAGTTTCCGTCAAAGCCAACCCACCGGAGCTTCGGCGCGTGATGGATAAAGGCGGCGGAAAGCCGAATTTCAACCCCTGCGCCGCGCCGTTGGTTCCATCTCAGGCTCCATTTCGCCTAAATCGGCGGCATCGACCTGATCGACGGTCGCGGTTTCGAGCCTTTTCCAGGCCCATTCACGGGCAGCGGCGTCGCCGGTTGCAACCGCCAGCGCCGCCTCGGGACAGGCCATGCGTTCGGTCAGCGGTATCGGCCCGCAGACGATCATGAAAAAATCGTAGGCATGAGGCCGCTCGTTGGCCATGACGAACTGGAAATGGACCCGAAAGAATTTCCAGCGAAACACGTTGTAGTGCTCGGGCTTGATGATTTCCCGGAACCGGACCGGCACGATGGTGGGGTTGCGTCTGGAGGCGCCAACATCGATGCCGTGGCCGGCGATCGGGTCGAACGGAAAGAAATTCATCACGTCCTTGCGCGACTGGCAGTCGATCCAATCGATCGAAGGCTCGATCGCCAGCAGGCGGAGGTGATCGCGGAAATCCTTTGAAGCGGCATGGAAACCGACGATCGGGAAATTGCCGCCGATCGTGAGCAAGACAATGCGCGGACCGTGCCGTCCGAGATCGGGATCAAGCTTGAGCGCGCGCGCCAGAATCTCGGCCCCCAGGAACGATCCCGAGCTGTGGCCGACGACAACGATTTCCTCGGCGTCGCTGCTGCGTGCGACGTTGGCGAGGTGCTGCGCAAATCGGTCGATGCGCTGGTCCCATTCCGGGCGGCGGCGGTGAGAGAATTCCCAGGTCCAGATCGTGTCGGACAGCAAATAGAGCAAATAGGTCTGGTTTTCCGTATATTTCAGCATGGTGCCGAGTGCGGCGACGAACACGGCCGTGGCCGCGGCGATACTGAACGGGCCGGGAATGCCGAGCGCTTCCAAGCCTGCCGCGAAGCCGAACGCAATGCCCAGCGACAACAGCGCTTCATTGAACAGCAGGTAATGCGGGTAACTCATGAAGGTCGCAAACCGCCAATGCGCTCTCCAGAATCGCGCGACGGTGCCGCCGAAGACCATACACCAATAGATCCACATCGCGTGGAAAACCGTGCGCCAGATCGGCGAGGCGAGGTCGCGCTTGATCAGGTCTTCCCATCGCAGGAAATCGTATCGGGTGTGGGTCTGCCAGTCGCCGGCCTTGGTTTCGATGGTCCAGGATGCGGTCTCGCCGTCGGGGGCTGCTTGCGGGCGGCTGATGGTGGCACTGAGCTGATACAGCCGGCCGAACTTCCGCAGTTCGGTTCGAAACATGCGGTAATACTGCGCGAGGCCGCGCGGATCGTATCCCTGCACATAGATGATATGGCGGTGCTGAACGCGCACTTGCTGGTGATCCCCGGACTAGTGCCGCCGATTCGAAGTTCCTGCACTGGTTGCCGCAAGATCGTAGCAGGAACTTCAAATTGAAGTGCGGAACTAGAGAAATGTAGAGTTACCAGCGCCCCTTGGTTTCGGAAGCTCGTGGCAGAGAATTGCCGTAAGGTATCACAAACTTCGAAAAAATGGGGCACTAGCGGCGGGGACTATAACAGGCCGCGTAACGCGCCAAGAGCTAATTCGGCCCTCGTCCGGCGCGCTTGGTGTCGAATTCGCCTAATTTTACCTAATGTTGCTATCTGTTGCCTGGGAGCGACGAGCGGCCGCACCCCGGTGGTCGGGCCTCATTGGACGTCGAGCGGCACCGTACCGCTGACCTCGCCGTTGGCATCGATCGTGATCTTCTCGACCCGCACCTCCGCCTGCCGCAGCAGTTCCTCGCACCGCCGTTTCAAGGACTCGCCGCGCTCGTAGATGGCGACGGATTCCTCCAGCGGCACCTTGCCGCCCTCAAGCTTGGTTACGATCGACTCAAGCTCCTCCATCGCGCGTTCGAAGCTCAGCTTCTTGACGTCCATTTGGGTATCTTCAGCCATGTCGCCTTCCCAGGATTCGCCCTCGCCGGAGCCGATTCAGAGATATTTTTGCGGACGTATTGTGGCGGGAATTCAGCCGCCCATTAATGCTGTGACGTGTGCCGCCACCGATTCCTTCAGGCCCTGCAAGTCATAGCCGCCCTCGAGCACCGACACAATTCGCCCCCCCGCGCTCGAATCGGCGACATCCATCAGTTTGCGCGTGACCCAGCCGAAATCTTCCGCTTTGAGGTTGAGCGACGCCAGCGGATCCCGGTAGTGCGCGTCAAAGCCGGCGGAGACGATGATCAGCTCGGGGCTGAATTTCTGCAATTGCGGCAGGATTACGTTTTCGAAGGCGGCGCGGAACTTGGCGCCGCCGTCTTCCGAGGCCAGCGGCGCATTGACGATGGTGTCGTGCTCGCCGCGCTCGCCGCTGGCGCCGGTGCCGGGAAACAGCGGCATCTGATGCGTCGAGCAATACATCACCGTGGGATCGGCCCAGAAAATGTCCTGGGTGCCGTTGCCGTGATGCACGTCGAAATCGACCACGGCTGCGCGGGTGATGCCGTATTTGCGCTGGGCGTGGCGCGCGGCGATGGCCGCGTTGTCGAAGAAGCAAAAGCCCATTGGCTTATTGATCTCGGCGTGATGGCCGGGAGGGCGCGTCGCGACGAACGCATTCTGGTGGGTGCCTGACATCACCTGGTCGGTGGCGGCGACCGCGCCGCCGACACCGCGCATCACCGCCTCCCATGTGCCGGGAGACATCGACGTATCGCCGTCGAGATAGATCAGACCGCTCGATGGCGCGATGTGCCGGAGTTCCTCGACGTAATGCTCGTTGTGACACAGCGTGACCGTATCCAGACTGCCTTCCGGCGCTTCGCCGCGCACCAGCTTGCTGAAGCGGTCCTCCGCGAGCACCTCGCCGACCGCGCGCAGCCGGTCGGCGCGCTCCGGATGCCCCGGCGGCGTGGCGTGCCCGAGACACGCCGAATGGGTGAGAACAAGCGTCGTCATGCAATACCCTGGCGCCGGAGGCGCTTGTGAGGACAGGCTAATCTAAGGAGTCATCGCGGTCTGGGAAAGAGCCGTGCCGCCGATATGGCTTTGTAATTCAGTTCATGCGCACGATGCGATCGACTGGAGCCGGCCCAATCGGGCTGTTGGCTTGGAAATAGGCGTACAAGGCGTCCACATCGTAGACGCCGAATTGCTGCGCGACGCCTTCCTTCAATACCGTGAAACCGTCACCGCCGACCGCGAGAAAATTGTTCACCGTCACGCGGTAGCTCGTCGCGGGATCGATGCGCTGTCCGTGGAGGGACATGCGATCGGCTATGATGCGGTCGCCATAGGGCTTGGCGTTGTCCCATGCATAGTTGAAGCCCTTCGAAACCTGCAGAACCCGCGGCCGCTTCGGATCGAGCCATTGCTGCTCGAGCATGTTCTTGATCTGCATCCCCGTCAGCGTCAGCGTCACCAGCTGATTCCGGAACGGCTGGCTGGCGAATACATCGGCGTAGGTCACGCCGCCTTGCTCTTTCTTCGGAATATCGGTGCGGACGCCGCCCGGATTGGTGAATGCGATCACGGCTCCGCCGTTGTTGTCGGCGCTGGTCGCGGCCAACTGGGCATCGGCGACGATATCGCCGAGCGGGCTTTCGCCTGCATCGTTTGGCGTGCGCGACAGCGTCTGGGTGATCGAGCCTGCCAGGCGGTTGGCGATCGGGGCTGCGAATTTATCGTAGGAGGCAAGCAGCGCGGTCTGCTCCGGATCCTTGACATAGGTGCCGGTGCGGACAATGACGTTGTCGGCCTTGGCGCTGACGACGTCGCGGGTCGTGGGATCGAGCTTCAGATCGATCGTGGTGACGATGGTGCCGTACTTGTCGCCACTGGTGACAAGTCGTCCATCGATCGCGCAGACATAGGCCTGATGGGTGTGACCGCTGATCACCACGTCGACCGCACGATCGAATTTCCTGACGATGTCGACGATCGGTCCGGAAATGCCCGGGCATTCATCATAGTCGCCGGCCGGGAAGCCACCTTCGTGGATCAGAACGACGATGGCCGCGATGCCCTGCGCCTTCAGCTCCGGCACCAGCGCATTCACCGTATCAGCCTCGTCCCTGAATTCGAGACCTGCGACGCTCACCGGGGAGACGAGGTTGGGCGTTCCCTTCAATGTCAGGCCGACGAAGGCGACGCGAATTCCATCGAACTCCCTGACTTCGTAGGGAGGAAATATCGTCTTCCCGGAAGCGGTCTCGATCGTGCTTGCGGCAAGGTAGTGGAATCTTGCGCCAAGGAACGGGTGCGGCCCCTGGCAATTGTCGGTGGGGTGACAGCCGCCATTCTGCATCCGAAGCAATTCGACCTTGCCCTCGTCGAATTCGTGATTGCCGACCGACGCCACCTCCAGCCCCATCATCGACAGCGATTCGATGGTGGGCTCATCGTGAAACATCGCCGACAGAAACGGGCTGGCGCCGATCAGGTCTCCGGCCGCGACAAAAATCGTGTTCCTGGTGCCCTGGCGGAGCTGCTTGACCAGCGTCGCCATGTGTTCGGCGCCGCCCGCCGGCACATTGATCTTCCTGGTGTTGTCGTCGGGATCGGCGATCCTGATTCCGCCCGGCGGCGGCAGAAGATTGCCGTGGAAATCGTTGATCGCGAGAATTCGCAGATCGATCGGCGGCGCAGCCTGCGCGGCCGCGCCCGGGGGCAGAGCCAGCATCAGAAGCAGCGCGCCCGCAAGGGATGGCAAGAGGGATGTTCTCATGACTCGATAATAAAGCGTCCAGCATAACGATTTCACGAAGCTTCGACTTCAGGCCTTCTTGCGTGAAAAGAATGCCTTGAACGCGGCCACCGCTTCCTTCGAGCGCATCCGCTCGCCAAACAGGTGGCCTTCCTGGTCGATCCTGCGGGTCAGGTCTTCAGGCGGCAGTTTCAGCAGCTTGCGCGAAATCGCCACCGCTTCGGCCGGCAACGCGCAGATCTCGCGCGCAACCTTGCGCGCCTCGGCCTCGGTGTGGCCGGGCGCCACCACCACGTTGACGAAGCCGGCGACGCGCGCATCGTCGGCGCTGACCGTGCGTCCCATCACCAAGGTGGCGAACGCACGCTGATATCCCATGGTGCGCGGCATCAGCAGGCTGGAGGCGCCCTCCGGGACCAGCCCAAGATGGATAAACGGCGTCGAGAATGTCGCGGTCTTGCTGGCGAGAACGTAATCGCAGTGGAACAGCATGGTGGTGCCGATGCCAATGGCTACGCCGTCGACCGCGGCGATGATCGGCTTGACGTTGTGCGCCAGCGAATAGAGAAACTTCGTCGCATTGGACGCGCGCGGCAGGTCGGAAGTAGAGGTGCCGTCCTTCAGAAAATCTTCCAGATCGTTGCCAGCGGTGAATACGCCTGACCCGCCGGTGATGATCATGCAGCGGATCGCCGGATTGTTCTGCGCGGTGTCGATCGCATCGCTCATGGCGCGATACATGTCCTGCGTGATCGCGTTCTTCTTTTCGGGCCGCCGCAGCGTGATCACCCGGGTCGCGTCCTCGTCGGTGACTATCAGGTGTCCGGCCATGAAGCTGTCCTTGAAACCCAGGCGGCAAAGGGGGCCGCTGGCGAGTCTCCCGACCATATCCTACATGATCCGCGATGGGGCCCCAATGCCTCCGCCGATTTTCCCCGGGAAGGGGTCTGAAGGATTAAAGGATAATTCGATGCAGTTGACCGGGATTCACCATCTGACAGCGATTTCCGCGAAACCGCGGCAGAACCTGGCGTTCTATACCGGCCTGCTCGGCATGCGGCTGGTGAAGAAGACCGTCAATCAGGACGACGTCAGCGCCTATCATCTGTTCTACGCCGACGGAAACGCCAATCCCGGCACCGACCTTACATTCTTCGATTTCCCGGCAGCACCGGAGCGGCGCGGCACCAACAGCATTTCCCGCACCGGATTGCGCGTCGCCGGCGAAAAAAGCCTTGGTTACTGGAGGGACCGCCTCAAGAAAGCGGGCGGCCATACCGGTGAGATCATCGAGGTCGACGGCCGTCTGACGCTGCCGTTCGAGGATGGTGAGGGCCAGCGGCTGGTGCTGGTCGATGACGGCGGCGCGGGGCCGGCCTCGCCGTGGGAGAAGAGCCCGGTGCCGGCGGAGCACCAGATCAGGGGCCTTGGTCCGATCGTGCTCACCGTGCACGATCTCGCCCGCACCGAGCAGGTGCTGACCGGCGTGATGAACATGCGCCCCGTGCGCGACTATGCCGCGCACGGGGCGCAGATCCATGTGTTTGCGATGGGCGAGGGCGGTCCGGCCGCGGAGCTGCACGTCATCGAGAGTGCGGATTTGCAGGAAGCGCGGCAGGGCGCCGGCGGCGTGCACCACGTCGCGTTCCGCACCCCGGACGAAGCGCAATATCATGCGTGGACGCAGCGGCTGAACAAGCTTGGCGTCCGCAACAGCGGCGAGATCGACCGGTTCTATTTCCGAAGCCTGTATTTCCGCGAGCCCAACGGCATCCTGTTCGAGATCGCCACCGATGGACCGGGTTTTGCGACGGACGAGCCCTTGGAAACGCTCGGCGAGAAACTGGCGCTGCCGCCGTTTCTGGAACCGCGCCGCGCGCAAATCGAAGCCGGGCTGAAGCCGATCGGGTGAGCGGGACAGCTTGGCTTCAATCGGAGCACGCGAACGAGGTCACCTCGCCCCGCTTGTGGGGAGAGGTCGAGCCAAAGGCTTCAGATGAGGGGACTTAACCACGCGTGGAGTGTGTCGATTCAACATCCCCTGCAGATGCTTGGAATCTTGCCGTTGAGCAGCTTGTCTTGCTCCCTGACGGCCGCTCGGGTCGCCAAGGGACGGGATCTCGCCGCAAGTCGCGTTCGTCTCATCTTGACGGCTCGTTGCGCCGGCAACGTTCGGTAACCAGCGGTAGGAGGGGATAAGGTGGGTATGGGAACCGGGCTTATGGCCGGCGGCGGTATCGCCGGCACTTTGGCCGCATTGCCGATGCCGCTGGGATCGCTGATCGAGCCGTTGAGTCCTCGCGCATTCCCAGGTCCCGGGGGAATGCCGCTGACGCCGGCATCCTGGGCCGGCGATCTCGAAGGCGCTGCCAGAAGGCCCAGGATCGCAACCATAAGCAATGCCGCTCTGCCGGTTATCCATCCACGAGAGAAGATCGAAACAAGGCAGGCGTAGTTCATCGATCGGCGATCCTTTTCTCGACTTGTCATATCCTCGGGGAACAATTCGGAAAGCGGCGCCGAAGTTCCCATGCTGCGTCACCTTGAACAAACGCGCACGTCGTTTGCAATAAAGGCTTAACGGGTAAAGTAGTACTGTCGCCAATCACTTCTGTCACGGAATGGACTCATCATGCGGCATCTTACTGTCTACAATCGCTTTGCGATGATCATCGCGGTTTTGACGGTCGTCTTCGTCGCTGCGCTCGCCGCTCAAGTGATGGTCCTTCGCAATACCGTCATCGAGGAACGTCGAACCAAGGTGTTCGATCTGGTCGAGGCCGCGAAGAAGATCCTGTCGAATTACGAGGAAAAAGCCAAAGCCGGCAAGATCCCGGCGGAGGAAGCACGGCAGCTTGCTTTCGATGCGATCGGCGCCATGCGCTGGGGCAAATCCGCCGACTATCTGGGAATCTACGGCGCCGGCAGCAGCAATGCCGGCGTTACCTATGTGCACGCCAACCCGAAATACATCAATGTCAATCGCTGGGATTACAAGGACAATCAGGGCCAGCTGCTGATTCAGAATATCGTTGGCAAAGCCCGCAGCGGCGGCGGTTACCTCGAATACCAGGTGCCGAAAGCGGCGGGCGGTCCCGAACTGCCGAAGCTCACTTATGCCGGCGGCTATGGTGAGGGCGACAAGCTGCTCGCGATCCAGGCAGGCGTCTATACCGACGATATCGACGCGGTGGTGTTCGAGCGCGCGTTCTGGATCGCCGCGGGCGGTCTGGCGGGGTTGCTGATCGCGGGATTGGCCGCGTTCGCTCTCGGTCGCGGCCTGGTTCGTCCGCTCGGTGCGATATGCGCCGTCATGGAAGGTCTGGCGAAGGGTAACTTGAACGTTGAGGTCCCGTTTGTTGAGCGTCGTAACGAGATCGGCCATATCTCACGCAGCCTGGCTGTTTTCAAGGATCGGTTGATTGACGCCGAACGTCTTCGCGCAGAGCGGGAGGAGGCGACGGCGCGCGCCGTGGCGGAACGGAAATCGGCCATGAACCGGATCGCGGGCGAGTTCGAGAAAAGTGTCGGCGGCATTGTCGCCGGGGCCGCTTCAGCAGCCACTGAAATGCAGCGCTCGGCGCAATCGCTGTCCGCCATCGCGAAGGAGACGACGCGGCAGAGCACCACCGTCGCCGCAGCCGCGCAACAGACCACCGCGAATGTGCAGACCGTGGCCGCCTCGGCGGAGGAACTTTCGACATCGGGGCAGGAAATCTCCCGCCAGATTGCTCACTCGGCATCGATCGCGCAAAGCGCCGTTGCTCAGGCCGACCGCACCAATGCCATGGTGGAAGGGTTGCTGGAGGCGACACAGAAGATCGGCGAAGTGATGGGGCTTATTCAAAACATCGCCGCACAGACCAACCTGTTGGCCTTGAACGCGACCATCGAAGCCGCGCGAGCCGGCGAGGCCGGCAAGGGCTTTGCCGTGGTGGCAAGCGAAGTGAAGGCGCTGTCGACCCAGACCGCGAAGGCGACGGAGGAGATCGCCGATCAGATCCAGGCGATCCGCGACGCCACCGGGTCAACGGCCGGGGCGATTCGCGAGATCGGCGCCACCATCGCCCAGATCGACGAGATCGCCACGACGATCGCCGCCGCGGTGGAAGAGCAGGGTGGCTCGACCAAGGAGATTGCCCGCAGCGTGCAGCAGGCCGCGCAGGGCACGCAGGGGGTCATGCAAAACATTGCCGGCGTGACGCAGGCATCGGGACAGGTGGGAACTGCCGCCGAGCTGGTTCTCGGTTCGGCCGGCGAACTCGCAAAGCAGTCCGAGCGGCTGAAGCAGGAGGTCGAGAGTTTTCTCGCGACAGTCCGGGCGGCGTAGCCTCGCTACGCCTTGGTCTCTCACGTTCAAGTGCGAGCTATCGAATGTGTAAGATCTAATCTTCCAAAACGGCAGCCGTTGGCGGATGTCCTGAAGGCTTATTGCTTAAAATCCCGTTCTTCGCCGATCGGAGCAGACGGCGGGAATATGCTCTCGTATATCGCGCGGGCTTCTCGAACCAAACGGACCCGCTCGAGCTCAGACTTTGGAATAAATCGAATGACTTCGCCCATTTTCGCACCACCTAAATTGGGGGACGCGCTAGCTATGAGATGTCGAACATCATGCCAACCCGCCGCTCAACTTAGAGATTGGGATCCCGCGCCGATTTGCACCCCCGCCGGCAGTAACGAAGCAATAAAAAGCTTGTGACTGCGCCGTGAAAGCCGCGGGACCCAAGCGCCGCGTTTGCCATGATTCTGAGGGTCGGACGTCCGATTCGTTTCGGACGTGCCATTTTCATCTGGTTTTTTGGTTCCTTGCCCGCGTTATTGCCGAGCGCTACCGAAGCGCAACCCGGAAGCTGGCTTAAGGTCCCCTGAGCGCTGCCGCCGGTTCTGCATGCAAAGCTGGCCCCAGGCGGCTCGGCTACTATTGTTTGCTGTTCCCTGATATGATTGCCCGGTCACTATAAGTGCAGCTTGCCCGCGCAGTTCCCAATGAAGAGCGTTGCCACCGCCGCGACTGACGGCCTCGGTCCCGGTTCCTGCAAGACCGGCGATCGTCGGACAGCTTCGAGCGCAACAGTTCGCTGCGCCAAGGGACGACGCGAACGAGCTGTGCCATCGATGCGACTGTCGCCGGAGCGGTTTTGCGATGATCGATGACATGGCGGCCCTGAAAAAGGCCATGGAGGAGATGGACGCGGAGGATCCTGTCGTGGCCCAGGCCGCCAAGGACCGCGCCGCGCAGACCCTCAGCGATGCCAAGCTGAACTTCTCGAAAATGGCCGACTTGATCGAACAGCGTCGATTGCTGCTGCGGCCCAGGATCGTCGCCAGCATCAAACGCATGGATCAGCCCGGCATGCTCGGAGACGCGGCATTCCGCGACGCAGGCAGCGCGCTCCGGAGAGAAGGTCAGACCTTTGGTCAAATTGCCGAAGCCATCGAACGTACTGGCGGACCCGCGTCCGAATACGGGGATCCGGTGCGGAACAGCGAGCCGCTGGAGCAGATGGCGAGCGAGCCGGCTGCGCCCGCGTGGCGGAGGGCGCTCGGTTTTGTCACGCGCGCTGTTCTGCGAAATCGCATACTGTCCCTCGCGATCGCACTCCTCGCCATTTTGCTGTCCTACGCCTTGCCCGGCTTTGTTTCCCCCGGCCAGCAAGTTGCGAAATATGTCGACGGCATTGCCGCCGCCCGCCGCAGCACAGATCAGGCGATATCGTCGGTGAGTTCTTTCATCCATGAGCGGATCTTGCGGCAATCCAAGGAGGCAACGGCGCCGCCGACACCCGGCGCCCCAACCCCGCCTCCTCCGGCTGCGGCGGCCCCGTCGCCGTCCGCAACCCCGTCGGCCGCTCCTCCCACCGCGTCGGCGCCCCCCGCAACCGCGCCTGCTCCTTCCGCAAGTGTATCGGCTCCTCTCGCGCCGCCCTCGGCAGCTCCCGCACCTCCATCGGCTGCCCCTGCAGGTCGACCGGCTTCAACGCCGCGTCGCGACGCGAGGGGTGACCCCCCGCCAAAGTCGGCAGCGAACTGTGGCGCAACGCAAGAGGATCGCTATCCCTGCTCTCGTCGCTCCACACCATCCGAAAACGATCGCCCGCGCGCTTCCGAGGACATCATACCAGAACGGATCCGCCGCAAATCCCACGTGGCGGGGCCGTGTATCCATGGTGTCGGCGGTTGCGCCTGGGGCGGTCGTCAATACTGACCTTCTGCCGCGCCAGCGAGCGTGGAGATGAAAGCTTGAAGCCGCCGCCAGCGGTGCATGGAGCAGGGTTCTTTGAAAACAGGACCACTGCCAAATGAAAATTAGGCCATTAGAGCATGATCCGGAAAAGTGGGCACCGGTTTTCCGAAAAGATCATGCTCAAACAAAAAGATAGAGCGGGATGACGATTCGAAGAAAAGTCATCCCGCTCTAGCCCGATAAAGGCGCGGGACCAAAGCGCCGCGTTTCCCGAAGCGCAACCCGGAAGCTGGCTTAAGGTCCCCTGAGCGCTGCCGTAACGACCGCTTTGGCGCGAAGCGGGCGTTCACCACGAGAGGACGAGTGCGCCGCGGCGCCGCGTCGGGGGCTGCGGCATCGGTGGTCACCTGATATTTCCGTGTCGGCTCTTCGCAAGCGCAAAAACAGAGCATGGGGCTTCATGCGAGTGGACATCAAGTGTAAACCCGGTACGCTGGTAATCTCAGGTTTGACCAAGGCGCTCACTTCTCAAATGGGCGATTGATCCAATCAAAGGAAATCTTTGGGTTTGAGCGCACCCAAAATATAAAAAACAAGACAGGGAGAGAGACATGAACAAACTTTTGCTGGCAGGCGCCGCGGCGGTTTTCGCTTTGGCTGGTTCCAGCGCCTCATTTGCAGCAGACAAAAAAATGCTCGCGTTTGTCGTCAACGGCGCCTCCGATTTCTGGAAAGCGGCGGAAGCGGGCGTGAAAAAGGCGCAGGGCGAGCTTCCAAACTACAACCTTGTCTTCAAATATCCTGAGCAGGCCTCCGCAGCGATTCAAATCAGGCTGATGGACGATCTCGTCGCCGCGGGTGCGGCCGGCATCATGGTGAGCTCCGCCGATCCCAAAACGTCGAGCGACAGCCTCAATCGCATCGGCAAACAGGTTGCCCTGTTCACGACCGACAGCGACGCACCCGATACCAGCCGGGTCGCTTACATCGGTTCAAGCAACACCGATGCCGGCAAGCAGGCCGGCCAGTTGATGCTGAAGGCGCTCCCCAACGGCGGAAAATGCATGGGGTTTGTCGGGTTGCTCGGCGCAGACAACGCAAAGGAGCGTATCCAGGGGGTCAAGGACACCATCGCCGGATCGAAGATCTCGCTGGTGGACGTTCGGGGCGACGACATCGATCAGACCAGGGCCAAACGCAATGTCGAGGACACCCTGACGGCCAATCCCGATATCACTTGCATGGTCGGTTTCTACTCCTACAACACGCCCCGAATCTACGAGGCCCTCAAGGACGCCGGCAAGCTCAAGCAAATCACCATCATCGGCTTCGACGAGGACCCGATTACGCTGGGCGGCGTCAAGGAAGGAACGATCGTCGGGACCGTGGTGCAGCAGCCCTATGAATGGGGCTATCAGGGAATGAAGGACATGGCCAAATACCTGGAGGGCGACAAATCCTTCATCCCGGCCAACAAACTGATCATCGTCCCGACCAAGATCATCGACCCGTCAAACGTCGATGCGTTCTGGGCTCAACTCAAGCAGCGGCAGGGCAAGTAATCCAGCGCCACCCGATGATGCGGCCACCGGCGCTTGCGCTGGTGGTCAGCATCGGAAATGCTGCTGTCGGAGACCTCGGCGGCATTCAGAAGCAATATGTGAGCGTCGACGAAAATCAGTACGCGCGATCCACCGCCGCAGATAAGCGATGAGGCATGCCAGAACCAGTCCTCGAACTGATCCGCATATTCAAATCTTATCCGGGGGTACAAGCTCTTCGCGATGTCAACCTTGCCGTCGCGCCCGGCGAGGTCGTTGGGTTGATTGGCGAAAACGGTGCCGGTAAAAGCACCTTGATGAGAATCCTGGGTGGCGTCACGGCACCAAGCTCCGGCGTCATCAAGCTTCGCGGCGAGCAAAAGGACAATCTCACGGTCTCGGAAGCGATCCGCTGCGGCATAGCCTTTGTTCACCAGGAGCTGAATCTGTTCGATAACCTCGATGTGGCGGCAAACGTTTTCTTTGGCCGTGAGAAACTTTCATTCGGACTGTTCCATCTGATCGATACCGCTGCGATGGTGTCCCGCACCAAACCGCTGCTTGAGCGGCTGGGCGCGGACTTTGACCCCGACACGCCGGTTGCCGCTCTTTCGCTTGCCCAGCGCCAACTGGTCGAGATCGCAAAGGCGCTCTCCCTGGGTGCCGAAATCGTGATCATGGACGAACCCACTTCAAGCCTGACATTGACCGAGACCAATCGTTTGCTCGAGATCATTGCGGAACTGAAGGCGGCCGGCGTCAGCATCATCTTCATCACTCACCGTCTTAATGAAATAGAGCAGTGCGCCGATCGTGTCGTTGCGCTTCGCGACGGTGCGGTGGTCGGGACGCTGCAAAAGGCTGAGATCGAGCACGATCGCATGATCGGCCTCATGATCGGCCGTGACCTGAAGGCGCTCTACACGCCCCCCCGTGGGGCTGTGGGGAAGGAAATTCTCGTGTCGAAAGATATTCGAACGACGACCTACCCGGATTGCGCGGTCAATTTTTCGTTGCGGCGCGGTGAGATCGTCGGTCTGGCGGGGCTGGTCGGGTCCGGACGATCCGAACTCGCGCGCACCATCTTCGGAATTGACCGGCTGATCGGCGGGTCGGTGATTGTCGAAGGTCGTCCGCTGACCATCCAATCGGCTCGCGATGCGATCGCGCACGGCATCTACCTCGTCCCGGAGGACCGCAAGCGGGCGGGGTTGATCTTGGAAGACGACATCACCAGCAATATTTCGCTACCAAATCTGCGGCAGTTTGCCGTTGCCTATCTGCTGGATCGCAATCGCGAGGAGGAATCGGCAAGGCAACAAGCCGGGCGGCTCAACATCAGGGCGCCATCGGTATCAAGCGTGGCGGGAACGCTGTCCGGCGGCAACCAGCAAAAAGTGGTGCTTGCCAAATGGCTAGCCATGTCGCCCAACGTGATGCTGTTCGATGAGCCGACGCGTGGAATTGACGTTGGCGCCAAGAGCGAAATCTACAGCCTGATACGGGCTCTTTCCGATGCCGGCGTCGCTGTGCTGATGATTTCCAGCGATATGGAGGAGGTTATCGGGGTGAGCGACCGTATCCTTGTCATGCATGAAGGCCATATCAGCGGCGAACTTGAGCGCGATCAGTTCAGCGAGCATCACGTGATGCAACTCGCTGTCGGCAAGGCCACGAATTCGGAACAGCCATGTTAAGAAAGGATCTGGGCCTTCTTATCCTGATCCTGGTTGTCGGTGCGGTCGTCGCACTGATCAATCCGCGCTTTCTGTCTCCGGTCAACATAGCCAACACCGCCAATCTGATCGGTCTGTTCGGAGTGTTCTCGCTGGGTGAAGGCCTCGTGATCATTACCGGAGGCATCGATCTGTCGATCGGATCGGTTTTTGCGCTGCTCGGCGTCATCTTCGTCGACCTTCTTGTTACCTACGAGCTGCCCTGGCCGCTGGCCGTCCTGATCATCCTCGTCGCCGGGCCGCTGGTCGGACTGATCAACGGGTTCCTGGTTACCAGGATGCGCTTACAGCCATTCGTGGTTACGCTCTGCGGCCTTTTGCTTTATCGCGGCATCGCCCGCTACTACACCAACGACGGAACCGCAGGGTTTGCCTTCGGCCAGAGCTTTCCGACGCTTGAATGGCTTACAACCGGGCGCAGCTTTGGCGTGCCTCATACCTTCATCGCGTTTGTCATTATCGCACTGGCCATGGCGGTGCTGCTGCATCGCTCGGTGTTCGGCCGATATCTGTTCGCGGTCGGACGCAATGAAGAGGCGGCGCGCTATTCCGGCATCCAGACCGGTCGCGTGGTGGCCGTGGCTTATGTGATTTGCGGCGCGCTGGCGGGGCTTTCCTCGATATTCCTCACCATGTACACGCGCTCGATATCGCCGGCCTCTCACGGAAATTTTTATGAGCTGTACGGGATCGCGGCGGCGGTGCTAGGCGGGTGCTCGCTGCGGGGCGGCGAGGGGTCGATCGTCGGCATCGTGCTTGGCACCATTCTGCTGCAGATCTTGCAGAATCTCGTGAACCTGCTGGGAATACCGAGTTCACTCAACTTCGCGGTGATGGGAGCCGTCATCCTGATCGGCGTGCTGGCCGACCAGCAATTCACCGCCTACCATCAGCGCAAAATAGCAGGGCGGGCTGGCAAGAGCTGAGGCAAAACGGCGACACTTCAGCCGTCTACTGTGATGCGACCTGATGCCATCAACGGCGGCAGCCGCTATGGCTATCGTGCACCATGGGAGTTTTCCTGTTCAAAGACGATCTGCGCCAGCACCGATCGGGTGATGTCGGCGCCGGTCTTTGCGTCGTAGACGACAAAATCCTTACCCCGCTTCACCATTGCCGCGAGCTCATCGAGCGTCACAAAGGTGTAAGTGCCGGTATTATAGAGGCGCCGGTTCGCGTATTTCTCGATGATGGTTGGGCGGTCTGAATTAGCCATCGGCTCGCACCGGCAACCCGTCGGCTTTTCCGAAGGGCTTTGGAGTAACTTATCGCAACAAAGATAAGCAATCAACGCACACTTCAAAGCGCCGATGTGAGTTGCGGGACAGGGCTGCTGGATGACCGGCTGATGTCCGGTTTGGGTCTTGGCTGTGTGAAAACTCCGACGTTCAATCTGCGCGTAGAGAAACAATTCTGCGTATTCTTGGCTCGTGCAC
>Ga0209438_1000089_pt1 | contig 22516 bp, 21 predicted proteins | sample GraSoi_2013_20cm_FD_185825 | JGI IMG/M metagenome (GOLD analysis project Ga0209438, IMG submission 185825) | Grasslands soil microbial communities from the Angelo Coastal Reserve, California, USA - Sample 9_17_2013_20cm (SPAdes) (version 2) | ecosystem: Environmental > Terrestrial > Soil >...
CGCGTCTCTTCTCCAAAAAAACGTGGCGCTCGGACTCGACTACCGACATCGTCCTTGGATTGGACCCCGATGAACCGGTAGTCGCCTCGGAGGATTGAATCGGACCTCGACGCCGGCGCCGAGGTCGCAACTGCCGAAGCTGGGTCCCTGTCTGCCCTTACCTTCTGTGAAGAACGTCGCTCCGCCGGGAATAGTCGTGACGATGACCGCACCGGGTCCGGGCACACCGTCTTGTGCGTCCACCGGGCTGGTTCCGCTCAACCCCACCACTGCGAGCATTGCCGCGATCCAACGCGTCATGACTGACCCCGCACATGATCTCAGGCAACGCCAATGCCAAGTGAGTCGCGTCGACCGTATGACGTCGCTATCTTCGAGGCTGCGAGCGGCTTTCGCGTCGTAAATCGTCAGGGTTGTCATGCTTCACCCTCATCGGTCTTCAGGCTGCAGCGCTGAAGCCGTGGATCAATCCGGGCCGCCACCTCAGACCACAGACCGTTCTCCATCGCGAGCAACGCGTCGACTTCGAGGCGGGTCAGCTCCCAACCTTGTTCGTTCAGCCGCACCAGTGTTCGCCTGGGGGACCGAATGAACTCGCGCCGCAGCTCCTCATCCGTCAAGAGGCGGCCGATGATTCGTTCAACCGTTCGTTGTGACATACAGATAACCTTCTCCAAGAAGATCCAACCACCGGTGGCAGCGGACTTAGCGCTCGCTTCCGTCGCCAGCGGTCAGCGTCACCGCGCCAACTACCGTTGCGAGCGGTCTGACACTTGCCATCGCACACGCGGGAACGAACGCGGTTAGTACCGTCGCGACAAAGACTTTGAGAAGCGACCGCCCACTCCTTCACGCCCCCGCGGAAGGTCCGACCAAAACCATTTGCGAAGGCGATACAGATGCCCGTCATAATCCGCATGCGAAGAGAAGGGGGCAAGGAATGGGCCCGGGCACCCAGACTGGCCCGAGCGCTCAAGTCTCAGTGTCTGCTGTGGATTACACGAACCCCTCTATGTAGGCAGCCTGAGCAAACCGCGGATTGATTGCGCGGCCGCGAGCAGTGCGCTTATCGGCGAGCACTGCCTCGCCGACCGCGTCAAGGGGAGCCTCGGGTTCGGTGTCGGTTATGCGTCGGCCGTGCCCAAAACCCGAGTGCCTCGAACGGCAACCCTGCGACTCAGAACCGAGTGCACGTGGCAACGCAGCTTGCGTGTACCCGCGCAGGGCGGTAAGCGCGCCGGTCCTGTCGAGTGCCGATATTCCCTCATGTTTTCGCCGTTCTTCCTCGAGGCACTGGGCTTGCCCCTCGGATCCTCCAGTGGCGATTGGGCCACAAGGAGGCTTCTATGATTCGTTCGACTGCAGTGCTTATCGCGGTGTTGTCAATCGGCGGCGTGCCTCGCGCGTACGCGCAGGAGACGTCCCCCGGCCCTGGCACCGTCGAGGTCACCATCATTCCCGGTGGCGCGACGTATTTCACAAGCGGGGACCGCGGGTCCAAATTCGGTAGCTACAATCTCGGCGGCGCTCTCACTTACAACATCAATCGCATCGTCGGCGTCGAAGGCGAAGTCCTCGGCTCGCTCGGCGTCAAGCAGGACCTTCAGCTTGGCGGGCTGACCACCAGTCAGAAGCCGCCGAACACGTTGGCGTACACGGGCAACGTAGTTCTATCGCTGCCGACCAACTCACCGTTTGTTCCGTACGTCACGGGTGGCGCCGGAGGCCTCACGATGTTCAAGCGAGCCAGCCTCGCGATCAATAGTACCGAAACGTTTCTGACGGGCAACGTTGGAGGCGGCGTGAAATGGTACGCGCCGAGCGGCCGATGGGGATTGCGCGGTGACTACCGGTTCATGGCGACGCAGTCGAAAGACGATGCGCCGGCCTTCTTCGGTCAGGACACACGATATGGTCATCGCGTGTACGGAGCCGTGATCATCAATGCAGTCCGGTAACGGGCAGCGCCACGGAAGAAGGGGAGCGCGCGAAAGTGTCCTCAGGCGCCGGTGCCGGGGGCACTCCCGCCTCCGCTCCCCGAGGTCAGTGTGATCCGTCTGCGGTGCGATCGAGGCCATCGCGCCGCTCGATGGTTACATGAAGAATCGCATGGCGGACTTAAGGTGAACGGATCCGCTTGGAAGGAAGGCAGATGCTATTCACGCGTTTCACTCTGGACAACTCGACACCCTCGCTCTGGCGAGCGACCTTTAACAACCCACCGATCAATCTGATTGACTACACGATGATCCGCGAACTCAGCGAATTGTTCGTCGACATCGAGCAGAAGAAGGAACCCGCCGTTCTGGTGTTCGACAGCGCCGACCCTGACTACTTCCTGGCGCACTACGACATCGCCGGTGACCATTCTCTCGTGAACTCACTGAAGGGACCGACCGGTTTCCATCCTTGGATCGACCTGCTGGTTCGATTGAGCAAACTGCCAGCCGTCACGATCTCGGCGATCCGAGGGCGGGTACGCGGCGCCGGCAGCGAGTTCGTTCTTGCGTGCGACATCCGGTTCGCAAGCCGAGAGCGGGCCGTCCTCGGTCAGCCGGAAGTCGGCTTCGCTGCCATTCCGGGAGGCGGCCCAGCAACCCGGCTACCCGGTCTCGTCGGCCGGGGCCGAGCGTTCGAGATTCTGCTCGGGGGTGAGGACTTCGATGGCGCACTTGCCGAGGGCTATGGCTACGTCAATCGGGCCATTCCCGACGTCGAGTTCGAAGGCTTCGTCGATCGCTTCGTTCGACGAGTCTCGACGTTCGATCGTCAGGCCCTGCACGATATCAAGCACTTCGTCAATAAGGCCTCCCTGCCAGCGGACGAGGAGTTTCCTCCACAGATGGACGCGTTTTGGCGAGCTGTAGCGAGCCCAGCGTTGCAGGCGCGCGCGAAAAAGGCGTTCGACCTCGGCCTGCAACAGCGCACCGACATCGAGCTACGCCTTGGGGAGTACGTAGAACAGATCGGCGAGACCGACTCCGTTCTCTCACAAAAATGAAAGGCACTATGACCATTTCGTGGCGAGCGGGAGGTCGCTTCGACGGCGCGAGCGCCGCGGTGGCAATCGCGTCGGCGTACTAGAGCAGAGCCAGCGCACTGCCGCCTTCGGCCAGCTCAAAGCGCCCGAGACGTCGCTGAGTGACGCCGGTAAAAGCGCCCTTCTCATGGATATCGCGCGGTACCTTGGACTATCGTCCGAGGCGGTCAGTCGCGCCACCGCCAGGCTCAGCCGCGAGCGTATCGTGGCGTTCCCGAGCCTTCGTGTGGCGCAAATCATCAATCGGTCAGAATTCGATCGGCTCACGCGCGTCGCGTAACGTGTTCGGACGCAGCAAGACCTCTTCTTGCTTCGTCAGGATTCAGGTGATCTTCACGTTGCCCTTTTTCGAGCATTTCATTCGGGTGTTTCTTGGGCGCCTAAAAGCACCCGGATGCTCGATCGCAAATGATTGGCCGACGAGGATCGGCACCTCGATGAGCTGACGTTCGTCGAGGTCTGCGGCGAGCACCGCCCAGGCGCCACCAGTGATCCACGCGTCGGAGTGAAGCTCGTCGACGGCACGGAGCACTGCGGCCTCCAGATCGGTCCATCCTTCCGCCTCCGGCCCGCTCTTCACCCGCGCGTCGGCGCTGCGGTTATGTGGACCCTCGTCATGATCACAGGCAAACGCAGCGCCACTCGGCGGGATTCCGTCACCTCCGCCGAATGGCGCGCCTTGCCAGCACGCGGCAAGCGATAGTTCGGACAGTGCGTGGAATCGCGCGTTGTGCGCGACGGCGCCGCATCGGTAACGTCCGGATGAGCCCACCAAACATGGAATATCTCGCGAGTACGGGCGCCGCGACGGCTGGCACTCCTCTTGACCCCACGTGCTGGCATGCGCACCTTCTGCTTCTTGTTCATGCCAGCGACCATGTTCCTCGTCGGCGTGCTCCCATCACCGTTGCTCGCGCAGTCAACTGACAACGAATCGCGACAGGCGATCGTTGAGCAGGCGCAGACAACGAAATCCACAATGCTCGCACCGTACGTGCCCTCGACGTTCGAGCGCATGGTCACCCGGGCAGAGAACATTCTGCTGAACGGGCCGACCAAGTGGCACCCCTTCTTCGAGAATTCCTACAGCGGCGGTGGTTTCGCTCCTGGCGTGGGCTACGTGCAGCGGGTGAGCCCGTATAGCACGGTCGATGTCCGCGGCAGTTTCAGCATCAAGCAATACAAGCTTGCCGAGGCAGAGTTCATGTCCCCCCACCTGTTCCACCGCCGCGGCGAATTATCAGTAGTGGGTGGATGGAAGGACGCGACGCAGGTCGCCTTCTACGGGATCGGCTCGAACAACTCGAAATCCGATCGCACGGACTTCGCATTTGAAATGCCGTATGGCGGCGCGCAACTCAAGCTCAAACCAACGCGGCGCTTGCTGACGCTGGCTGGAGGCGCGGATGTCGCGCGCTGGTCGTTCAAGTCACCGAGCGGCACGGCGCCATCGGTGAACAGCGTCTACACGCCTGCAACGCTTACGGGCGTCGGGATACCGACGACCTTCGTTCACTCGCACGCGTCCGTCGGATTCGACTGGCGTCCGGCTCCTGGCTATGCGCGGCGCGGCGGGTTTTACGGTCTTACTGGACACGATTACTGGGACCGTGACTCGCATCTCGGCTTCCGCCGTGTCGATTACGAGGCGTCGCAACACTTCCCCATTCTCCGGGACAGCTGGGTGGTCTCGGTACGCGGTCTGGCGTCGACGACATTCAGCAAGGAGGGTCAGCAGATCCCGTTTTATCTGTTGCCCTCACTTGGAGGTGGCTCGAGCCTGCGTGGTTACTCGAGCTGGCGCTTTCGCGATCGCGACAGCCTGCTGCTCCAGGGGGAATGGCGAATCATGGTGAATCGCTTTTTCGACACCGCAGTGTTCTACGACACCGGTAAGGTAGCGACGCGTGTCGCGGATCTGGACTTCAATCGGATGAAGCACGATTACGGCTTCGGCGCCCGGTTCCATACGCCCTTTGCCACGGTACTCCGGATTGAAGTCGCCAGGAGCAACGAAGGGACTGCCCTCGTGTTCGCCAGCTCTCCCATCTTTTGAACGCAGGATCATTATGGGTAACAAACGATTGATTAGTGTCTGCGTGGCCGTCGCGACCGCCGCTCTTGTCTCCGAGGTCTCAACCGCGACGAGGAGTACACGCTTTTTTGGCGATGACCCACTCGGTCGGGAACCCGAGTCGCAGGACGCATCCCGTGCAGAGACTTCGAGCATTGGGGAGATGTACGAGATGGTCTACAACCTGTTCGCGAACGCCCGCTACAAGCCTTCTGGTGTGCGCGCGCAGAACATAAACACTATTGACGAAGTTCCTGATTCCAGCTGGTTCACCAATCGCATCGGCACGAAGATGCTGACGATCGACGAACTCGTGCGCGGGCCGAATGTCGGCGCGCCACCTGATCCATCGCGGTGGGTGATCGTCAGGGAAAAGACCTCCGGCGTACACCCTGGTGTCACCGCGAAAGACGCAAAGGGTGAGATGTGGTTCCTCCAGTTCGACCCCAAGTACTACCCGGAAGGTGCGACAGCGTCGCTCATGATGGCGACCAGGTTCTTCTGGGCGCTCGGCTACAACCAGGTTGAAACGTTCCTCACCACGTTCGATCCCAAGCATGTCGAGCTCGATCCAGAGGCAACGATCAAACGTCCGAACGGCAAACGGACATCGTTTACTGACGACGATCTCAACGCCATCCTCGAACGGGTGGCACGGCGTCCGGACGGTACATATCGAGTTGCCGCCGGACGCCTCCTCCCCGGCAAGGTGCTGGGAAACTTCCGCTATCAGGGCACGCGGCCGGACGATCCGAACGACGTCGTTCCGCACGAGCACCGGCGGGAGCTGCGGGCGCTGCGTGTGTTCGGCGCGTGGACGAACCTCACCGATTTGAAGTCCGCCAATACTCTCGACACGTTGGTCCCCGGGAACGACCGGCTCGTCGTCAAGCACTGGTTGCAGGACGTGGGCTCGACGTTTGGCATGAACAACGACCTGCATGAGTGGGATCTCAGCTGGGAGCACTTTTACCAGGGCGATACAACGCTGAAACGTCTTGCGTCGTTTGGCTTTGCATTGAGTCGGTGGCAAACGGTGGACTATGTCGAAAAACCGTCAATCGGGAAATTCGAAGGCGATCGGTTCGACCCGCGGACTTGGCGACCGCAAACACCGACGACGGCCTACATGGAACTGCGCGACGACGATGCGTTCTGGGCGGCGCGACGAGTCGCGGCATTCAATCCCGAGATGATTGCCGCGATCATTCATACCGGCCAGCTCAGTGATCCGACGGCCGAGGAAGCCCTCGTCGGTATCATGCTGAAGCGTCGCGACAAGATCCTGCATGAGTACCTGCTGGCGATGAACCCGATCGTGTCACCCCGGCTGGGTGAGCACGAGCTGACGTTCGAGAATGCCGCCGTCGACGCGGACCTGGGGCAGGCACCGCAACGCTATCGGGCGACCTGGTTTGAATTCGATAACGCCACCGGTGCGCTGCGGGCGTTGGGGGAAACAGACGGCAACTCCACCGGCATGGACGCGCCAGCGGACTTGCCGTCACGGATGGACAGTTTTGTCGCGGTGGACCTCTCGGCGGACGGCACCGACTACGAGGGCTGGCGGCGTCCGATCCGTGCGTACTTCCGCCGTCAGACGGATGGATGGAAACTCGTGGGGCTCGATCGCCTCTCGGAAGAATCCGTCACCCAGGTCGCCTGGCGGCGATGATGCGGCATTAGTGGCGACGTATCCTGCAGTGCCGGGCGCGGACAGCCACAGCAATCAATCGCTCCGCGTCCGGCCGATTTCACGCGTCGACCGGTACGTGCGGCGCCAAAGGCGGGGCAGAAGGTCTGCGAACGAAGCAACTCATCGCTGTGAGCAAACGGTTCCAAAGCTTGGCGCGCGCGAACGACATGAAGCAGCGAGCCACAAGAGCCCGCTGACATGAAAGCCACCAAAACCCTCCACGACCAGGGACAGAGTCTCTGGCTCGACAACATTACCCGCGACATCCTTCGAAACGGCACGCTCGCGCGCTACATCCGGGAGCTCTCGGTGACGGGGCTGACTTCCAACCCGACGATCTTCGACCACGCGGTCAAGGCCAGCACGGCGTACGACGCCGCGATCCAGCAGAAGGTCAAGGACGGCAAGTCGGGTGAGGAGTTGTTTTTCGAGCTGGCCCTGGAGGACGTGACATCGGCTGCCGACCTGTTTCGATCGATCTGGGATCAGACGCACGGCGTGGACGGGTGGGTGTCGTTGGAAGTGTCGCCGCTGCTGGCCCACGACACAGCGAGCACGCTCGCTGCCGCCAAAGATCTGCACGCTCGCGGTGGTCGGCCCAACCTGCTGATCAAGATCCCTGGTACCCAGGAAGGCCTGCCAGCGATCGAGGAGGCGGCCTTCGCCGGTATACCGATCAACGTGACGCTCCTATTTTCTGCCGCTCAGTACCTCGCCGCCGCACACGCGTTCCTGCGCGGCATCGAGCGCCGTCTGGAGGCCGGACTCGACCCGTTGGTCGGCTCGGTCGCCTCGGTGTTCATCAGCCGATGGGATACGGCGGTCACGAACATGGTGCCGCCGGCGCTGAGGAATCAGCTTGGCATCGCGATCGCGAAGAGGACGTATAAGGCGTACCGAACGGTGCTCGATTCTCCGCGCTGGCAGCGCGTATACAACGCCGGCGGTCGACCGCAACGCCTGCTGTGGGCCAGCACAGGCACGAAAGATCCCGACGCGTCCGACGTCCTCTATATCAGCAAGCTTGCCGCGCCGTTCACGGTCAATACCATGCCCGAGGCCACGCTACAGGCGCTCGCCGAACATGGAGCGATCGAGGCGCTGCTGCCCGCCAACGGCGGCGACTGTGAGGAAGTGCTGGCGCGGTTCGCTGACGCGGGTGTTGACATCGCTGCCCTTGCCACTCGGCTCCAGGCCGACGGGGCGAAGTCATTCGTCACGTCCTGGCACGAACTCATGAGAGTCATCGCTTCCAAGAGCGCGGCTCTGGAGCAGGCAAGTTGAGGACGAGGTAAAAGAGTAGACCGATGACGACCACAACGGAGCTGTTGCCACTGGGTGCGCGGCCGGCTTGGAAGGCGCTCGAGGCTCATTATCAAGAGATTCAAAGCCAGCACCTCCACACACTCTTTGGTAATGACCCGACGCGCGGCGAGCGCGTGACGGCCGAAGGCGCTGGCATCTATCTATCTCGATTACTCGAAGAACCGCGCTGAAGCATTACAGCGATCGCTCGATGTCGTTTCGGTTCTTGTCGTTCTCGTGCCGGTACTGTCGCCCCCCCGCTATCAACGCTTCAGTTCTCGCGGCGCGGGTGGAGTTCCAGAATCGGGTGTTGTCAGCCATGCGATACGAATTTGGCGGACATCGCGAAACCGTCCGTTGTGGCGAGGGCAGGCCGTGATGACCGACCCCCACTCTGACGCCTTCGTGTTCTTCGGCGCGACGGGCGATCTCGCTTTCAAGAAGATCTTTCCCGCGCTGCACGCGATGGCGAAACGTGGCCATCTGAACGTGCCTGTCATCGGTGTGGCGAAAAGTGGATGGACGCTCGACCAGCTCCGCGCCCGAGCACGCGAGAGCGTCGAGCGACACGGCGGCGTCGATGGCGCAGCCTTCGCGAAGCTGTGCGGCCTGCTTCGCTACGTCGATGGCGACTATCGGGACGCGGCGACGTACCAGGCGATTCGCGAGCAGCTCAAGATCGCCAGGAGGCCGGCCCACTATCTCGCAATTCCGCCAACAGTCTTTCCGGTGGTCGTTGATCATCTGCGTCGATCGCGCTGCACAAACCGCGCTCGCGTGATTGTGGAGAAGCCCTTCGGCCGCGACCGCGCCTCGGCACAGGCTCTCAATCAAACGCTGCTCGGTTCGTTCGATGAAAGCACGATCTTCCGCATCGACCATTACCTCGGCAAGCGGCCGGTGCACCACATGCTGTTCTTCCGGTTCGCGAACGCCTTCATGGAACCGTTCTGGAACAGAAATCGCGTCGAGAGCATACAGATCACAATGGCCGAAGATTTTGGCGTGCAGGGGCGAGGCGCGTTCTACGACGAGACCGGCGCCGTACGAGACGTCGTCCAGAACCACCTCTTCCAGATTCTCTGCAATCTGACCATGGAACCCCCGGCCAGGACCGACAGCGAGTCCATTCGCGACGAAAAAGTGAAGGTCCTCAAAGCCATTCCAGATCTCATCGTCGATGACGTCGTGCGCGGTCAGTTTCGCGGTTACCGATCCGAGAAGGGTGTCGCGGCCGACTCGCAGGTCGAGACGTTTGTCGCGTTGCGTCTATGGATCGATTCGTGGCGCTGGCAGGGCGTGCCCGTCTACATCAGGACGGGCAAGTATCTGCCGGTGACGTGCACGGAAGTGCTTGCGCGACTCCGGCAGCCGCCCACTCTGTATCGTCAGTTCAGCCTCGAGCCGAATTATTGCCGGTTGCGGATCAACCCCGATATCACGTTTGCCATCGGCGCGAACGTCATCAAGCCGGGAGAGGAGGCGGAGAGCACGATCGCGGAGATGGTCGGGACCGACCTCCCACACGCCGACGAGATGGATGCCTACGAACGAGTCCTGGGAGACGCAATGCACGGAGACGCGACGCTCTTCGCGCGCGAAGACTACGTCGAAGAGGCGTGGCGCATTGTCGACCCGATCCTGAAGGAGGGCTCGCCGATTAACGAATACGAGCCGGGCACGTGGGGACCACGAGAAGTCGATGCGCGAGTCTCGCCCCCGGGCGGCTGGCACAACCCGACGCTGAGGAATGATGAACATCGAAGTGCTGCGTGACTACCCAGAACACGAATTCGTCATGCCCGATGTTCTCGGCGTTTCGCGGTGAGGCGCCTGTTGAGTATTTCGCGGAGCGAGCCGGACGACGCAACTCTATGAATCGTCTCGACCTCGTCGGAGTCCGAGAGTGCAGGCGTCGCGACCTGGCGCCGCGAGACAACTGGCCCTGCGTCATGGCGCGGCGTTGCGGTCGATGCGTCGCGCCAGCGTGACGTTGGTGATGATCGATCAGGCCACTTGCATCAGGTGCGGCAGCGTCACCGATACGACCGTTCCGCGCCCGGGACCGTCGCTCTTAATGGCGATCGAGCCGCCATGCAGTTCGACGAGGTGGCGCGCAACTGCGAGGCCGACACCCAGGCCGGTCGCCACGTGATTGGATCCCGTGGCGAACATCTCGAACACGTGCGGCAGGAGGTCCGCGCGAATCCCTCGGCCGGTGTCACCGACCGAAACGATGACGTCTTGGTTTGTGCTCACCGCGGACAGCCAGATCCTGCCTCCGGCGTCCGTATACTTCATCGCATTGATCAGAAGGTTCGAGAAGATCTGATCGAGTCGGACGGCGTCTCCCTCGATCCAGCACGGCTCGTCCGGCAGGTCCACCTCCAAATATTCCTGTCTCGACGCGATGAGGGGGCGAACAGCATCAGCCACGCCGTGCAACACCGTCCTCAAGTCGATCGGTGTTTTGCGGACGACGGTAATATCGCGACCGCTGCTGCCAACCAGCAGCAGGTCTTCAACCATCCGCGTAAGGCGAACGATTTGGCTCTGAAGAATCCTGTACGCTCGTTCGCGGCCCTTAGGGTCTTCGAACGCAATCAGACGCGCCGCAGTTGCGACGACGGTTAGTGGCTGGCGCATTTCATGAGCCACACGCGCCAGGATTGCCGATGCGTCCGGATGAAGAAGCTTGTCCCACAGTGGTTCGGCTGCCATGTCGTCGTCTCGATGAATCGGCCTCGGGAGTCGGCATGGCAACTGTAGTGCCGAGGTGTAGTCGGCAAAACGTTAACGAAATCGCCCTATTTCGTTCTTTCGCCATCGAGGCCTGTCTGCGCGCGTGCATTTTGACTGCGCGAGCGCGCCATCACTCAGACGCGCCGGCCTGCACGTGCGGCCTCATTGACTTGCCTGATGGGGCGCGGTCGAATCGCCGTCCCAATAGGTAAGCGGCAGTTGTCCGCTGCGGCACATAGTGGGCCCGTGCGGACGTGACGGTGCGCCGAGGATCAACGGCGCTCCGAGATTTGGCACGATTGCGTGCCGCGCAACACCGTCGGCATCGGTGGCGTGCCCTTTGCCGCAATCTCAAGGGTAGAGGGAGGCCTTATGCGAATCCGAACGACGCCGCTCGCAGGCATGCTGGCACTCGTGACGGCGGGGTGCGGCTACACCATTCAGGCGACGACCGACTATGACCGCCGCGCGAACTTCGCGAACTATCACACGTTCTTCATGATGAAAGGCAGGTCGTCAGGGAATCCACTGATGGATCACCGCGTCGAGGACGATGTCCGCATGGAGTTGACCATCAGAGGCTGGGACGAAGTCCCCGAGGGTGAAGGCCTCGCGGCGGTCGTGGTGCACGCGGCCACCAAGACGAAACACTCCTACGAAACGTTCTACGACGGGTGGGGCGGCTGGCGCTGGGGCGGTACCAGAACGGCCACGACCTACGTCGAGGAGTACAAGGTGGGCTCCGTAGCAGTCGATATCTTCGACGCCTCGGCCAAGGAGCTGATCTGGCGTGGCGCCGCCAGCGACGCGCTGACCGGGAACGCGGAAAAGGACGCGTCGATCACTCGCAAGGCCATCACGAAGCTATTTCACGATTTCCCGCCTGGTCACCAGGCTGCGCAATGACGGGCTGCGTCGGCTCTCCGACGGTTCTTGGTTGGTGCCGAACGAGCACATCCGATGGAACTGTTCACACGATCGCAGCCGACCAGAGCGTGCGCTGACACACGGGTTGTCGAGGCCGATGAGAGCGCTTCGCGCCGCATTTCGGTGATTTCGTGACTGGCAGGTTGATTGCCCTTGATAGGGTTGAAAGAAGGGCGCCATGAATCCCATCGACATTCGGACAAGCAAGGGTCTCAGAAGAATCACAACGGCAGTCGCCGTCGCGTTCGTTCTCACCACAGTCAGCCCACCCGTGTTCGCGCAGCGCCATGGTGGCGGGCACGCAGGTGGCTGGGGACATCCGCAAGGCACACCGAGATCTGGGTCCAGCGAAGCCGGCCCAGCCAGCCCACGGTATCCCAACCCCAACGCGGTGAGGGGCGATTATAGTGGCCGAAACTTCGATCACAATCGTGGTCGTTACTTCCATCGTGGCGATCACGATCGCGCCATCCCCCGCGGATTCCTCCATTACGATCCGTTCTTCCGGGGCTGGGGCCGTACGTTCTACCCGTACTACCCATTCCTCGAGTACCCGTGGTATCCGGACTACGGCTACTGGAATCAGACGTCCGGATTTTTTGAGCCTACCTATACCGATCGATCGGAGACCCGGAACGGCGGAATCAGCTTCGATATCACTCCAGCCGACGCTCTTGTCTACGTTGATAATCACTACGCAGGCGTCGCGAGTTCTTTCCGCAGTGGCTTCCATTCACTGTCGCTCGGGACAGGGTCGCACCGGATCGAGCTGCTCGCGGCAGGTTTCGCGCCGGTCTCTTTTGAGTTGAACGTCATCGCGGGCCAGATCATTCCCTACACGGCCGATCTGATGCCAATCTCCGGCCGCTGAACTCGCATCCCTTCGCATCTGCGAAACAGGTCACCAACCCTCGCTCGCCCGGGAACCCGGGCGAGCGAGGCCAAATCTTGAATTGACGGCGGAACTCACGGGCGCGCGCCAATGGCGCTGTTCACCAGCGCCTCTGCCTCGCGTACGATTCCATCGAGATGCTCCGCGCTTCTGAAGCTCTCCGCGTAGATTTTGTAGATGTTCTCTGTGCCGGATGGCCGGGCGGCGAACCACCCGCTCGCGGTCACGACCTTCAGTCCACCAATCGCGGCGTCATTGCCGGGTGCTCTGGTCAGCTTCGCTGTGATCCGCTCTCCCGCGAGCGTGTGTTGCTTGACGTCTGAGGGCGACAACTTCTGCAGGCGGGCCTTTTGCGCCGGTGTCGCCGCGGCGTCGATGCGGGTGTAAAAGGGCGTGCCGAACTCCGCGGCCAGCTCCGCATAGTGCTCACCTGGATCCCTGTCGGTGCGAGCGGTGATTTCGGCGGCCAGCAAGTCCATGATCAGGCCGTCTTTGTCGGTCGTCCACACGGTGCCGTCCTGACGCAGGAAACTGGCGCCCGCGCTCTCCTCGCCGCCGAAGCAGCACGACCCGTCGAACAGGCCGGAGGCGAACCACTTGAACCCCACGGGCACTTCGTACAGTCGCCGGCCTGTTACTTCGACGACGCGATCGATCAGGCTGCTGCTGACGAGCGTCTTGCCGACGGCCGCCTGGCTGGACCACTGCGGCCGGTTTGCGAGGAGATACCGGATGGCGACGGCCAGGTAGTGGTTCGGGTTGAGCAGCCCTGCCGACGGCGTCACGATGCCGTGGCGATCCGAATCGGGATCGTTGGCGAAGGCGACACGAAACCTATCTTTCAGTCCGACAAGGCTGGCCATCGCGTACGGACTCGACGGATCCATGCGGATCCTGCCGTCATGATCCACCGTCATGAAGGAGAAGGTCGGATCGATCTGCGCGTTGACGACGCGAACGGCGGTTTTGTAGATCGAATTGATCGGCTGCCAGTAAGGCTGCGCGGCTCCGCCAAGTGGGTCTACGGCGAGAGCCAGGCCAGCGGCGTGGATGGCATCCATATCGACGACGTTTCGCAGATCGCGGACATACGGGAGGACGAAATCCTGCTGGTGCGTGTTCGCGGCGCTGATGGCCTTCGCGAATGGCACGCGCTTCACAGCATCGGCGGCCGTGAGCAGAGCGTTGGCCCGTTTTTCAATTGAGGCGGTGATAGCGCTGTCCGCAGGTCCGCCGTGGGGTGGGTTGTACTTGAAGCCCCCGTCCTCCGGCGGATTGTGCGAGGGCGTGACCACGATCCCGTCCGCGAGGTGGGCCGCGCGACCGCGGTTGTAGGTGAGAATGGCCCACGAGATGACCGGCGTCGGGGTCACGCCCTCATCACGCTGGATGATGGTCTCGACGCCATTTGCCGTCAGCACCTCGAGGGCAGTGCGTTGTGCGACGTCGGACAGCGCGTGTGTATCCTTTCCCATGTAGAGTGGTCCGTCGATGCCGAGCTCGCGACGGTGATCGCAGATCGCCTGAGCGATCGCGGCAATGTGCCACTCCGTAAACGAACCGTTGAACGGCGAGCCGCGATGCCCGCTGGTTCCAAAGATCACGAGCTGGCTCGGGTCATCGATGTCCGGCTTCCATTCGTAATACGCCCGCACCAAGCGGTCGACGTCGACGAGAATCGACGCGGGGGCGGGTTTGCCCGCCAGGGGGGAGATCGTTCCGCGTTCATTTGCTGTCTGCGCCACGGTATTCTCCGCTCGTTCCACACGAGTGTAGTCAACACGACGACGGCGACGCGAGACTCCATGACTCAGAACTCGAACCGCGCGCCGACGCGAAGCTGCCGCGGAGGAAGGAACTGCTGGCCGGCCTGCCGGGCCGCCGGCACACTCGACGCGCCGGCAACACCAAAGTCCGGATTGAGCGAGCCGAACGTGCTCTCGACGAAGCTGTCGTAATCGCTGACGGTCTCCTTGTTGAAAATGTTGAAGACGTCAGCGACGAACGTCAGTTTCCGCTGCCCGCCGAAGTTCACGGGGTACGAAGCGTGGCCGTCGAGTACCGTCGTGAACGGCGTACGCGCGCGGATGCCCTCTGATGTCAAGAACCCTTCGCCGCGCGGCGTCAGAGGAATCTCGCCACCGTTCTGATAGACAGGATTGGCTGCGAGTGCGGTCAGTGGTTTGCCCGAACTCATGTTCAATCCGGCCGCCAGTGTCAATCCAAAGTTCAGGCGATACGATCCGTACGCCTTGACCTGGTGCGGTCGATCGAGCGGGAGCGGCCCCGATCCCAGATCGCCCAGAAACCGGATATCTCCGAGATAACCGAACCGCGGGGCGCCGATCGCCGTGTAGCTCGGATCGTTGCTGGGGAAGTCGAAGAGCGAGCTGATCCCCGGATCGGATTGGCCGTTGTCATCCCGGTAGAAGCCCTCGAAGTTGCCTCTGAGGCGGGACCACCGATACGACGCCTGAATCGCCCAGTTGTCACTGAGCCGCTTGTTCGCCGTGGCCTCGATCGCGTCGTAATCGTGGACCGCCGACTCGAAGCTGGCGCCCAACCCTCCAAGCACCGGCGTGTTCGGTCCCGGATTGGTGAGCGTGTAATCGGCGGTGGCGGCGCCTGGAATCCGGAGGTCGGTCGCGACAATCGGAAACGGTTGCACATCTTCCAGCACGCGCCCCACATCGCGATGGACGTAACGAACGCCGAGCGTGAGATTGCTCGGCAGCTCGTACTCGCCTCCGGCGATGTACTCATTGTTGTAGCTGAGCTTCACATCAGGATCGATGAGATCGGCGCTGCCCCCAAGCAGCGTGTAATGGTTCGTCGTCTGTTGCCCGACGGGCCCGGCGAGCACGCCGTTGGGAATCGGGCGCGTGAGCGCTGCATCGAAGTAGTCCGCCGTGATCGTGGCGTCAGCCGAGAGCGCGCGCGCAGCAAGATCGTTCGGAACGCGCGAGTAATAGCGTCCGTAGCTGCCGTAGATTTTCGCTCGGCCCGTCTTCGTCGGATCCCAGGTGGCGCCGATCCGGGGAGCCCAGTTCTGCTTCAGCGTGAAATCCTGCACCAGCGTGCCCGAGAGGCTTTCCTGCTCGTAACGTACACCTGGCCGGAAGGTCAGATGATTCCCGATCTGCCACGAGTCCTCGGCAAAGCCGGCCCAATATCGCTGCGAGGTATCGCGTCCCGCATTGAGGTTGGCTCGGACGACGCGAAAGATTCGTCCCAAACTCGGATCCGAGAGGATGTCGATCTGCGCGCCGGTCGCGCTCCGATCGCCAGCCGGTGTGATGAAGGTCGGTCCCGTCCGCTGGTTGATCTGGCTGTAGTCGACGTGGTTATAGTTGAATCCATAACCAATCTGATGCTGACCCGCGCCTTCGAGAATTGTTGTGGCCTTTGCGTGAGCCTGCCAGCTGACGCTCTTGTTGCCGGCTTCGTAGAACCCGATGCCGCCGGTGCGGACGTTCGGCACAACCGTACGGTCGGTGATCTGCGGTTCGTTCACCGACGGGACCTCCGTGATGCGATTGAGGGCATGGCCGACGGACGCGTCGAGCAGAAATCGTTGCGTAAATACGCCGCTGTACCGTCCCGTCTGGTTGTGGCCGCCGTACTGATCGAGTTCGCTGAAGCCCGACGTCGTCGTGTTGAGCAGTGAAATGGTCCGTTGCGGACCCTTGTCGCCGTGTGCCGGGTCGCCAAAGAACGATCCGTCAAAGCGATGTTCGGGCGTGACCTGCCAGGTACCTTTGGCGGCATAGTTCACGACGCGCCGATCCCGGTCGACAGGCCCGAGTCTGGCCAGTGGGAAATTCGGAGGTGCGATGAACGTGCGCGTCTCCCATTGCGGATCGAACGCGGCGAAGTAGAACAAGTGATCGTGTACTACCGGGCCGCCAATGGTCGCGCCCGAGTCGCTCAGCTGCGTTTGCACGGTATTCACGGTGCCGTTTGCGGTCTGGACTTGACGCCACGAATTCTCGAAGCTGTGCGGATGGATGTATCCGAATACGCTGCCGCGGAGGTCGTTCGATCCGCTCTTCGTGACGACGTTGATCACGCCGCCGGTGCTTTCGCCATACTCGGCTTCGTAGCCACCCGTCTTCACCTGAACCTCCTGCATGAAGTCGTATGGCGTCCCGTTGCCGAGTGAACCAAAGATGATGGAATACGAGCCGAGTGCGCCGTATCCGCCGTTGGTGATATTCAGCCCATCGACGATGTACTGGTTTTCAAGGCCGCTCGAACCCGACACCGACGGGTTGGCGCTTCCGAGATTGCCGCTGCTGCTGACACCCGGTGCAAGGTACAGCGTGTCGCTGAAGCGGCGTCCGATTGGGAGCTCCGACAATGTCGCGCTGTCCAGATTCGAGCCGGTCGTTGTCTGAGTGGGATTGACCACAGGCGCCGCCCCGCTGACGGTAATGTTTTCAGTCAACGTGGCGAGCTCCATGGTCAGCGGTAGATCGACCGTCTGATCGAGGCGAACCTGAATGTCGGTGCGCTCGATGGTCTTGAACCCCTGCAGCTCCGCCTTCACCGAATACAGGCCAGGCGTGAGGAAGGGCAGGTTGAAGCGACCCTGATCGTCGCTCACCGCGCTCTTGGCGCCCTGCGGCCCGGTGGCCGTGACGGTCACACCAGGCATGACGAGACCTTGTGCGTCGACGATGCGGCCGCTTATGCTGCCGGTAGTTGATTGAGCGTGCGCCATTGCGGTGTTCAGCACCAACCACATGAGCGCGAGCGTGACTGCCAGACATCTCATCGTTCCACTCCTTGCGCGGCCGGGGAATCCGACTCGCGATATCGCCGATGCGCACTGAGGCAAACGCCGGACCACTGGTCACGCCCGGAATCTCGCGTCCGAACAGCGCGCGTGTGCATCCCTGAGCGGGCACTGTGCGCGCGTGAGCAAGAGCTGCTCGAGATAGTTGTTGCCACGGATGAAATGCCGCGTGCGGCAAGGGTGCGTCAGTGCAGGGGGAATGGGACCGCGCGATCGGGATTGCACCCCGCCGGCAGCGCGATCTCGCGCGGCGTCACATTCCCGACGTAACACCCCGGTATCAAATAGATAATCGTCGGGGTCCGAGGCGACGGTTCCGGCGTCCGCTGGCGGGGCGGCTCGACAGAGGAGCGAAGCGCCTTCATCTCGCCGTGGTATCTGACCACTCGATCCGCCGCAATCTGTATGTCGACATGCAGCGCCTCATAGCCCTCTGCGCGCAACTCGACGACGTGCGGTCCCGCGTTGAGCGTCAGCTCGCCACCGTTGGTGTCACTCAGCAGACCGACGTAGTAGCCATTGACGTAAATCTGAGGATCGACACCGGACTGCAGTTCGAGAACCAGCCATCCCGTCGCACCCTGCGGCGGTGTCGGCGACGGCGTCAGCGGACTCGGCTCCGGCGTTTCGGGAATGGAGGGATACGGCCAGTCGAACGCCGGCCAGTACAGAAACCGCGAGCCGCCGCCTCGCCGATGTTCGGGTCGTTCGGGTCGTTCGATTCGTTCGGATCGTTCTGTCCTTCTCTGCGGCACACCCATCGATCGGAGCGGCAGGCCGATCGGTGGCAGCGTTAATCCGATTTGCGGCAGCGGCAAACCGATAGACGGACGAGACGCTTCATCAGTACGGTGAGCAGGCTGGTGCGACTGTCTATCGCGCGATTGCGCGGCGGCGGGGACGACGAACGCGATCACCAGCGCGGCAGGCAGCGTCACGGCGCGCATCAGACCTGCCCGAAGAATGCGACGCAGGTCACCACGAGTGCAGGAGAACGGCTGCAGGCTCATTCGGATCGCTCGATTCCGTATCGACGCAGCCGTACGTAGAGCTGCGTCCGCGTGAGACCAAGGCGGTGTGCCGCCTCCGTCTTGTTCCACCCGGTCTCGCGCAGCACGTTTTCGATCGTCTGCTGTTCGAGCGTCGACAGGTCGTGCGGGACCGCGGCCGCCGCGCTCTTCGCGTGCAGTGACAGATGGCGACGCTCGATGACGCCGTCGTCGCTCAGAATGGCCGCAGACTCGAGCGCGTTCCGCAACTCGCGGATATTCCCAGGCCAGCTGTGCGCCACGAGTGCATCGTGCGCGTCGGCGGAGAGACGCGCATGCGGGCCGCGACGTGCACCCGCCAGATCGGTCAGGAACTGCTCCGCCAGCAGAGGCACATCGCTGATTCGATCGCGCAACGGTGGAATGCGGATCTCGAACACCTGCAGCCTGTAGAAAAGGTCCTCGCGGAACAGTCGTCGCTCGACTGCCTGGCGCAAGTCGCGGTTGCTTGCGGCAATCAGCCGCACGTTCGCCGTCTGCGTCCGTATCCCGCCCAGTCGCTGGAACTCGCGCTCCTGGAGGAAGCGCAGGAGTTTTGCCTGCGCGAACGGGCTCATTTCGCTCACTTCGTCGAGAAACAGAACACCCCCCGCGGCCACTTCGACCAGGCCGGCCTTTGCCTGATTCGCGCCCGTAAAAGCACCGCGCTCGTAACCGAAGAGCTCAGACTCGAACAGCTGCTCCGGCACTGCCGCGCAATTGATCGCGACGAACGGACCGTCTTTGCGTGGTGACGCTTGATGAATGAACCGGGCGACGACTTCCTTGCCCGTGCCTGACTCCCCCTGCAGAAACACAGTGACGTCGGTCGGCGCCACGCGCAACGCGCGCGCGAGCACTCGCTGCCACGCGTCCGATCGACCGACGATGCGATGCCGGGCAGGCAGTTCCGCACCGTGGTCGGTCAGCGCGCGCACACGGCCGACCACGCGTTCGGACCGACCGCGCGCTTCAGCGCGATCGCGTTCGGCCGCCGCCAGCTGCTCGTGCGCCACCGAGACGGCCACATAGTCAGCCACGTGGCGCGCGGCCGGTACGTCGTTCAGGGAATAGGCATTGGTCTGTCTGGAGAAGAATCCCAATCGCATCATTTGGTCGTTGGCAACTGCACGAATGATCAGGGCAGACCGGTACCTCGCTGCGACCAACGCGTTGATGCTCTTTTCAGAATCGGCAGGTGCCAGGCGTACGCGTCGCAAATCGCTCGCGATCGTGTACTCGTTCTGCTCGGCGGTCGTGCACCACCCGTGTTCCGGCAATTCGTCGGTCGAGCGTGCCTCGAGCGTCGCGCGGCCGGCACGGTCCGTGAACCGCAGGCCAAGCGCGTCGTGCGGGACGACCTGCTGCACGATCTCCGAGATGCGAGGAAACACTGACCTGATGTCGAGCACACCGGCGATCGTGCGCAGCAGCTCGGTAGCGGTCTCGCCGACAAACAGAGTGCGGGATGGAGTGGCGGTCCGAGCCAACCGGTTCCTCTCAGAGAGGACCGGTTCGTCGCGGCTCATCGTCAAGACTGCGTTCATGGCTTACGTCCTCACGCAAACGTGTTGACCGCCGCGCACAGCAACCACCGAGGGCAACTGAGGTGCCAAGGGCTGGCTGAGTGAAACGTCCGCGGAAATCCGGCGGGCTTTGTGTTCCGCCGTCGGAGTTCATGCCTGCTGTCGCGCATTGTGCGTGTCGGCGCGCAGACGGCGACCCAGATGTCGTGGTGTGACGTCGCGCCGATTTCAGACAGCGGAGGATCGTCGGTATCGACCGTCAATCGTCCGCACGAGAAACTTGAGGTCGTGCAGCCGGCTGAGCACGAGCGCGCACGTGCCGTGCTCAAGCGCCCAGAAGCGGGCGCCCTCCTCCACGTCGAGCTCGAGGCCAGGCGCCTCTTCGAATTCCTCTCGAATGCGTTGAACCAGTTTGGCGAACCGGAGTCGGTCAGAAGTCAGAATACCCATATCCCACGAACACTCGTACCAGGCTGTTCACGCGCTCACGCGTCGGGGTGGACGATGCCCTCAGTCCCAATGAGGGCGGCCGTAATGGACGGCCGCACCTGGTCGGAGCAATGCCTTCGCCGTTCGTGCGCAACGGGGCACAATCGCGAAACGCGGGCATTTACCGGAGTTAGCGACGCCGTTCGGAAAGATCGCGGGTTGCGGCCCGCGGCTGTCTTGTCTGCCCGCCCCCATTCTGTCTGCAGGCGTGCGTGCGGCAGGGTTCGAGAGAGACGGGGCCTGTCAGCGATGATTCGCAACGCGGGTACCACCATCCAACCGCCCACAACGCGTTCAAAACGGGCGCGTGTATGACAGGCATGGTCTGTCGTCGCGCACCATGTGTGCCGGGATGCGGTGGATTGAACGGCCACGCACACCCCATGGCCTCGCAAGGCTGGGACGGCTCCGCACGATTCATGGAGCCACCTCGGTCGGACGAGGAGACCTTCGGTTGCTGGTTTGAAGCCCTGGAGGTCGGCGACTACGGAACAGTCGCCTGTGGGCACGTCTTCGAAACGGAAGCGACCTTGCTCGTCGGATACCTCGCTGCGGGGTTCAGTACCGGCGCACATCAATGTCAGCGTGACGCCAGGAACCATCACCGGCTGACCCTCGGGAGCCGGGAGCGTCGATTCCGTGCGATGCGACCGTCGTCTTCAGTTGAAGAAGCACGTCGGCGTTGCGCACGGACGCGCAGTCTGCTCGCCACCGCGCATGGGCGCGAGTGCGAAGCTCAGGCCAACGGCGCTCCAGAACAGCATCCGCAGCTTGCGGATGAGCGCGAGGATCAGTCCGGTAGCGGGACCGAGCGCGAGAAGGTGCGCGACGGCTGCTGCACTCGCTTCGTCGACGCCCATGCGCATCGGCACCATCTTGAACAGCATCGTGACGCCGCGGTTGACGGTCTCGAGTACGACGGCCGCTCTCAACGCCGGGGTGCCCGGACTGATCAGCATCAGCGTGAAGTAGGCCTCGGCGATCCCCAGTACGTGGTACAGCAGCTCGAGTCCCGCGATTTGCCAGACCCGGTTGCGTTGACGAATCGCGAACGCAGCCAGCGGCATCAGGAGCCGCGGGAACTTCGCAACCGCTGCGAAGCCGGCCACCATGAGCAATGCGAACGGCAAGAGCGCCGACGGCCCCAGGATCGAAACCACCCCGGCCACCAACAGCGGCACGAGCGACGCACCGTAGAATGCCAGCTCGATGAGGAGCGCGCGGAACGCCGTCCCGAAGGGCAGTCGGTGCGCAACGTGTTGGGCTTTCGCCGGCTCGCCCACGACGAATCCCATCGGGAGCAGCGTGTTCAAGGCTTCACCGGCGAGTCGGGCCTTGAACGCGTCTCGAACCGGCAGTGCGGCCGGCACCTCGAACGTCCGGACCCATGCCAGGGCTCTTGCGACTTCGCGGAGTCCCGAGAGCAGGAGAATGACGGCAAACCCCCACCCTATCTGGGTGATCGCGTCCAGGATTCGCAAGACGCCGAGGACGTGCATCGAGATGAGGAATGCCGCTGCGCCGATGGCGGTGGCACCGGCGACAAGGACTCGCTTCACGGCTCTCCTCAGCGCGCGGGCGGCTGACCCGGCGCGTCGTCGTCGAGCGTCAGGCGAACCTCCAGCCACCAGCGTGGCCGAAAGGTGATCCCGAGCGGCGTCTCAGTCAGCGGTCCATCGGCGGCGTACGTCATCGAAAAGTCTGTCAGCTCGCCGTCGCCAAGATTCTTGATCTGGAACTGCGACGTAAGGGCGTGGCCGTATGTTCTGCGGCCCACCCGAGCGTCGGACACCGCGCGCGTCCGTGTGACCCGCAGCTCGTACAGCCTCCCGTGATAGACGAAGTGGAGCGGATCGCCGGCGGTGACCTGTCGTGACGTCTGCCACTGATCGACCTGGGCGTGGATCATATCTGCGAGCGTAACCAGGAATCCGGGCCGCGTCCCGGGAGGGAGTCGAACCACGCGCGTCCCGCTGTCCGGCGATTCGCCTTTGGCAAG
>Ga0209438_1000090_pt1 | contig 22333 bp, 21 predicted proteins | sample GraSoi_2013_20cm_FD_185825 | JGI IMG/M metagenome (GOLD analysis project Ga0209438, IMG submission 185825) | Grasslands soil microbial communities from the Angelo Coastal Reserve, California, USA - Sample 9_17_2013_20cm (SPAdes) (version 2) | ecosystem: Environmental > Terrestrial > Soil >...
GGTCTGGCAATACCCCATCAAGGTTGACGGAACGTTCGCTTAACCATCGCCCTGTAGACCGGATGACAGTCGAAAAACGTGAGCGTGGAGGCTCCGGAATGAAAAATCAGATGCGTATCCTCCAGGGTTTGAAGTTGGCCGCGGTGCTCGCGGTGGCGCTGTCGATGGGCGCCTGCGCCAACAAGAACCTCGGCGCCGACGGCGCGATGGCAAGCGCGGCGACCCCGGGCAGCCAGCAGGATTTCGTGGTCAATGTCGGCGACCGCGTATTCTTCGAAAGCGACCAGACCGATTTGACGCCGCAGGCGATCGTTACCCTGGAGAAGCAGGCGCGCTGGCTGCAGACCTACAACCGCTATGCCTTCACCATTGAAGGCCATGCGGACGAGCGTGGCACCCGCGAATACAACATTGCGCTTGGCGCCCGCCGTGCCCAATCGGTTCGGACCTTCCTGGCGTCGCGCGGCATCGATCCCTCGAGGATGCGGACCATCTCCTACGGCAAGGAACGTCCGGTCGCGGTGTGCAACGACATCTCGTGCTGGTCGCAGAACCGCCGCGCTGTCACGGTGTTGAACGCCAGCTCCTGAGGCGTTGCCTCTTTCGAAAAATCTCATCGCCGGCGCCTTCGGGCGCCGGGTTTGTTTTGGCGGCTTCGGTCCGCCATCATTGAAGTTTCGGATCGCAGCCACGGCGCGTTCAGGCCATCGGGGGCTACCGCGCGCCTGGAACTGATACCGGACCTTAGGCATGAAACGAGCGGATCGGGCACTAGTCACATTTTTGGCGTACTCCGTCTCTCAATGTGTGCCGCATTCGATGTCACGCCGTTTTCGTCATCAGGCCAGAATGTCATCCAGGTTTCATGGAATTACACGTGCCGCGGCCATGGCCGCGATGCTGGCGCTTGGTTCGGATGCTTTCGCGCAGTCCGAGGATGTCGACCCCGAAATGCGGATTCAGCAGCTCGAGAATCAGCTACGGCAGCTCACCGGCCAGAATGAGGAGCTGCAATACCGCAACCGGCAGCTCGAAGAGCGCTTGAGGTTGCTTCAGGGCGGTGCGCTTGCCGCGCCCGGCGGTCAACCCGCCGTCGGCCAGCCCAACATCGCAGCAGTTCCCCCGATCCAGCCGAATCCGGCGTATCGGCCGCCGCAACCCCAGCCGGGTTATGACCAGCAGATTGCCGCTCCGGCGCCGATCGTGCAGGACCCGCAGGCAGCGCCTCCCGGCGCGCCCCAGGGCCGGCGCCGTGGCGATGCCTTCGATCCCAGCCAGAGCCCGAATGCCCCGGGGGCGCCGCAGGCCCTCGGTGGCGGTCAGCTTCCGCTTCCCGCTGGGGCACCGGTCGGCGCTCCCGGTGGACGCAGCGCCGGCGAGCCGCTCGATCTGGCGAACACCGGCGGTGCGCGCAACCCGCCGGGGGCGTTGCCGCCGCCTCCGCGAAGCCCAGGCGCGAGCGCTGCGCTGACCACCTTGCCGCCGTCGGCGACGCCGCGGGACGAGTTCGACCTCGGCATCGGCTATATGCAGCGCAAGGACTATGCGCTGGCCGAAGAGACCATGCGCAACTTCGTGCAAAAATACCCGAGCGATCCCCTGGTCGCCGACTCGCAGTATTGGCTCGGCGAGAGTTTTTTCCAGCGCCAGCAATATCGCGATGCCGCGGAAGCCTTCCTCGGCGTGACCACCAAGTTCGACAAATCGGCGAAAGCCCCCGACGCCCTGCTGCGGCTGGGACAATCGCTGGCGGCCCTGAAAGAGAAGGAAGCCGCGTGTGCGGCGCTCGGCGAGGTGACGCGGAAATACCCGCGCGCCTCGAGCGGCGTCAAACAGGCCGTGGACCGCGAGCAAAAGCGGGTTAAGTGCTAAAGAGTGCTGGCGGACCTGATCCGAGGTGGAAACCGGGTTTCCGAACGCCATGCCCAACGACGACAATTCCCCGATCTCGGCTCAGGAGGCAAAGCGCCTGTTCGCGGATTGGAGGGGCGTTCCCGCGATCGTTCTCGCCGTTTCCGGCGGTCCCGATTCCATCGCGCTGATGTGGCTTGCGGCGCGCTGGCGGCGCGCTTTGGCGCGCGGCCCGCGCCTTATCGCCGTCACGGTCGATCACGGCCTGCGGCCCGGGGCCGCAGCCGAGGCGCGTGAGGTCAAGCGCCTGGCGCGCAGCCTCGATCTTCCCCATCGCACGCTGCGCTGGACCGGTCCCAAACCGAGAACCGGATTGCCAGCCGCGGCACGGGCAGCGCGTTATCGCCTGCTGGCGCAAGCCGCGCGTGCCAGCGACGCGACGCATATCCTCACCGCGCATACCCGCGACGACCAAGCCGAGACGCTGTTGATGCGAATGCTGCGCGGCAGCGGCATCGCCGGTCTCGCGGCGATGGCGCGAGAGTCCGAGCGCGATGGCTTGGTGCTGGCACGCCCGTTCCTGGATATTTCGAAATCGCAACTCATCGCGACACTCAGGAAAGCCAAGGTCGGCTTCGCCGAAGACCCGACCAACCGCGACACCAGCTTCACGCGTCCGCGTCTGCGTACCTTGATGCCGGTTCTCGCCGCCGAGGGCGGCGATACGCGCAATCTGGTGCGGCTCGCCTCGCGGCTTGCCCGCGCAAACGCTGCGGTGGAAGTGTTGGTCGATGGCGCCGAGCGCTATCTCGCGCTCAGGGATCGCCAAGCCTTGCATTCGGGATTCAACGCCGAGACCTTTGACGCCGGGCGATTGGATGCCAAGAGCTTCGATGCAAAGGCTTTTGCCGCCATGCCCGACGAAATTCGTCTGCGGTTATTACAGCGCGTAATTGATCGGATCGGTCATGAGGGACCGGCAGAACTTGGCAAGGTCGAAGCCTTGTTGTCGGCATTGGACCTGGCCGCCGCCGAGAACAATGCAGGGCGCCGGCCAAGGCTGAAACAAACCCTCGCCGGCGCGCTGATCAGCCTGATCGATAGTCGGATCCGTATCGAGCCGGCGCCGCCGCGCCGCCGTTCGGGATGAAGCCGGCTCGAATACCGCCGCAAATCGCTTGGGAGTCTTAACCACCCCCGAAAACGCTGGCTTTACGGCCATTATTTGAACGGGAATCGCGCTAACATGCGTTAAATAGTCCGCGTGGTTCCCTTGGCAGCGACCGGGGCGACACCTAGATTGTAATGCAGCCGACCGAGGGCTTTCTCGGCGCCTGCCCAATGAAACTGCCCAAGGAATGAGGCCGCGATCCGCGCGACCACGAAGGAAGACCGATGAACGCCAATCTGCGCAATTTCGCCCTCTGGGTCATCATAGTTTTGCTGCTGTTGGCACTGTTCACGCTCTTCCAGAATCCGGGTCAGCGCGCGTCCTCGCAGGACATCTCCTTCTCGCAGCTGTTGACCGAGGTCGACCAGAACCACGTTCGCGACGTCGTCATCCAGGGACCGGAAATCCACGGCACCTTCACCAACGGCTCGAGCTTCCAGACCTATGCGCCGAACGATCCGACGCTGGTCTCGCGCCTGTATAACGGCAAGGTCTCGATTACCGCGAAACCGCCTGGCGACAACGTGCCGTGGTTTGTGTCGCTGCTCGTCTCATGGCTGCCGTTCATCGCGCTGATCGGGGTGTGGATCTTCCTGTCGCGGCAGATGCAGGGCGGCGCCGGCAAGGCGATGGGTTTTGGCAAATCGCGGGCCAAGATGCTGACCGAAGCGCATGGCCGCGTGACCTTCGAGGATGTCGCCGGCGTTGATGAGGCCAAGCAGGATCTGCAGGAGATCGTGGAATTCCTGCGCGATCCCGGAAAGTATCAACGGCTGGGCGGTCGGATTCCGCGCGGCGTGCTGCTGGTCGGCCCTCCCGGCACCGGCAAGACGCTGATCGCGCGAGCGGTCGCCGGTGAAGCCAACGTTCCCTTCTTCACGATCTCCGGCTCGGACTTCGTCGAGATGTTCGTCGGCGTCGGCGCCAGCCGCGTCCGCGACATGTTCGAACAGGCCAAGAAGAATGCGCCCTGCATCATCTTCATCGACGAAATCGATGCGGTCGGCCGCCATCGCGGCGCCGGCCTCGGCGGCGGCAATGACGAGCGCGAGCAGACGCTGAACCAGTTGCTGGTCGAGATGGACGGTTTCGAGGCCAATGAAGGCGTGATCCTGATCGCGGCGACCAACCGGCCGGACGTGCTGGATCCGGCGCTATTGCGCCCGGGCCGCTTCGACCGCCAGGTGGTGGTGCCGAACCCGGATGTCGTCGGTCGCGAACAGATCCTCAAGGTTCACGTCCGCAAGGTTCCGCTGGCCCCTGATATCAACCTGAAAACCATCGCGCGCGGCACGCCCGGATTCTCCGGCGCCGACCTGATGAACCTCGTCAACGAGGCGGCGCTGACGGCGGCACGGCGCAACAAGCGCATGGTGACGCAGGCCGAGTTCGAAGAGGCCAAGGACAAGGTGATGATGGGCGCCGAGCGCAAGTCGCTGGTGATGACCGAAGAAGAGAAGATGCTGACCGCCTATCACGAAGGCGGCCACGCCATCGTCGGCCTCAACGTGATTGCGACCGATCCGATCCACAAGGCGACCATCATTCCGCGCGGCCGTGCGCTCGGCATGGTGATGCAGCTGCCCGAGCGCGACAAGCTGTCGATGTCGCTGGAGCAGATGACCTCGCGGCTTGCCATCATGATGGGCGGCCGTGTCGCGGAGGAACTGGTGTTCGGCCGCGAAAAGGTCACCTCGGGTGCCGCGTCGGATATCGAGCAGGCCACCCGGCTGGCGCGGATGATGGTCACGCGCTGGGGCCTGTCGGAAGAACTCGGCACCGTGTCCTATGGCGAGAACCAGGACGAGGTTTTCCTGGGGATGTCGGTATCGCGCACCCAGAACGCCTCCGAAGCGACCGTTCAGAAGATTGACAGCGAGATCAGGCGTCTGGTGGAAGAAGGCTACAACCAGGCAACCAAAATCCTGACCGAGAAACGCGCCGACCTTGAAGCCTTGGCGAAAGGCCTGCTGGAATACGAAACCCTGACCGGCGATGAGATCATCGACCTGCTCAAGGGCAAGAAGCCGAACCGCGAGTCGGTGCTCGAGCCCACCACGCCGCGTACCTCGGCAGTGCCGCCGGCCGGCAAGCCGCGCCCGCGTCCCGATCCGGACCCCGGCCTGGAGCCGCAGCCGCAGGCGTGAAGGGCGAGGGGTTTACAATCGAATTGACTTGGGAACGGGCGCATCGTGCGCCCGTTCTTTTTATGGACTGCTCCGCGCTGGCGATCTGCTCCATTGGGGGAGTTTGGTATGCATGTCGTTGAATGCGATGTTCCGTCGAGCAGCGTTCTGAGCCGAGACCTGATCAGAACGGTCCACTTTCACGATTCCTACCGCGCGCCGCTGGCGCACCCGGAACTTGGAATCGTCGATATCTTCTTTGCTTTGTTCGGACACACTCCGCTCTGGATGAAACTGCTGCTGATTGTCCGGAACACGATAGCCGGCTTGTTCGGACTAGAGGTTCCGACGGTCGGCGAAATCATGAAACCTGAGGTGAGATGCGCGTACAGCGTTGGTGAGAAGATCGGGCCTTGGCCGATCTTCCACATTGACGACAATGAAATTGTCGCCGGACGAAACAACAAGCACATGGACTTCAGGCTTTCGGTATTGAAGGCGATGGACGGCGATGCGATGAGCGTCGTCGTCTCGACGATCTGCACGGTGCATAACGTCTTTGGAAGAATCTATCTGTTGTTCATCGTTCCTTTCCATCGGATGGGCGTTCGTTCGTTGATATCGAACGCGGTGGCGGCCAAGCGACTATAATTTCCAGCAGACGGTGAATTGAGAAGTCTTCCGGGTCTGTCCTTTCCGGATCACCCAGCGAACAGCATTTCATGCCGAGCGGCGGTCGAGATTTTGCGGCGTCATTACGACCGCAACGATTGCCGCCGTGACTAACACGGTAGCTTCCTGGCTCGCCTTCCGCACCGAGAGCTGGCAGCGTTCATTCACTGGCTGCCGATGTTCTCGCGGGCCTTTCTCACCGAGGGGAAGGCGCCATGGTGGAAGCTACAAAGCCTTTTCGCGCTGCTCCGGTTTTTCGGCGGCACCGAACAGCTGGCGTGGATACTCCAGTGGATCATGACAGCTACAGTCGCAGTTGGGCTTGCTTTGATGTGGCGCAGCCCGGTGCGCTATTCGTTGAAAGCGGCCGCGCTCGCGGCCGGCACCTTGCTGACCACGCCCTACCTGTTCATGTACGGCATGATGGTGCTGGCCATAGCGGTGGCCTTCCTGGTCCGCATCGGGCTCAAGACCGGCTTTCGCCGATATGAGCTTCCGGCGCTCGCAAGCGCGCTCGCATTGATCGTGACGTTTATCTTCACGGGGGCGCCGGTCGGTCTCGGCGCCACGCCGATCGTCGCGGCCCTGATCTTGCGCCGCGCCGGTCCCTGGTGGCGGCGTGAGCAGGGGCCCTCGTTGATATCACCCGCGCACGCCTAGGTTTTAATGCCCGACCGAATCGTCATATTTGCGTCTTGTCAGACCGCCTGAATAGTTGTTCAGTTCTTCAAAGCGGCTTGCCTGCAAACCGCTCAAAACATTGAAGATGCGCGCTTGCCGACCGAAGCAATTCGGGCGGAACGCGCCCCGGGGACGAGAAACGCGCCATGGTTTACCGGCGGACCCATCAGGTGGTGAAGCGCCTTGCAGCGCGGCGCAGCGCCATTCTGGCGGCGGCGCGGGAGGCTGCTGCGGACGGCGGCATGGCCGCGGTGCAAATCGCGCCGGTCGCGATCCGCGCCGGTGTCGCCGCCGGCACCGTCTACCGCTATTTCCCCTCCAAGGCGGACCTGATTTCCGAATTGATCGCCGACGTCTCGCGCGATGAATTGGCGGCGATCCGCCGCGCGGCGGATGCAGCGCCCGGGCCGTCTTCGGCGCTGGCGGCGGCCGTCACCACGGTCGCCGTGCACGTGTTGTCGCAGCGCAAGCTCGCATGGGGCATCCTGGCCGAACCGGTCGATGTTGACGTCACCGCCTCGCGGCTCGCAAGCCGCCGCGAGATATCAGGCGAGATCGCGGCCCGGATCGACGCCGCGGTCCGCGCCGGCCATCTGCCCGCGCAGGACACTTCTCTGGCCGCGACTGCGCTGCTGGGGGCCTTGCATGAATCGCTGGTCGGGCCGTTGGCGCCGGACAATCTTGACGATCCCGGCAAAATGCGTGACGCCGTTCAAACCGTGACGCTATTGGCGCTGCGCGCCGTCGGCGTGATGGACGCCCGTGCCCGCGGCCTCGTTGTACAGGCGGTGCTGCCGGCGGTGCTACCGGCGAAAACGCTGGTCGGGGCGTAGCTCTCGTCAATTTCACATATTCCGCCGCATTGGTCGTTTAAGAAGCGCACCCTGTTGCACTATCCCAAGGAGCATCCCATGACGACGACATCAGGATCGGCCAAATGGCAGGGCGGCATCAAGGACGGCAAGGGCGCGATTTCGACCAAAAGCGGCGCGCTAAAAGATTATCCCTATGGCTTCGCCAGCCGTTTCGAGGGCAAGCCGGGCTCCAACCCGGAAGAGTTGATCGGGGCGGCCCATGCTGCTTGTTTCACCATGGCGCTGTCGCTGATCCTCGGCGAAGCCAAGCTCACCGCCGAGCAGATGGAAACCAGGGCCGACGTCACGCTGGAGAAGCAGGGCGACGGTTTCGCCATCACATCCGTCCATCTCACCTTGAACGCAAAAATCCCGGGCGCGGACAAGGCGAAATTCGAAGAACTGGCCGGCAAGGCAAAGGCCGGATGCCCGGTATCGAAGCTGTTGAATACCAGGATCACACTGGACGCGACGCTCACGGGCTGAGGGGCTTCGACAACGTCGTCATTCCGGGGCGCGCGGCAGCCCGAACCCGGAATCTCGCGCCGCAACTTCTGGATTTTCGGGTTCGCGTCCTTGACGCGCCCCGGAATGACAATGGGGAGACGCGCCGCGCCTCACATCTCCGCGTCGCCGTCCGGGCCGACCGAGGCGATGCGCAGCATGTTGGTGGTGCCGGGAGCGCGGAGCGGCACGCCGGCGACGATGATGACACGCTGTCCGGCGCGGGCAAAACCGTCGCGAAATGCGATCGAGCCCGCACGGCTGACCATGTCGTCCAAATCCTTGGCGTCTTCGGCGACCACGCAATGCACACCCCAGACCGCGGACAGCTTGCGCCCGGTGGAGAGGTTCGGCGTGATCGCCACCACCGGCGGCTTCGGCCGCTCGCGCGCGACCCGCAGCGCGGTGGATCCTGAGCTGGTCCAGCAAATGATCGCGGACAGGTCGAGGGTCTCGGCGATCTGCCGGGCAGCGTCGGCAATGGCATCGCCGACGGTCGGCTCCGGTTCGGCGCGCTGCGCATTGAGCACGCCGCGATAGGTTGGGTCGCGCTCCACTTCCTCGCCGATGCGATTCATCGTCGCAACGGCTTCGACCGGAAACTTGCCGGCGGCGGATTCGGCCGACAGCATGATCGCGTCGGCGCCTTCGTAGACGGCCGTTGCCACGTCCGAGACCTCGGCGCGCGTCGGCACCGGGGACTGGATCATCGATTCCAGCATCTGGGTGGCGATCACCACCGGCTTGCCGGCGCGCCGCGCCAGCCGCGTCATCTGCTTCTGCAGGCTTGGTACCCGCTCCAGCGGCAGCTCGACGCCGAGGTCGCCGCGCGCCACCATCAGGGCGTCGGACGCTTCCAGGATTTCGGGGAGCCGGTCGATCGCCTGCGGCTTTTCGATCTTGGACATGACCGCGGCGCGGCCGCGAATCATTTTCTTGGCCTCAACGACGTCCTCGGCGCGCTGCACGAACGACAGCGCCACCCAGTCGATTCCCGTCACCAGCGCGGCTTCAAGGTCGGCACGGTCCTTTGGCGTCATGGCGGATACCGGCAGATCGGTATCCGGCAGGCTGACGCCCTTGCGATCCGACATCTTGCCGCCGATCACGACGCGGGTGACGGCGCGTTCGGGCGAAGTCTCCTCGGCGATCAGGCGTACCTTGCCGTCGTCGAGCAATAGCGCATGCCCCGGCTTGAGCGCTGCCAGAATTTCCGGGTGCGGAAGCTGAACGCGGGTGTTGTCGCCGGGAGCCTTGTCGGAATCGAGGACAAAACTTTCGCCGTTGTGAAGCTGGATCGCGCCCTCGGCGAACGAGCCCAAGCGAAGTTTTGGGCCCTGCAGGTCGACGAGAATGCCGATCGGCCGTCCGTAGCTGGACTCCACGTTGCGAATGGTCTTGACCAGTTCGCGCATCTTGTCGTGCGAGGTGTGGCTCATATTGATGCGGAAGACGTCGGCGCCGGCCTCAAACAGGCGCCGGATCATCGCGCTGTCGGAGGATGCGGGGCCAAGCGTTGCCAGGATCTTGATGCGGCGCAGGCGCCTCATGGCTTGTTTCCGGGCGCGACGCCTGGCGGCAGACCAGACCCGCCCGGAGGCGTCCCGCCCGGCGAACTCGAGATGCCCGGAAGGTTTCCGGGTCCGCCCGGGCCGACCGTTCCCGGGATTCCCGGCACCCGCTGCGCGGGCTGTTCGTTGGATTCGGTCAGCTGTACGGTCCAGGCGCGCTGCTCGCCGGTATCGACCTCGAAAAAGCCGGTCCGATCGAAACCGCGCGCCAGGCAATTCTCGGTGCCCTTGATGGTGAATTCCTTGTCGCGCGAACACATGAAGGCCTGCCCTGACCACTCGCCGCCTCGGTCGTAGTCCAGCGCATAGATGTAATAATACCGTGCAACCAGCGTGCCGCGCAGCAGCGTCTCGCAGCTCCGAGAGGACACGTTCCACCAGCCTTCGGTGGTCCAACCCTCGGCGTCCTTGTAGCCGAGCGCAATGCCGACCCGGCTCGAGGTGTTGTTGCAGAGACGAAAGTCCGCCGCTGCCGGATTGCTCCACAGGCACATCACGGCAAGCGCCGCCACCGGCACGAGACCGGCGGCCATGCGAACGGAGAAAAGGTTGGGGCGAACAGAATTTCTCAAGATCATTTTCGCGAAGCTATATGAACTCATTGACGATTTCGCGTAGGCCAGCGGGAGCTGTCAACGGCGGAAGGTGATATTTTGGGGAACCGGCGGCCAAATCCCGCCCCTTCATGCTCTGTTTGCGCTGCGATATGGTAAAATCTGTGACAACTCCCACCTAATATCAATAAGCTTGGCGCAAAACGGCGAGATCACGGTCATGACCCTTGACGACAAAACCAGAACGGAACTCGAAGCCGCCGTTTTCCGGCGCCTGGTCGAACATCTGCGCTCCCGCACCGATGTCCAGAACATCGATCTCATGAATCTTGCGGGCTTCTGCCGCAACTGCCTGTCCAACTGGCTCAAGGAGGAGGCCGACGCGCGGGGCGCCGAGATAAGCAAGGACGAAAGCCGCGAGGCCGTCTACGGCATGCCCTATGAGACCTGGAAGTCGACTTTTCAGGGCAAGGCCAGCCCCGAGCAGCTCGCGGCGATGAAAAAAGCCCAAAGCGGGCACTGAGTCTTCCCGTCATTGCGAGCGAAGCGAAGCAATCCATAGCGACGAGAGACTGGATTGCTTCGTCGCTTCGCTCCTCGCAATGACGACAGCGGGGGTAGCTTTCCTCTTTCTTCTGTGGGCGCGCTGTGGATGAGCGCGATGTTGCCTTGACGCCAGGCACCGCACTCTTGAGGGTCATGTTGGGATGCGGTGCGTGGGAAAGCGTGCGGCGCTTCCTCCTCAGCATCAACCCTCAGTTCCATCCAGGAGTACCCGATGGCCACCACTGCTGCCGCCGTCAAGGAAGCGCCCGCGACAAAATTTGCCAAAGACCAGCTCAAGGCCATCATCGAGCGCATCGAGCGGCTGGAAGAAGAAAAGAAGACCATCTCGGACGATATCCGCGACGTCTACGCGGAGGCCAAGGGCAACGGCTTCGACGTCAAGGCACTGCGCGCCATCGTGCGCCTGCGCAAGCAGGACGCCAACGAGCGAGCCGAGCAGGAAACCATTCTGGAAACCTACATGCAGGCGCTTGGGATGCTGTGAATTGCTGACGAAACGAAATCTTGTCGTCCCGGCGCACGCCGGGACCCATAGCCATCGATAGTCGCTGGAATCCGGAGTTAGCTCCGAGTCTCTATCGTGAGGCGCGGGTCATGGGTCCTCGCGTTCGCGAGGACGACGGTGAATGGTGGAAGCGATTACGAGTGTTCGACGAAACGGATCACCGCAGCAGCGCGGTTCGCATCACGAATGAATGTGTGGCGAGCGTCGCGGTCGCCGATCCGGTGAAGCGGTCGCACACCAGTCCCATCTGCGGATCGTCGGAGAAGCTCATGGCGATCGCAGACAGCGGCTTGACGAAATGCGCGCGCATCAGGGTCATGTCGGTATCACCGAGTACGGTCGCGGACATCGACATGCTCGCGCTCGGCGCCAGGATCATCACGCGCATCCAGGTATCGTTGCCGCTGGAAGCCGCGAGCCGCGTCGAGGTCGCCACTACGCTCCCTGGACCTGGCGGTCCCTTGGCGACGACCTGGTCGACTGTGGTGACCGCCGCCGGATATCGAGAAGCTGATGCCGGGCGGACGCTGCGGGGAATCGGCGCGCTCGCCGCCACGATATTGCCGCGGTCAACCGGGGATGAGGAGGCTGGCGCATAGGCCAGTGCCTGCATCGCGGTGGAAACACTTGCGGTCGATTGCGGGTCGGTGGAGGCCAGCGCCTGGCGGGCGTTGAGGGTGGCGACTTGCGCGGGAGTTAGCTGCTTCGGTGCGGTGGCGGCATCGTCCCAGAAGCCGCGGGCGTTAATGATGTCAGCCGGCGTTTGCGGTTTCGCCTCGGCCTTGTCAGCAGATGATGCCTGCGCATCAACCCCGGCCGCCTGCTTCGCCTTCGGGGCCCGGACGCTCTGTACGTCGGCGGAGGCTAGCTGGAACGTCGAGGCGCTTGCCGGCTTTGCGCGCGGCATCGGCACAGGCTCGGTGGATTTGGCGGGGAGGGCGGCGGCCATCAGGCCGGCCGAGGTAGATTTCTGGCCGGCCATCGCGGTGGCGGCGCCCTCGTCATCCTCGTCGTTCGATTTGACCCCGAACAACGCGGCGAACAGGCTCGGTTTGCTCCTGATCGAAGCGTCGTCGCCGTTGCCGCGTTTTTCGATGTCGGCGCGGGCAAGCTCGTATCCCCTCAACGGGTTGCCGTCGGCGGGCACATGCACGGTGCGGCCGTCGGGGAATACGCGGGCCAGCTGATCGTGGGTCATTCGCGGCCAGTGCCGAATGCTGCCGGTGTCGAGATGGACGAAAGGCGAGCCCGATGTCGGATAGAACCCGACGCCGCCGCGCTGCAGACGGAGTCCGGCGTAGCGGATTTGTTCAAGCGGCACGTCCGGAATGAAAAAATCCATGGCGTGGCCGAGCATGTGCTGGCTGAAGCGGGCCACCCCCGAAGAACGGCGGCGGAGCATGGCGTTGGTGGCGGGGGAGCGGTAGGAGGAAATGATGTGGATCGGCTTCTTGCCGTCGACGTCGCGGTAGACTTCCCAGAGGATGTCGAACAGCCGACGATCCATCGTGGTCTGTTCCTGGCTGCGCCAGTCGCGGAGGTAGTGATTGAGCTGCTTCAGCGCTTCTTCGTCATAGCGCCCGTCACGCTTGAAGGTGACGGTAATGTCTTCCTCGGAATGGGTGTGATGGAAGGAAAGGGTGCGGGTTTCGTTGAGCGCGGTCGCATCATGGACCGAGCCGGCTCCCACCAGGAGCAACAATGATGTCAGGCCGAAATGATATCCGGCCCTTGGCAACGACGACGAATTGAATTGGCGTGCGAATCCAGCCAGCACGAATGCTCCCCACCCAGAGGACGACCCATCGAGGAACTCTTCCGCTACCCCGTGTGGCGGAAGAGGGTTAATGCAGTCTTAATGCGGGTGGGTTAATTGAGATTTAAGTCCACCCCCCAAGTCAGGCTAAAGCTAACCCGCCGAGTGTGGCGAAAAAGTGCCCTGGTCAAATACGGGTGGGGATGGTTAATGCGCGCGGCCTCGCCGGGAGGCGAGGCCGTTGATTAAGTTAGGGGAATTCAGGCCGGCCCGCCTGGCAATGGTAAACGATCAGCGGGTGAAGATCCGCCGCTGTTGCTGCTGCAGACGACGGCCCGGGATGGGAGCGGGCGGTACCGGAGCTCCAAACAGCCGTTCGAAGAACGACGGTCCTGAATACGAGGCGCCATAACCGTAATAAGTGTTGTCACTGGCGATGTTGACGCCCTGCGGAAGACCGCCTGTCGGACGGCCGTAGCTCGGCTGGGCACGCGCAACGACGTTTTCCAGATCCTTGTTCCTGGAGTTGCGGAGCAGGGCCAGCATCGCGGCGTCGCGGTTATAGATATCCTTGCGGATTTGCAGCTTACCCGCCTCATCCACAAACGCCGTCTGGTAGGTGATGTTGACCGGTATCGGCGTCGGGAATTTGATGTCGATCTCGCTGTGGCCATACATGCTGCGGATTTTTTCCGCCGTGTAGCGCTCGTTCGGCATGGTGATGTTGAGCAGCGTCGCGGCGTATTGATCCGGATTCTGCACCCGCATGCAGCCATGGCTGAACGCCCGCTCTTCCTTGGCGAACAAATGCTTGTCCGGGGTATCGTGCTGATAGACCAGGAACTTGTTCGGGAAATTGAAGCGGATCCGGCCGAGCGCATTGGCTTCGCCGGGCGGCTGCGAGATATGAATGCCGCCGTCGCGGCCGTATTCCAGCCTCAGCCCCATGCGCTGCAGCACGGTCGGATCCTGCTGTAGCGCCGGGAGATATTCGTTGTAGATGATCGACGGAGGCACGTTCCAGGTCGGATTGACGGTGATGAACTTCATCGTCTCCGTCAGAAGCGGCGTCGCATGAACCCCCGGCTGGCCGGTGACCACCTTGGTGGTCCAGATCGGCGCGCCATTCCGCATTACCTTGAGCGTGTAATCGGGGATGTTGAGAATGACATAGGCATCGCCGAGCGATGGTGCGCCGAGCTGGCGCGGCAGCCAGCGCCAACGCTCCATGTTGACGATCACCGTATCGATCTTGCGGTCGCGCTTCGGGCTGTTCAATGCCTTGACGGTACGGTCGTCCAGGATGCCGGTCGGGTTGAGTTCGGCGCCGTCCTGGAATCGGCGCACGGCTTCGGCGACCTTGGCGTCGTAATGGGTATCACTGGCGTTCTCGGTGATGCCGAGCTTGGCGCGCAATTGCGGCACGCGCGCATCTTCCATCTCGACCGCGGGCTGTTTCTTGTTGCGCGCCGGCGAGTATTTCAGGGCCGGTCCCTCCGCGATCTGAATCATCGGGCCATCACCCTGGCCGCGCAGTTCGGCAAGCTTCGCCTTCAATTCGCGGTAGAGCTTGTGCGGCGGGTTGTAGCCCTCGAGCGCCGCCGAGGCATCCTTGGCGGTGGTGATATTCGTCAGCACCTCCGAAGGGTCGGTCGGATGATCCGGAAACTGGATGTCATAGCTGACCTGCGACCAGTGAAACCGGCCGCTCTGCGCCTGGCGTGCGTAATCGAGCATGCTGCCGGTCAGCTTCAAATCGGCTTCCGCAAGCTGATCCGGCGTGGTCGCCGCCGTGAAATCCGGCACCGGATAGTCGGCTACGTTCAAGCCTTCGGAAGCCGCATCCTTCAGGCGTGCGATGACGCCTTTGCCGTTCTCGGTCAGAGTGCCGGCCTGCGTCCACAGCGGCGCAAATTCACGCGCGGTGTAAAACTTCTCAACCGCTGCGCGTTCGCCCTTGCGGTCGAAATAGCGCAATGATTTCGCGCCCAGCATTTCGCGCAACTTGTCGGCGACCGGCTGGTCCGCCGGCGGGACGTTGCTGGCGGCCTTGGCCGGCTCGGGGGCTGGCGTCGCGGTGACGGCATCCGGTCCAGGCGCGGTTGTGGTGGTCGCGGTGTCGTTCTTGCCGGTGTCGGTCTTGCTGTCGTTTTTATTGGTGTCGGCGGCCGGAGCGGTGACCAGCTCGGCTGGTTTGGTGTCCGCCGGCTTCTCCGTCAACTTTGGCTCGGTTGCGTTTGGCGCCTGCGTTCCGGGCGCGTTGGGCACCGATGCCGTCGTATCCAGTTTGAAGTCGCCGATGGCCGGTGGCGGCAGATTTACGGGTTCGGGACGCGGGATTGCCGCGTCGATCGCGAGTTCTGCGGCGCTGCTGCGGGGCGGATCGGCCTGTGCAAGTGCCGAGGTCGCGGACACCGTGAGGAAGGTTGCCGCGACCGTCATCAGCACGCGGTCAAATCCAGCACGGTTCTTCAAACGGTCACGCATCCTCACACCCCCTTGGGCGAACTGCCCCGGCATGGAACAGCTCTCGGTATCGTCCGTCGCAGGTTTCGCTAATGCGCCGGGCCTTCGGTCTAGCAACGCATTCAGTCAACATTTGGTTCGCGTCTGAATGTGCTCCAATGAAAGTTGCTACGCCTGAACGCAACAATTCATAGGCAGACGATACATGGGCCCCCCTGCTGCAGCCAGCGCCACGCGGGACAGCTCACGACAAACTGACTTCAAAGGACCCCCTTTGCAACGGATTGCGCGCTTTTGCCACGCGCTTTTCCTTTTGTCTGTCACCGGCAAGCAACGGTCGAGATGTTCCGCAAGCGCCGATGTCCTTAACCTCTTGGTTACAAATAGCGGAACGCGATAATTCTCATAAGCCTCAGTTCGCCTCACGCGCGCCGGCAGCCGGATCTTCAGTGGCGGCCTCATCGAGCTTGCGGTAGAGCGTCGAGCGGCCGATTTTCAACCGGCGCGCGACTTCGGACATCTGCCCGCGATAATGTGAGATCGCGAACCGGATGATCTCGCTCTCCATTTCTTCCAGCGGCCGTATTTCTCCCGATGTCGTCAGCATCGCCAGCATCCCTGCGGATGGCAGCGGCGCGATAGGTATCTCGTTACCTGAAACCATAGCCGGCGCGGTCGAATGAAAGCCTGGGCCAAGAATGAGCGGTTCGCTGTGCTGGCTGTGCGGCTCGGACGCCGGCGGCGATTGCGCCACCGCCTGCGGAAAATCGGCAAGGCTGAGCTGGTCGCCCTCGCTCATGACAACGGCGCGATAAACCGCGTTCTCAAGCTGGCGGATATTGCCGGGCCACTCGAGCTGCGACAGGTGAGCCATGGCCTCGCCGCTGATGCCGGTGATGGGGCGATTTTCCTCGGCGCAGAATCTCGCGAGAAAATGTCGCAGCAGATGCGGGATGTCCTCGCGGCGCGTCCGCAACGGAGGAATCGTCAGCGGCAGCACATGCAGGCGATAGAACAGATCTTCGCGGAAATGTCCGCTTTTGACGCGCTCCAGCAGCTTGCGGTTGGTCGCGGAGATGATGCGCACGTCAACCTTCACCGGCTTGCGCCCGCCAACCGCCTCGACCGCGCTTTCCTGCAACGCGCGAAGCAGCTTGACCTGCGCCGGCAAGGGCAATTCCGAGACTTCGTCGAGAAACAGCGTGCCGCCGGAGGCTTCGACGAATTTGCCGGTGTGGCGTTCGGTAGCGCCGGTAAACGCGCCCTTCTCGTGGCCGAACAGGATCGACTCCACGAGATTATCCGGGATCGCGCCGCAATTGACCGCAACGAACGGTTTCGATTTGCGTTCGCCGCTGCCATGGATGGCGCGCGCGAACAATTCCTTGCCGACGCCGGATTCTCCTTCGACCAGCACCGGAATTGTCGAGCTGGCCGCCTTTTGCGCGGTGCGCAGCACACCCGCCATGGTTTCGCTGCGGGTGATGATGTCGGCGAAGGTCAATCTGCCTTCGCGGCTATGTTTGATGCGCTGCAGCTCGCCCTTCAGCGCGCTGGCGTTGAGCGCATTGCGTAGCGACACCTGAAGGCGTTCGATGCCGACAGGCTTCACGACGAAGTCCTGGGCGCCGGCGCGCATCGCCGACACGACGTTGTCGATGCCGCCATGGGCGGTCTGCACGATGACGGGGATGTTGAGGCTGGCTTCGCGGATTTTCGCCAGTACGCCCATGCCATCCAGGCCGGGCATGACCAGATCGAGCACCACGGCATCGAGGGCCGGCGCGTCGGGTGCGGTGAGCATGGCGATGGCCGCGTCGCCTGACTCGACGACGACTGTCTCATAGCCGCACTTCTGCACCATGTTCTCAACCAGGCGGCGTGCCACAGCGTCGTCATCGACAATCAAAATGCTGGCAGCCATGGCTTTCCCCGCACGCTACAACTAGCTGTCTTGAATCGGGGCACTCTGGCTGATGCCGATTAACGCCCTCTTAAACCTTGACGTCCCGCCAATAAACGTTGACGTCCTGCCAGACCTCCTGCGTGCCGCGGTAGCACATGTCGAACGCCACATAGAGAATGATGAGCAGGCCAACGTAGGCGATCCAGCGGTGCTTTTGCAGCAGGCGCGCAATAAAGCTGGCGGCGAGGCCCATCAGTGCAATGGATAACCCCAAACCGAATATCAGGATAACGGGATGCTCGCGGGCAGCACCCGCGACCGCCAGTACATTATCGAGCGACATCGACACGTCGGCGATCGTGATCTGCCATATGGCCTGGCCGAGCGTCTTGCGAGACGGCTTGGGGATCATGCCGTCAGCATCGATATCCTGATCGTTCAACGCCGCTTTGGCGTTTTGATCATGTGCGGGCGAGGTGCGCAACTCGCGCCACATCTTCCAGCACACCCAAAGCAGCAGAATGCCTCCGGCCAGCAGCAGTCCGATAACCTCAAGCAGTTGCACCGTGATACTTGCGAAACCGATTCGCAGGATGGTGGCGGCGAAGATGCCGACCAGAATCGCCTTGTTACGCTGGCTCTCGTGCAAACCGGCGGCCGCCAGTCCGATGACGACCGCGTTGTCGCCGGCAAGCACCAGATCGATGATCACGACCTGGAAAAACGCGGTCAGGACTTCAGGAGAAAGCATCTCGGTCATGCGGGCCACTCCGTTAAACGTCCAATCCGACATCACAGTTCGCTTGAACTGCCAGAGGGGCCCGGCCTTGGACGTGCATGCTCAACAACGACGCAGTTTAAAGCTGCGGAAGATTGATCCCGTTAGTCAGGTTGATCCGAAAGGATGAAAAGCCTGACCATCTGGTCCGGCTCGATCAGAATAGAAACAGCGACCCCGACAAACGTCAGGACCCCGGCGATATCGAACCACATCGCGCGGGCCCCATTGCGCCGGCAAAACAGCGCGACTCCAGCCGTCGCCGCGCCAAGCGTGAACAGCACCGTCGCGAGCGCGGGCGTCAACGCATCGATCGGCAAGACGTGGCTCATCCCGAGGGTCACGATCAGCGCGCCCAGCAGGACGCCGGCAAACAATTCCTTGGCCCGATCCGTCGATCCCTGGTGGTGCTTCCGAACAATCTGGCTGCGGTCTGCGAAGGCCATCGCTTTCCTCATCGCGAACGCTGAAAGTTCACGGCACCCGATGGATGTGCTACGAAAAGTCGTCCTGTTTGTTAATTCAGGCTTGATAGTTTAGTAATCATGAAACGTGGAAAACATCAAGAGGTTTTGGCTGAGAAGCTTCAGCGCAAGGCTGCTCCGGAAGCCCGGCAATTGCGGAAACAGGCGGGCGATTGGCTAAAGCAGCGCAGGGCAGATGCCGGGTTGTCGCAGATCGATCTCGCCGCGCGGCTCGGTCTCAAATATTACACCTTCATCTCGCAAGTTGAGAACGGGTTTAGCCGCGTTCCCACTGAAATCATGGCTGCATGGGCCGCTGAACTGGGTCTTGAACCGGCGGCATTCGCTAAGCATCTGTTGTTATATTATGAGCCGGAATTTCACCGGCTACTGTTCGGAGCGAAAAAATGAGTGTGGTTGCGTTCGAGCGCAAACCTTGCGCGGGCTCTTGGAGCGAAACGGAACTCAACACCATGGTCGCGGCGCTCAACGTCGCCATTGCGTCGGGCAACGGCCGGGGATGGGAAACCGGCATGACGGAAACAGACGATGCTCAATTTTATCTGCTGGGCCCGCTTCCGGATCAGGCCTGCGAGTTGTGCGTGTCCCGGATCGGCGGACGTTACATTCTGGAGGACGGGTCAGGCCGGCTGTTGTTCGAGCATCAAAACCTCGCCCTTGTCGCGCTCCACGCGAATGCCGCAGTCCGATCCATGCGCGGGTGGCTTGTCGCACGCGCGGTGCTGTTGTGGTGTACGGTTCGCCACATGATTCACGACAAGGTCGAGCCACTGCTCGACGGGAGCGAAGAACTGCTGGTCGAGCTGGCACCGCAGCTTGCAGCTTTCGCCTGATCCCCACCCATTTTGAAAGCGTTCATGACGACCAGATCTGCGATTTCCCGAGCCAACGAGACATCCAAGCCCGCGTCGAGCAGGGGAGCCGCTAGCGGCAAGGCAAACCGCAAAACATCCGGCAAACCGCGATCGGCCAAACTTCCGGAATGGAACCTGGCCGATCTCTATTCCGGTATCGACGCGCCGGAGATCACGCGCGACCTCACAAGGCTGGACGCGGAATGCGTCGCCTTTGAGACGAACTACACGGGCAAGCTTGCGGAGCACACAGCCAAGGAGGATGGCGGCAAGTGGCTCGCCGAGGCGGTCAGGCGCTATGAGGCAATCGAGGACCTCGCCGGGCGTCTGGGCTCCTATGCCGGCCTGGTTCATGCCGGCGACAGCGTCGATCCCGCGATCTCCAAATTCTATGGCGACGTTTCCGAGCGGCTGACCAATGCGTCGGTGCATCTGCTGTTCTTCGCGCTCGAATTCAACCGTGTCGACGATGCGGTCATCGAACGCGCGATGCAGACGCCTGAACTCGCACATTATCGGCCGTGGATCGAGGATCTGCGCAAGGACAAGCCCTATCAGCTGGAGGATCGCGTCGAGCAGCTGTTTCATGAAAAATCCCAGAGCGGCTATGCCGCCTGGAATCGGCTGTTCGATCAAACCATCTCGGGCCTGCGCTTCAAGGTTTCGGGGCGCGAGTTGGCGATCGAGCCGACGCTGAACCTGCTGCAGGATCGCGCTGGTGAAAAGCGCAAGGCGGCGGCGCAGGCGCTGGCGAAAACCTTCAAGGCCGACGAGCGCACCTTTGCGCTGATCACCAATACGCTTGCCAAGGACAAGGAGATTTCGGATCGCTGGCGCGGCTTCCAGGACGTCGCGGACTCACGCCATCTCGCCAACCGCGTCGAGCGCGAGGTCGTCGATGCGCTGGTCGGTTCGGTCCGCGCAGCCTATCCGCGGCTGTCGCATCGCTATTACGTGCTTAAGGCGGGCTGGTTCAAAAAGAAGAAGCTGGCGCATTGGGATCGCAATGCGCCGCTGCCGTTTGCCGCCACCGGCCGGATCTCCTGGCCCGATGCGCAGAACATGGTGCTGACGGCCTACCGCGGATTCTCGCCCGAGATGGCCAGCATTGCCGAACGATTTTTCACCGATCGCTGGATTGATGCGCCGGTGCGGCCCGGCAAGGCGCCGGGCGCATTCTCGCATCCGACCACGCCGTCGGCGCACCCTTACGTATTGATGAACTATCAGGGCAAGCCGCGCGACGTGATGACGCTTGCCCACGAACTCGGCCACGGCGTGCATCAGGTGCTGGCGGCAAAGAACGGCGCGCTGATGGCGCCGACGCCGCTGACGCTGGCCGAGACCGCCAGCGTGTTCGGCGAAATGCTGACCTTCAAGCGGCTGTTGGCGCAGACCTCCAGTGCCAGGCAGCGCCAGGCGCTACTGGCCGGCAAGGTCGAGGACATGATCAACACGGTGGTGCGGCAGATCGCGTTCTATACCTTCGAACGCGCGGTCCATACCGAGCGGCGCAGCGGCGAACTGACCGCGGAGCGCATTGGCGAAATCTGGCTCAGCGTGCAAGGCGAAAGCCTCGGTCCCGCGATCGACATCCGTCCGGGGTATGAGAATTTCTGGATGTACATCCCTCACTTCATCCATTCGCCGTTCTACGTTTACGCCTATGCGTTCGGCGATTGCCTGGTGAACTCGCTCTATGCGGTTTACGAGAACGCCTCGAGCGGTTTTGCGGAGCGCTACCTGGCGATGTTATCCGCCGGCGGCACCAAGCATTATTCCGAACTGCTCAAGCCGTTCGGCCTCGATGCCAAGGATCCCAAGTTCTGGGAAGGTGGGCTGTCGGTGATCGCGGGCATGATCGACGAGCTGGAAGGGATGGGCTGACGAGGTCGCCCAGCGGTACAAAAGGGATTGGTGACGGGCGCGGACGCACATTGCGGCGGTCGTCGCGTCCCATGATGACGGCGACAATAGAACTGGAGTGGCGGATGATCGACACCCCGACGCGACGCGCCGTACTTGGAGCGGGAGTCTTCGCGGCCGGTTCGCTGATCAGGATCGATAGCAGCGTCGCTCAGGCTCCGCTTTCCCCCACGCCCGCATGCCACGACGGCGACGAAGCAACATTGCGGCAGACCGAAGGGCCGTTCTTCAAGCCAACCTCGCCGGAGCGGGCCGAGCTGCTTGAAGCAGGTATGGCGGGGCAGCCAATCGAACTGGTTGGCTTCGTACTCTCCCGCGCCTGTAAACCGCTCGCTGGAGCCTTGCTGGATTTCTGGCAGGCCGACGATAAAGGCCGGTATGACAATTCCGGTTTCCGCCTGCGCGGCCATCAGTTCTCCGACGCGGAAGGGCGCTATCGATTGCGCAGCATCGTGCCCGGCGCCTATGTCGGCCGCACGCGCCATATTCATGTGAAGGTGCAGCCGCGCGGCGGCCGCGTGCTGACCACCCAGCTCTATTTCCCGGGCGAGCCACAGAACCGCTCCGACGGTCTCTTTCGCAGCGAGTTGTTGATGCGCACAGCCAAGAACGAGGGATGGCTCGCCGGGCGTTTCGACTTCGTGCTCGATTAGGCTCTTCGGGAAAAGCGCTCCAAGGGCGGCGCATTCCGCTCGCTGATCCGATCAATTGCCGCAGCCCACGTTCCGCCCAAGCGTGCCAGGTACCGGCCGCGGTTTCGGACGTCAGCAAAACCCAAGATCGCGCCAAGGGCGCGGGGGCGTGTGGATAGGCCCTAACCGCGAGGGAGCAGGGGGATTCGGTCAAAACGGCGTACAACATTTGTTGAACGGGGGTGCAGGGTATGTTATACGGTTGTATAACATACCCTAAGGCGTTCCGGGATGCTGATGATGTGGGTTATTCCATTGAACGACCTTGGCGGCGATTGTGCCGAACTGAAAGGACGATTTCCTGATGAAAATCGAGATCAAAAAGATCGGAAATTCCGACGGTCTTCTGCTTCCTCGCGAATTGATGCAGCGGCTCGACCTCAAGCGAGGTCAGGAACTGCACATTACCGAACT
>Ga0209438_1000091_pt1 | contig 22329 bp, 14 predicted proteins | sample GraSoi_2013_20cm_FD_185825 | JGI IMG/M metagenome (GOLD analysis project Ga0209438, IMG submission 185825) | Grasslands soil microbial communities from the Angelo Coastal Reserve, California, USA - Sample 9_17_2013_20cm (SPAdes) (version 2) | ecosystem: Environmental > Terrestrial > Soil >...
CGCGCAACGGCGGGTATGACGGTGTCCCAGAAAACGGTGCAATTGATCATCGGGCAAATCCTCACTGACGAGCAGCTTCGCGCGCGGTTCCTCGGCCGGCCGGCCGAGACGTTATCGTCGTTTCGCGACATCGGGTTCGACTTGACGAATACCGAGATCGACGCGCTGACGCGCACCGATCAACGGCTGTGGACCTCGGGCGCCGAATGGCTCGACTCGCGGCTGCAACGATGCGATCTCGGATCGCCGGCGCGTGGACCGGTCAAACCGCGGTCACGTCGGTGAACCGCAGGCTCTCCTGGCCCGCTCGCCAACAGCATCGCTACCCGTGTGTCGTTCAGGTCGCGTGAAGCCGGACGCATATGGCAAACACTGTCGATGGTGTTGAGACGGCCGTCGAGCCCTTTGACGCGTTTGAGGATCTGCTGGCCGCACTGGCGCGGGGACCGGACATCCGCGACATCTTTCGGCACCTCAGCGCCGTGTTCTCGCGCATTGTCCCGCACGAGGAGGCCCATCTCGCGGTTCTGACAGGCGACGACGATCGAATACTGCTCTACACGGCGACGCGGGACGGCGCGGCTGAAGTCCGCGCCGTCGAACGAAAGGTCGCGATCGCTGACGCCGATCAACCACGCCTGCTCGATGTCGTGCCCGGCACGGAACGCGGTCTCCAGTCAGGCCTGAGTGTGCCGGTCAGAATTGACGGCCGTCTCGTGGGCGTGTTCGCGCTCTTCTCGCGGCGCCAGCAGATCTATTCCGACGATGACCTGGTTCACGCTGAGACCCTCGCGGGCTATCTTGCGGTGGCATTGGCACATGAGCGCCTGGCGCAGCACGCCCGTGAGGCGGCAGTCGAACGCGAGCGCACCGCGAGCATCGAAGCATCCATGGAGCTGTTGCAGACGATCGCTGACGTGCTCGACATTCGCACGGTCTTTTCGCGCGTGTCGGAGATTGCGAACAAGATGTTGCCGCACGACCGGCTGGTCATGGCGTTCATCGATCGGGAGGGGAATCTCATTCGTCAGGCGGCCTCGACCGACGACGTTCCGAGTCCCACCCGGGTCAAGCTGACCACGGCACGGCCTGAGGCATTCATCATCGACGATCTGAGAACCGATGCCTTCCCGAATCTTGCCGCGGAAGATTTGCGGGATCGTGCGGTTCGCGCCGGCTACCGCTCGATGCTCAGCGTGTTCACGCACGCGCGCGATCAAGTGATGATTGTCGGGTTCTACTCGAAGCAGCTCCATGCGTTCCACCCCGGCGATCTCCCGGTCGCGCGCCGGGTCGCGGATCACATTGCCCTCGCCGTCTCGCACGAGCGGTTGGCCGAAGCCGCACGGCAGCTCGCGGAGACACAAACCCGCGCCGAATGCCTCGAGGCCCGCGTGCGGATGCTCTCGGAGGAGCTCGAATCGAAGACCCACGTCCGCGTCGTGGGCGAGTCGGCCGCGTGGCGGGACGTTCTGAAGAAGGCGACCAAGGTGGCGGCCACCGATACCACCGTCCTCCTCGCCGGCGAATCGGGCACCGGCAAAGAAGTCGTCGCGCGGTTTCTTCATCGGGCCTCGCCGCGCAACAAAGGCGCGTTTATCGCCCTCAACTGCGCCGCCCTGCCCGAGCAGCTGCTCGAATCCGAGCTCTTCGGCTACGAGCGCGGCGCCTTCACCAGCGCGCATCAGGCCAAGCCCGGGCAGATCGAGCTGGCCGCCGGCGGCGTGTTGTTCCTCGACGAAGTCAGTGAGATGAGTCTGTCGGCCCAAGCCAAGTTCCTGCGCGTCCTGCAGGAGCACGAGTTTCAGCGGCTGGGCGGGACGCGGTCGCTGAAGGCGAACATTCGCGTGGTGGCGGCGTCCAATCGCGACTTGCGCAAAGCCGTCGACGGCGGCACGTTTCGCGAGGATCTGTTTTATCGCCTGCAGGTGTTCGATATTCACATCCCGCCGCTGCGCGAGCGCCGCGGCGACATCCTCCCGCTCAGCGACGCCTTCCTGCAGGACATCAGCAAGTCCTTCGGGCGGCCCCCGGCCGGCCTGACCCGCGACGCGCGGGAGGCGCTGCTGCGCTATGACTGGCCCGGCAATGTGCGCGAGCTGCGCAACGCGCTCGAACGCGCCGCGATCCTGGCTGAAGGCGGCCTTATTGATACGGCGCATCTCACGCTGCAGGGCGCCGGCCGGACGGCCCAGGAACCGACGGCGGACCTGAGCACGATCGAGCGTGACACCATCGCGCATGTCCTGCAGGACACGAAATGGAACAAGGCGAAATCCGCCAGACGCCTGGGATTGTCGCGCACGCAGCTATACAACCGCATGCGAAAGTACGGGCTGGAATAGCGACGCCGCCGCGCCAGATCGTCGAGCCATCAGCCCGATCTGACATCTGGCGCTGCACGCAAGGGCGAGCAGTGGCGGCCGTCATCGCCTGTTGTTACCGCATCACGTTGAGAATCACGCCTCCGTAGAATCGGTGTCCGTAGCGGTCGTCCGTCCCGAAGAAGGCCGGCGCATTGTCCTTGCTCCACACGTACGTGAATCGGTAGTCACCGCGAAGCCCCCACCGGTTGTTCGGCGCGTACCACTTCAGTCCGCCGCCAACATTGCCCGTCAAGAACGTCTCACTGCTGTCGATGCCAAGCGATGCGCGCTCGAACATCGTCAGGCCGCCCAGCCCGCCCGTGGCGTACGGGACCACAGACCCGTGCGTCGGCACGGATACGACAGCATTTCCGGAGTAGTTCAACGTGTTCGGAGACTTGGCGTTCATCGTCGTGTTGGCGAAGTCGAGGTCCTGCGAGATGCCAAGCGAGCCACTGACCTCGCCTTCGACGCCGACGATCCGGTTGATGTTGTAGGTGACCGCCCCGCCGAGCGTGTAGTCGCCGAAGCTCGGCGCACCGTTCTTGCTCGTGAAGAACATGCCGCCACCAGGGATGATGGTGACTTCGACAGTGCCCGGCCCAGGCGACGCTTCCTGCGCGAACGCACGACCGGCGCCGACCGTGGCGAAGACACCGAGGAACAAAGCGATTGCACGTTTCATGACAGCCTCCTTTGCTGACTTCACGCCAACGAAGGGGCGCAACCGGAGTGCCGCTCGTGATTCCTCAAAAACACGCGACAAGTGTTCGCGTAGGCGGTGGCGGCACTGCTTGAGAACACGCACATTGCGTGGGTGCGCGCGGGATCCCATCGCGGAGGCAGAGTGCGTGCGGCTATCCACGATGGCACCGACATTGCCGTCCGATTCCTCGAGTGATCGTCGCGATTCTCGCGCTTGCATTTCTCAGTGCCACTCCTCAAGGTGTGGCAGCGGCCCCGCTCGGCGAGATCGTCGGAAAGATCGTGCTGACGGCAGCGGACGGTGCTGTGTTGTCGGCCCCGGGCGTTCGGCTTACCGTCCGGTGCCCAACGGACACCATCGTCCGGGTAGCGATCGCCGGCGACGACGGGGGGTTTCGGTTTACGGGCTTGCCTGTCGGCACATGCTCGATCACGACAGAGCTGCAAGGCTTCGCGCCGGTCACGATGACCGCGATCACCGCTGCTGGCTCGATCACCATCATTCGGCTCCACCTCGAAGCCACGCCCCTCCGAACCGGGGTCCTTGTGACTGGTCGCTCCGGCGCAACGCGCAAGACGCCGAAGCCGGGACAACGGAGACCGTCGGTCGACACAGCGCCGCACGATTCGCGCTGAGCCACGGCACGGTCTTGACGATGAGCTCAGACCGGCACGGGCACGTCTGTCTGCGCGCGTGCGCGCGCAGAGTGCGCGACGACAGATGACTCGTCGCTTCCCGCAACGGAGAGATCGGCGACGTTTGGCTGGTTTCGTGTTGGTCGCGTGGCGGCACCTGCGTTGCGTGAGGTGCGTTCGATGACCAGTCGCGCACGCCTCCACGTGCGATTTCAGGCTCTACTGGCAGCATTGGCGCGTGGACTTGATGTCCGCGAGATCTTTCAACAGCTCAGTGTCGTCGCCGCGCAGCTCGTCCCCCATGACGAAGCGCAGCTTGCGGTGCTGACCGACGACAGCTCCACTGCCCGACTCTACGTGACGACCCACAACGCCCCCCTTGAAGTGCGCAGTGTCGAAGGAATACGCCCGATCGGCAACGCCGATCAACCACGGCTGCTCGATGAGGTACCTGGAGTGGAGCGAGGCCTCCACTCCGGCCTCAGCGTGCCCGTCAGAATTGATGGTCGAACGGTCGGCTGCCTGGCGCTCTTCTCTCGGCGGGCGCAGGCGTACTCGGACCGTGACCTGACGCATGCCGAGCGCCTGGCGCGGTATCTGGCAGTGGCGCTGGCGCACCAGCAGCTCGCCGACGCAGCGCGTGATGTGACGGTCGAACGCGAGCGCGTCGCGAATATCGACGTCTCCATGGAGCTGTTACGCGCGATCGCCGACGTGCTCGACATCCGCACCGTATTTCGACGCGTGTCGACGATCGCGAACAAGATGCTGGCACACGACGCGATGACCATGAGTTTCGTCGATGGCCGGGGAGACGTCGTTCGCGAGGCTGGCACCGCCGACATGCCCGAGCTGCCGCGCACGCTCAGACTCAGCGTGCCGGCAGCGCATGAAATCGTCATCGGCGACCTGACCACGGATGCGATGTGCGTCACCGAACCGACAGACGTGCGCGCCCACCTCCTCGACGCCGGCTATCGCTCCGCACTGGGCGTCGGCACGTACGCGCGCGATCAGGCGATCACCGTGGGGTTTCTCTCGAAGCAGCCGCACGCCTTCGATGCGCGCGATCTGCCGATCGCGCGCCGCATCGTCGATCACATTGCGCTCGCCGTGTCGCACGAGCAGCTCGCCGAAGCCGCACGACAGATCGCGGAGAGGGGCGGCCGCACCGATCGGCTCGAATCGCGCGTCCAGATACTCTCTGCACAACTCGACGGGAGAATCGATGTCCCCATCGTAGGAGAGTCCGACCAGTGGCAGGACGTGCTGAAGAAGGCGACACAGGTTGCGGCGACCGACACGACGGTACTCGTCGCGGGCGAATCGGGCACAGGTAAAGAGGTCGTCGCACGGTTCATTCATCGCGCGTCGTCGAGAGGCAAAGGTTCGTTCGTCGCTGTCAACTGCGCGGCCCTGCCCGAGCAGTTGCTGGAATCCGAGCTCTTCGGCTACGAGCGCGGCGCCTTCACCAGTGCCGATCACGCCAAACCCGGTCAGATCGAGCTGGCCGCCGGCGGTGTGCTGTTCCTCGACGAAGTCAGCGAGATGAGCCTGTCGGCACAAGCGAAATTCCTGCGCGTCCTGCAGGAGCGCGAATTCCAGCGGCTCGGTGGGACCCGGATTCTGAAGGCCAATATCCGCGTCATCGCGGCGACCAATCGCGACCTGCGGAAAGCCGTGGAGCAGGGAATCTTCCGCGAAGACCTCTTCTATCGGCTGACGGTGTTTGAGATTGCGATTGCGCCGCTGCGCGAACGCGTCGAGGACATCCTTCCGTTGAGCGAAATGTTTCTCGACGCCATCGGGCGGTCGTTTGGTCGTCCGCCGGCCGCACTGTCGGAGGACGCACGCATCGCGATGCTCTCCCATCAATGGCCGGGTAATGTCCGCGAGCTGCGCAATGCGCTCGAACGCGCCGCCATTCTCTGCGAGGGCGGTCTGATCGACGCTGAACACCTGGCGCTGCCGCGTGCGGCGGATCCCGATCCGCCGCCGCTCGTGGACGGCGCGTCGACCGACTTGTCGACGATCGAGCAGCAGACGATCGCGCGAGCCCTCCGCGACAGCCGATGGAACAAGACGCAGGCTGCGCGGCGGCTCGGCTTGACACGGACAAAACTGTACTTCCGCATCAAGAAGTACGGTCTCGAGGAACCGCCGGCCGCGTGAACCTGCCGACCCGCTGCGCTGGCGTAGTGCCGCCCGTCCTCGCTGAGAGAAACACCCGTGATCGCACGTCGATTCGTCATTGCGGGCGCGCTGGCGGCGATGGTCGGCTGGATCACCGCCGCCAGCGGAAACGAATCGATTGCGGCGATTCGGACGACGAGTCAGGCGCGTCAGCGCTACCTCGCTCGCGCGATCATCTGGCGCAGTCCGCCCGATCTCACGCCAACGGACCTGCTGCAGGGGCCGCAGGACGTTTTCCCGTACACGGCCGAAGAGGCGAGCGAGGGAATTCCCTGCACGTTCGTGCCCGCTGACGGGAAGCTCGGCGGCGCGTCGCCGAAGTTTCTGTGTCAAACGGCCGATGGACCCAGGCTGCGCGTCAAGTACTGGGATCCGCAGTCGGGTTCCGGCAACCGCGAGGTGTTTGCGACGGTGGCCGCGTCGCGTCTGCTATGGGCACTCGGGTTCAACGCCGTTCCGGCACTATCGATCGACGTGCGCTGCGAGGACTGCCCTGAAAATCCGGCGAAGGGCAGCGGACGCCGCCGCCCGAGGCGCTATGTCGCCGCGCTTCAGGCGTTCTGGCCAACGCCATCCATCCTCTCGGGCGACGACGTCGATCAGGGATGGTCCTGGCGCGAGCTCGACGCGGCGATTCGATCGCTGCCCTCCGGCGCCGGACGAACGCGGCAGCGGACCCACTTCGATGCGCTCACGCTTCTCGGCGTGTTCATCCAGCACGGCGATCGGAAACCCAGGCAGCAGCGGCTGTACTGCGCGGCGCCGATCGACACGACGGTCCCGGAGGGTCGTGCCCTCGACAACCGCGCACCTGTGCTGTTCGAGCCGCCGGGTACGGTCGCATGCCCGTCACCGGCCGTGACGATCCTCGATGCCGGGTTGACCTTCGGCGGCGCTGGACGTACATCGAACGATCGAACTGCGACGATGAACCTGGCTGAATGGCGGAACAAGCCGGTCTTCCGTACGAACGAGAGCGGCCAATGCCGTGGCCAGTTGATCGTTTCGTTCAAAGCCGGTGGAGACGGCGAACCGAATCCGGTCATTTCCGAGGAAGGCCGTCTCTTTCTCCTCGACCAATTCCATCGCCTGACGCTGGCGCACGTCCGCGCGATCTTCGCCGCCGCGCGCGTCGATCAGCTCGACGCCTGGGTTGGGGCATTCACGGACAGGGTTCGACAGATTGAAGCGCAGCGGTGCCGTCCACTCGAACGTGCAGAGGCGCCTTTCCCCAACCCCGACCCGCAGTGATCGCGGTTGTCGCGGCGTCTGCTGCTGACCGCAGCTGGTCCTCACCAGCGCGCACAATGTGCGTTGTCACGCAAGTGCCGGAGGAGACACCTCGCCCGGAACAGCACGTTCGACCGCAACGGCCCGGATCTTCACGCGTTCCTATGCGATCACATCACGCCGGCGCCATGGCCTGTGCGTTGCCAGCACTGCGGACATGAGATCGACGCATGCTGGCGTTCGCGCCGTCTCCACGGCCGGCACGTCCGCCGCACGGTATTGGCGGCTGTTGACGGAGCTCGCGCTGGACGTTCGGTGGTCGTTCAACCACGCCACCGATTCCATCTGGGAGCAGCTCGACCCGGTGCTCTGGAGGCTGACACACAATCCGTATTTCGTTCTGCAGACCGTATCCCGCGAACGGCTCGCGACCCTCAGGCGATCGCAGCGGTTTCGGCGTCTCCTGCAGACCATGGTCGAGCAGCGCCGCGACGCCGTACGCGCCCGGCGATGGTACGAGCATCTCAATCCCCGCACCACGGTCAACGCGGTCGCCTATTTCAGCATGGAGTTCATGCTGACCGAAGCGTTGCCGATCTATTCGGGCGGGCTTGGAAACGTCGCCGGCGATTTTCTGAAAACGGCCGACGACCTCGGCATTCCGATCATCGGGGTCGGGCTGCTCTATCAGCGCGGCTATTTCCGTCAGGAGATCGACCCAGGCGGCCACCAGCGGCCGGTCTATCCGTTCAACGACCCCAGCCAGCTTCCGATCAGCCCGGTGCGCGACGCGGACGGCGAATGGGTTCGATTCTCGATTCCCTTTCCGGGCGCGGCTGTCTGGATTCGTGTGTGGCAGGTTCACATCGGGCGCGCGCGGCTGTATCTGATGGACACCAACGATCCGGCGAACACACCGGCGGACCGGGGCATTGCCGGCGAGCTCTATGGCGGCGACAGCGAGCTGCGGCTGAAGCAGGAGATCGTGCTCGGCATCGGCGGGTGGCGCATGCTGGATGTGATGGGTATACAAGCCGAGGTCTGCCATCTCAACGAGGGACACGCGGCGTTGGCGGTCCTGGAGCGCGCCCGCAGGTTCATGGGGCAGCACCGGCAGTGTTTCGACGTCGCGCTCACCGTCACCCGCGCCGGCAACGTCTTCACGACGCACACTCCCGTTGAGGCCGGATTCGATCGATTCACTCCTGATCTGGTCGCGAAATATCTGGGCGGTTATGCGGAGCGTGAGTTGGCGATCCCGGTTGACGCGCTGCTCGCGCTCGGACGCCGCGATGCCGGCGACAGAACCGAGCCGTTCAACATGGCGTACCTCGCACTCCGAGGCAGTGGCGCCGCCAACGGTGTCAGTCGACTGCACGGTGAAGTCAGCCGGCGGGTTTTTCAGCCGCTCTTTCCCCGCTGGCCCGAGGTCGAAGTACCGATTTCTCATGTGACCAACGGTGTGCACATGCCGACGTGGGATTCGGCGGACGCCGATCGACTCTGGGAGACGTCGGACGGCAAGGATCGCTGGCGTCGGGGCAACGGGACGGTGGGACACCATCTTCGCTCGCTGAGCGATGCGGAGATATGGACGTTCCGAAACCGGGCCCGAACTGCGCTCGTCGACTACGTTCGAGAGCACCTCGGCCGCCAGCTCGCCGCGCGGCGTGAGCCGGAACCGCAGATGTTCGACCCGAGCCACATCCTCGATCCGAGCGTACTCACATTGGGCTTCGCTCGCCGGTTTGCCACGTACAAGCGTCCGAACATGCTGTTGCACGACCCGGACCGACTGGCGCGCATCCTGACCAATCGTGAACGCCCGCTCCAGCTCGTCGTCGCCGGCAAAGCGCACCCGAATGACGGAGCCGGTCAAGCCCTGATTGAACAGTGGCTGACGTTCATGCACCGCAGCGATGTCCGCAACCACGTCGTGTTCCTCGCCGACTACGACATGTTGGTCGCAGAACGTCTCGTCCAGGGCGTGGACCTGTGGATCAACACGCCGAGGCGACCGTGGGAGGCGTGCGGGACCAGTGGAATGAAGATTCTGGTCAACGGTGGCCTCAACCTGTCGGAATTGGATGGCTGGTGGGCGGAGGCGTATACGCCTGCCGCCGGGTGGGCCATCGGCGACCAACAGGATCACGGCGATGACCCCGCGTGGGATGCGGCCGAAGCCGACGCGCTGTACACGCTGATTGAAGGCGACGTGGCCGCATCGTTCTACACCCGCGACGACAACGGAATCCCGCCGTCGTGGATGGCGCGCGTGCGCCACAGCATGGCCCACCTGACACCGGCGTTCTCGTCCAATCGCATGGTTCGCCAGTATCTCGAGGGGTACTACTTGCCCGCAGCGGCGGCGTACCAGCGTCGCGCTGCCGACGGCGCGTCTTGTGGCTCCGCGCTTCTCGCGTGGCGCAAGCGACTCGCAGAAGAGTGGTCCGCCGTTCGCATTGCCGGAACAGAGGTCTGCTCTCACGACGGAGAGCACGCGTTTCGCGTGCGCGTGGATCTCGGCGAGCTCAGTCCGAATGATGTCAGCGTCGAACTGTATACCGACGCCTCAGGGTGGGGCGCGCCGACGAGACACCTCATGGCCAGCGCCGAAAGAGTGGGGAGCAGCTGGGTATTCTCGGCTGCTGTGCCCGCGCACCGCCCGGCCGGCGACTTCACGCCACGGGTCATCCCCGCGCATGAAGACGCGTCCATTCCGCTCGAAGCGCCGTTCATCGCGTGGGACGACGGCGCGACGAAATGAGAGACAGATACCGCTCGCTCCTACCGCCGAACAACCCGGACAGACTGTCACGTGCGGTCCCTGCGGCGGCCGTCAGGCTGCTCGAGGGCAAAACGGTGCGCGCGCGACACCGATGCTCGCATGCGCACCGCTCAACCGCAGCCCTCGGGGGTGCAATCGTGTGAGGCACGCTTACCGTCTGCTGAACGCGTAGACCTTGTTGTTTCCGGTCCCACCCGCAAGACGCCGATAGCCCGATCCCCAGTACACGGTTCCATTCACGATCGACGGCGCGTCGATCACCGAGCCGCCGCTCGCGAAACTGAACAACACCGCGCCCGTTCTCGCGTGCAGCGCGTACATCGCGCCGGAAGACGATCCGGCGAACATCACGCCATTGGCGACGCTGACCGCGCCGGGATCGACCGCTCCAGGGGTCGGATCGCCCCTCTGCCAGATGATGCGGCCGGTCCGCACATCGAGAGCGGCCCACGATCCCCAGGTAATCGTCGGCCCGCCGTTGGCGAGCGTGTGCGGCTCGTGCGAGCTGTTCGTGATCTGCACGTAGAACCGCGTGCCGTCGGTCGCGTGTCCCCATTGCATTCCCCCGCCCAAACCGCCCGGACCCACAACTGTGCTCCAGATAATGTGGCCATTCGCGGGATTGAGCGCCCAGAAGATGCCGCTCTTCTGACCGATACCGAGGATATTGCCCACCAGATTCGGACCCGATCCCGGAAAGTCGAAGTCGGGACCCGATGGCGACGGACAGTTCACACCAGCCGGCCGGACGACACACGCCACATTCCACGCGTCATAGCCGGACAGCCGGCGCGCCCACTTGATGGCGCCGGTCTTCAGGTTCATTCCAAGCACCGCGTCGAACAAATCATCCGGCGCGGCGCAGTCCGCGTCGTTTGTACCGTTGCGGATCGCCTCCGTCTGGCACTGCTCGACGTCCGGCGGGACCGTGTAATTGTTGCCGGTCGCGGCAAACAGCAATCCGCGGTCGGGATCGATCGCTGGCGGCGACCAGATCGCATTTCCGCTGTAGCCGTCAGTCAGACCTGCGTTGTCCGGTGCCACGAACGTCTTCCAGAGGAGCGCGCCGGTGGTCGCATCGAGCGCCACGATACTCCCGCGAAACGTACAGCATGGGTACGCAGGATTGGCCGCCAGACTCTCTTCATTCGATGACACCCCCACGTAAACGGTCGTCCCATGGAACACCGGTGAGCCGGTGATGATTGCGGCCGGATGCGCATCGACTTGCGTAATCCATCGAAGCGTGCCGGTGTGGCGGTCGACAGCCATGACATGCGCGCCGTTGTGCGGCGCGGCTGAAGAGACGTTGTCGCCGATGATCAGCTCGTCTTCGTAAATCGCCGGACTCACACGAGAGACGCTGCCCGGGCGGCCGTTGTACTCCGCGATTTGATGAGACCACAGCAACCGTCCGCTGTGGGCCTGCACCGCGTACAAGTTGCCGGCCCAATCGGGAAAGTACACAGCGTTACCCGCGACGGTCGGTGTCGCCGACACATCGCCGCCAGTGGAGAACATCCATTTCGGGGCGAGACTGCCGACGTTGGATGGGTCGATCTCTTCCTCATCTTGCTGACTTCGCGAGTTGTTCAAGTCTCCGCCGGCGATGCGCCAGCCGCTCAAGTCGACCGTGTCCCTGTCCCTGTCCCTGTCCCTGTCACTGTCCCTGTTCCTTGCCGCGGTACCATCACCATCCCTGTCCCTCATTTGGGCGTAGCTGCCGGCGCCGATCGCCACTATCGCGATCATCGAAAGCGCCAGGCCACCGATGTGCCGTCGTCGTGCTCCCATGCGTCTCTCCTTCCCGCGCATTGCGCGTCTGACCACACGTGAGGTATGTGGGGTCTCAACCCGCGTGCGAGATTCAACGAGCGTTCCACGGCACTGTCCGCTGAACTCGGCGAGGCTAGTCCGCACCTGTTGGAGTGCGCGCGCCCTGCACAAGTAGGTCGAGAGGCGTTCGCGGCGCTGCAGTGTGGCGCGCTCCGACCTGGTGCACGCGCGCGGTAGCTCTGCGCGGCGACGCGCAAATTGCGCGGCGGCGCACATCACCTGCAGCAGAACGCAACGCAGATTGGATTTCGCCAGACCTTTCCGTCAGTCAGTCGTTGGCACTCGGGTTGCGGTCTGCGGTTTCCCATGTTGCGTCCACTGAATGCGAAAGATCTGATGGTGAATTGCCGCCTCCCGCGTCGATGGATTGTCTCGTTTGCGCTGCATACGATCGCGGCTCTGGCGTTTGTTGCCTGCGGAGGATCGCAGGCCGCCCCTGCGCCACCGCCGCCGCCGGAAGTCACGATCACCACGGCGGTCCAGCGCAGCGTCCCGGTATCCAGCGAATGGATCGGTACGCTCGACGGTTCGATCAACGCGCAGATTCGTCCGCAGGTCACCGGATATCTGCTGAAGCGGCTATACCGCGAGGGCGCCGTCGTCCGAATAGGCGATGTGCTGTTTGAAATCGACCCGCGGCCGTTCGAGGTCGCGCTCGCGCAAGCGCGGGCGCAGCTCGCGCAGGCAGAGGCGCAACTCGGAAAGGCCGAAATGGACATCCAGCGCGACACGCCGCTCGCCAGGGAGCGCGCGATCGCGCAGAGTCAGCTGGACAACGACGTCCAAGCCAATCTGGCCGCGCAGGCAACGGTGCAGTCCGCGAGAGCGGGCGTCGACACGGCAGCGTTGAATCTCGGCTTCACACAGGTCACGTCACTCATCGACGGCGTCGCCGCCATTGCCAATGCGCAGATTGGCGATTTGGTCAGTCCCGCCACGCTGCTGACGAGCGTCTCGCAGGTGGATCCGATCAACGCGTACTTCCCGATCAGCGAGCAGGAGTACATGGCTATCGCAGGCCGTCTCAACTCGAACGTCGGTCGAACCCGGCTCTGGGAGAGCGGGTCAGCCTTGCAGCTCGTGCTCGCGGGTGGTGAGGTGTATCCGCACGCCGGATCGTTCCTCGCCGTCGATCGTGAGGTCGATGCCACGACGGGAACGATTCGCATCAGCGCGGCGTTTCCGAATCCCGGCAACGTCCTTCGGCCGGGTCAGTACGGCCGCGTGCGCGCCAACACGAAAACGCTCCCGAATGCCGTGCTCGTCCCGCAGCGCGCGGTCACCGAGCTTCAAGGCCAGTCGCAGGTGAAGGTGGTTGGACCGGACAATCGCATTCATGTGCGACCGGTACGGGTCGGGACCCGGCTCGACAAGGAGTGGGTTGTCGAAGATGGTCTTCAGCCCGGTGAACGTGTCGTCGTCGACGCCGCCTCGTCACTGGCCGATGGCGCGCTCGTCAGACCGAAGGTCGTCGGGCCGTCGAGCGAGGCGAAGTAGACATGGCGAGGTTCTTCATCAACCGCCCGATCGTCGCGATCGTGATTGCGATCATCACCGTGATCGTCGGGCTGATCGCGATGCGCGGTCTGCCGGTATCGCAGTTTCCGAACATCGTGCCGCCGCAGATCGTCGTCGACGCCACGTACACGGGCGCCGACGCGTTGACGCTCGAGCAGTCGGTCGCCACGCCTGTCGAACAGCAGATGAACGGTGTGGACAACATGTTGTACATGCAGTCCACCAACGCGAGCGATGGAACGGCGGAATTCACGATCACGTTCGACGTGACCTCGAACGTCGACATCGATCAGGTGAACGTGCAGAACCGTCTCGCGCAGGCGCAGCCGAATCTGCCGCCGCAGGTGAATCAGTATGGACTGACGGTCAAAAAATGGACCGGGCTGGCGACGATGGTCATCACGCTCGAGTCGCCACGTCAGACGTACGACTCGCTCTTCCTCGCCAACTACGCCAACATCAACCTGGTCGACGCGCTCTATCGCGTTCGCGGCGTCGGCGAGGTGCGGCTGTTCGGCACGAGCGATTACTCGATGCGCGTCTGGCTCAAGCCCGACCAGCTCGCGAGACTTGGCCTCACGGTTCCTGATCTCGTGCGGGCGGTTCAGCAGCAGAGTACGGTCAACCCGTCGGGTCGCGTCGGCGCCGACCCGGCGCCTCCGGGAAGGGAGATGACGTACACGGTTCGGGCCCAGGGACCGCTCGAACATCCTGAAGAATTCGGCAATGTCGTCGTTCGGTTGAACCCTGACGGATCCGTGGTGCGGCTCAAGGACGTGGCGCGGATCGAGCTTGGCGCGCTGAACTACCAGCAGGTCGGCCGCCTCAATGGCCGGCCGGGCGCGATCATCGCGATTTTCCAATCGCCGGGATCGAACGCCCTCGCCGTCGCCGAAGGCGTGAAGAAGACGCTCGCCGAGCTGAAGAAGCGCTTCCCCGCCGACGTCGACTACGAGATCAACCTCGATACGACGCTGGCGGTGACCGAGGGCATCCGCGACATCGTGCTGACCCTCGTCGAGGCGACGCTGCTCGTCATCCTCGTCGTCTTCGTCTTCCTGCAGAACTGGCGCGCGACGCTGATCCCGATGATCGCCGTACCGGTGTCGCTCATCGGCACGTTTGCCGCCTTCCCGCTGCTCGGATTCTCGATCAACACGCTGTCATTGTTCGGGCTCGTTCTCGCGGTGGGCCTCGTGGTCGACGACGCGATCGTCGTGGTGGAGGCGGTGGAGCACCACATCGAAGAAGGGATGTCGCCGCGCGATGCGACCCTGCAGGCGATGGCCGAAGTGTCCGGTCCCGTGGTCGGTATCGCGCTGGTACTGTCGTCGGTGTTCGTGCCGATGGCGTTCGTGGGCGGCATCCAGGGGCGCCTGAACGTCCAGTTCGCAGTGACGATCGCGATCTCGGTCGTGGTCTCGGCCTTCAACGCGCTGTCGCTCTCGCCGGCGCTCTCGGCCATGCTGCTGCGTCCACGGAAGAAGTCTCCGGGGCTCCTGGGCCGCGCCTTCGGCGTGTTCAACCGATGGTTCGAACGGATAACCGGCGGCTACGTCAGCTTGAGTCGCATGGTGATTCGCAAGGCGGCGATCGCCTGTGTCATGTTGCTGGTGGTAGCCGCATTCGATGGTCTGCTCGGCCGCCGCCTGCCATCGAGCTTTCTGCCGGAGGAGGACTTCGGCTACTTTTTCGCGAACGTCCAACTGCCCGACGCCGCCTCGCTCGAGCGCACCGATGCCGTGACGAAGAAGATCGACGCGATCCTCGCGAAAACCGAAGGGGTGCAATTTTACAACGGCATTACCGGGTTCAACCTGCTGACCCGCGTAACGGACACGTACAACGCGTTCTATTTCATCACGCTCAAACCCTGGGACGAGCGCGCTTCGCCGGATCTGACCGCGCGCGCCATCCTGCAGCGCCTGAATCGAACGCTGGCGCAGGAGATCCCTGACGCCAATGCCTTCGCGTTCATGGGACCGTCGATTCCAGGTCTCGGCAACGCAGGTGGATTCTCGATGTGGCTTCAGGATCGAAGCGGCGGCACCCTGGAGTTCCTCGATCAGAACGTCAAGAAGTTTCTGGCTGCGGCGCGGGAACGGCCCGAGCTGGCCAGTGTGAATTCATCGTTTTCGGCTTCAGTGCCCCAGATCTACATCGACGTCGATCGCGACAAGGCGCTGAGACAGGGCGTCGCGGTCGGCGATGTCTACCAGACCATGCAGACGTTCCTCGGCGGCCTGTTCATCAACCAGTTCAACAGGTTCGGCCGGCAGTGGCGGGTGTTTCTGCAGGCCGAAGGCGGCGCGCGCGAGAGCGAGGACGACATCGGGCGCTACTACGTGCGCAACCACGACAACGAAATGGTGCCGCTCTCGACGCTCACCTCCTGGCGCCATGTGAGCGGTGCGGAATACACCAACCGCTTCAACCTGTATCGATCGGCGCAGGTGATCGGCACAGCGGCGCCGGGCTACAGTTCGGGCCAGGCGCTCGCGGCACTCGAGCAGGTCGCCGCGGAGACACTCCCGCCTCAAATCAGCTACGACTGGGCGGACCTTTCCTATCAGGAGCGCCAGGCGTCGGGGGCAGCCGGTCCGATATTCGGGCTGTCGTTCCTGTTCGTGTTCCTGGTCCTCGCCGCGTTGTACGAGAGCTGGGCGCTGCCCTTCTCGGTGCTGCTGTCGGTCCCAATCGCGGTCGGTGGGGCGCTGCTTGGGCTCTTCCTCCGCAAATTCGATCTGGATGTCTATTCGCAAATCGGTCTCGTCATGCTGATCGGCCTCGCAGCAAAGAACGCAATTCTGATCGTGGAGTTCGCCAAAGACGAGCTCGAAAAAGGTCGAGACTTGGTGGCGGCGGCGCTGGAAGGCGCGAGACTCCGGCTACGCCCCATCCTGATGACCTCGTTCGCCTTCATTCTGGGCTGCCTCCCGTTGTGGGTGGCGACCGGCTCCGGGGCGGCGGGTCGGCGGACGCTTGGCACCGTCGTGGTCACCGGCATGCTCGCCGCGACCCTGATTGCGATCTTCATCATCCCGGTATTGTTCGTGGTCGTGCAGCGGCTGGCGATGCGGAAACCGGGTTCCAACTTGTTGTCACAGTCCGACACGTTGACTGGCGAGAGCGCGTCCTGAGGACACGGCGGAGGGGACATTGCCACGGAGAAAACGGATGGAGGTAAGAATCATCGGTGCGACTGCGTTCGGCACGATCGCAAGCCTTCTCTTCGCGACAGCCTGCACCGTCGGTCCGGACTACAAGCGGCCGATCGTCGACACCCCCGAGCGCTATCGCAGCGCGAGCGATTCTTCGACCGGGGCCGCATCCCTCGCGGACCGGGAGTGGTGGGAGCTGTTCCAGGATCCGCAGCTCCAGATGTTGATTCGGACAGGTCTGGATCGGAACCTCGATGTGCGCGTCGCGGCCGCGCGTATTCTGCAGGCGCAAGCGGAACTCGGCATCGTGCGCGCCGACCAGTTTCCGACCGTCGCGGCTGGCGCGGCCGCGGCGCGGCAACGCGTGGCGCAGTCGCTGGACTTGCCAGCCGCGGCGTACAGCACCCTCGAGCTGAGCGTCTCGACGTCGTGGGAGATCGACTTCTGGGGCAAATTCAGACGCGCGACCGAGAGTGCCCGCGCCTTGCTGCTCGCCAGTGAATGGGGCCGCCGCGCGATCGTCACGAGCCTGATCAGCCAGCTGGCCAGCGCCTACTTCGATCTTCGTGAGCTCGACCTGGAGCTCGACATCGCAAAGCGGACGCTGGCCACGCGCCAGGAATCGCTGCAGCTCACGCAGACGCGCGAGAGCCGCGGCGCGACGTCGCTCGTTGATGTGCGTCAGGCCGAGCAGTTGGTATTCACGGCCGCGGCCACCATCGCCGATCTGGAACGCGGAATCGAGCAGCAGGAGAATCTGTTGAGCGTGCTGGTCGGGGATCGCCCGGGTCCGATCACGCGTGGACAATTGCTGGTCGATCAGCCGCTCACCGTGGACGTGGACGTGCCTGCCGGCCTGCCGTCCGCTTTACTCGAACGGCGTCCGGACATCCGGCAGGCCGAGCAGGAGCTGGTCGCCGCCAACGCCGACATCGGCGTGGCGAAGGCGGCGTATTTTCCGCAGATCAACCTGACCGGCGCCGGCGGATTCCAGAGCGCCGCGCTGGCGAGCCTGTTCAGCGGACCTGCCGGTCTTTTCTTCGCCGGCGCCGCGCTGACACAGCCGCTTTTCACGGGCGGCAAGCTCAAGTCGAATGTCGCCCTCGCCGAGGCTCGCCGTGAGGAAGCCCTCCTCTCCTATCAGCAAACCATCCAGCAGTCGCTCCGCGACGTGTCCGACTCGCTGGTCGCCTACCGCAAGGCGCGCGAGTTCCGCGAGCAACAGGAGTTCCTGACGCGTTCGGCACAGGATGCGCAGCGGCTCGCCGATGTCCGGTATCAGGGCGGAGCGACGAGCTATCTCGAGGTCCTCGACAGCGGCACCCGGCTCTTCGCGGCGGAGTTAGGTCTCGCACAAGCGAGGCTCAACGAGCTCCTCACGGTCGTGCGCACCTACCGCGCGCTTGGCGGCGGCTGGGATCAGTAGTCCACCCGCGTGCAGAGTGTGCATCCTCGAACAGCCGTCTCCTCGCCGATCAGCTCGCTGGTGACGCCGAATTGCACGTGAATCGGCGACATCGTCCCCGTTCTCGGGACGACGATGTTGGCGCCGGCCTTGCCTCGATAGAAGGGCATGAGGAGCTGGTGGTGCGCAATCTGGTGATCAACGCGGACGATCTGGGTCTGACCCTTGGCGTCAACACGGGCATATTCGACGCCCACGACATCGGCATCGTGACGAGCGCCAGCCTCTTTGCCAATGCGCCGGCCACGGCCGATGCGATTCGCCGCATTCGGTCTCGACCCTCACTCGGCGTCGGCGTCCATCTGACGCTCGTCGATGGCGCGCCGACGCTCCCGCCATACCGCATTCCCACGTTGGTCCAGGAGGATGGACGATTCCACGACTCGTGGAAGCCGTTCATCGCCGCCTGCCTGCGGCGTCGTATCGCGCTGAACGAGGTTGAGCGGGAGCTGGCCGCGCAAATCGATTGCCTCCGGTCGGAAGGGATCCGGCTGACGCATCTTGACGCGCACGAGCACGTGCACGCCTATCCGCCGCTCTTCGCGATCGTGGCACGGCTGGCGGATGTCTTTCACATTCCGGTCGTTCGAGTGCCATACGAACGATGGTCGCCGGTGTGGGGAGACGAGTGGCAGCGATACGTCGCGCGCCGCCAGGCGCTGGCGAATCTCGCGATGCTGCCCTTGGCGCAGTATGACTATCGCGCAGCCGCGGCACGCGGAATCCGGACACCGCACTTTACAGGCCGGGTCCATACGGCCGTCCTCAATGCCACCGCGCTCCAGGCGACGGTTCGCCGCCTCCGCCCGGGCACTACTGAATTGATGGTCCATCCGGGATACGTCGATGACGCGCTCCGGCAGATGCCGACCCGTCTGCTGTCCTCGCGCGCGCAGGAAGTGGCGCTGCTCTGTTCCGAGACGACAGCTGATCTGCTCATCAGCGAGCGCGTTCAGCTGGTTCGGCACGATCTCGTCCCCCTCCCGATGCAGCTCACCAGGAGCTTTTCCAATGCCTCGTGACAAACCACACGCCCACGGTCCCACATGCCATGGCACGTGAATCGTGAAGATCTGAAACCGCTACAGGTCGAGTCCCGCTCCCACGGGCATGCTTCGGCCGCCCAAGTCGCATTCGCCATATGGCGTCACGGCGACGACCGGAATATCGCGAGTCACTCGATCCAATCGAAGCATTGTGAGCAGCTGCAGGATGGCGTCGTCCTGTTCGAGAACGGTGCAGAGGACAACTCGCTCCGGCCGGAGGCGCCGAATATCGGCATAGGCGTCCGACAACCCGGGGAACACGACGTCGTACCGGCCGCCCTCGAACAGGCTCTCGAGCGACGCCATGACGTCCGGCGTCCCGTTCACCACCGCGACTGTCTGTGTGCGCATCTGGCGTCACCCTCCAGAACGCCGCTGGCTCCATGAATCGTGCCGAGCCGGTTGCCGCCTCGCGAGGCCGAGGGTGTGCGTCGCCGGTCGATCCGCTGCGTGCCGACGCGCATATTGCGCGACGACAAACCATCCTCGAGAAACGATCGACGGTCGATACCGTCAATCTTCGGCTGCCTGAGCTCGGCGCCTCAGTCGCATCGAGCTCCTCACCGTCGTGCGCCGCTTATCGAGCACTTGACGGCGGTGGAATCAGCAGCCGTCCACGCGCAAACTGCGTGTCTCCACGCAGCCGTCTCCTCGCCGATCACCTCGTGGCTGACGCCGAATTTCACATAAGTCGTTGATATCGACTCGTCACACGGACGATCGATGTTGGCGTCAGGCTTGCCGTGGGAGCGGGGTGTGAGAGATGCCGCAGTACTAAGGCGCTGACCGCTCAGGTGTTCCAGATTCCGAGGAGCTGATTGTGTTGCGCAGTCTTGTTGTCAACGCGGACGACCTGGGCCTGACTGTTGGCGTCAACAACGGAATCTTCGACGCCCACGACCGCGGCATCCTGACGAGCGCAAGCCTTTTTGCGAATGCCACAGCCACGGTCGATGCGATTCGTCGCATTCGGTCCCGACCATCCCTCGGCGTCGGCGTCCATCTGACTCTCGTCGATGGCGCGCCGACGCTCCCGCCAAGCCGCGTCGCCACGCTGATACAGGACGACGGACGGTTCCGCGGGTCGTGGAAACCGTTCATCGTCGCCTGCCTCCGGGGTTGTGTCGCGCTGAATCAGGTCGAGCGGGAGCTGACCGCGCAAATCGATCGCATCCGATCGGAAGGGATTCGACTGACGCATCTTGACGCGCACAAGCACGTCCACGCATACCCGCCGCTGTTCGCGATCGTGGCACGGCTGGCCAATCGTTTCCGCATTCCCGTCGTCCGTGTGCCGTACGAGCGATGGTCGCCGGTGCGGGGAGACGGATGGCACCCATACGTCGCCCTCCGCCAATCACTACTGAATCTTGCGATGCTGCCGTGGGCGCGCTGGAACCATCGAACCGCCGCGGCGCGCGGAATCCGGGCACCGGAGTTCACGGGCCGGGTCCACACGGGCGTCCTCAATGCGATGACGATCCGGGCGACGATTCGCCGCCTCCGGCCCGGCACCACCGAATTGATGGTCCATCCCGGATACGTCGATGATGCGCTTCGGCAGATGCCGACAAGGCTGCGGTCCTCGCGTGCCCGGGAAGTGGCGCTGCTCTGTTCGGACGCCACGGCTGATGCGCTCATCGACGAACGCATTCAGCTGGTTCGGCACGATCTCGTTCCCGTCCCGATGCCGCTCACAAGGAGCGTTCGCAATGTCTCGTAACGCGCCACATCCCCGCGGCGTCGACCTCTCGATTGTCGTGCCGCTGTTCGACGAAGTCGGAACGTTACAGGAGCTGCACCGACGGCTGACCGACGTCGTGCTGCTGCTCGGTCTCCGCACCGAAATCATCTACATCGACGATGGAAGCCGTGACGGCACGCGTGAGGCGGTTGCAGGCCTCGCGGCGCGCGATCCACGGGTGCGTGCCGTCAATCTGGCGCGCAACTACGGCCAGACCGCCGCGCTCGCCGCCGGGTTCGATGCGGCACGTGGCGATGTCATTGTCGCGATGGATGGCGATCTGCAGCACGAGCCCGAGGACATGCCGAAGCTGCTCGCCAAGCTGGACGACGGGTACGATATCGTCAGCGGCTGGCGCGAGCGGCGCGTCGACAGCTACTGGACGCGCCGCCTGCCCTCGACCATCGCGAACTGGCTGATGGCGAAGCTCTCCGGCGTCTCGCTGCACGACTTCGGCACGACCTTCAAGGCCTATCGTGCGCCGGTGATCAAGCGCCTTCGCCTCTACGGCGATCTGCATCGGTTCATTCCGGCGCTCGCGAGCTGGAGCGGCGCACGGATCGCGGAAGTCCCCATCGCCAACATTCCCCGACCGCAGAACGCTTCGCATTACGGCCTGTCGCGCACCTTTCGCGTCATGGCCGATATGCTCACGGTGAGATTTCTGCTCAGGTACGTCACTCGGCCGCTACATCTGTTCGGCCCGCTTGGGTTTCTCAGTTTCGTCGCCGGCGCTGGCACACTGGCGTGGGTGTTTCTGACGAAGCTCATATCCGGCGACCCGCTCTTCGTCGCGCACGGACCGCTGCTGATCTTGAGCGCTGTCCTGCTGCAGAGTGGGGTCGTGCTGGTCGGCCTCGGCTTGCTGGCGGAGCTGCTCACGCGCATTTATCTCGACGGCCGCCAGCGGCGCATCTACACCCTGGCAGGTGGAGTGACACGAACGCGCCGACACGCCTGGCGCGGTCCGCGCCCGGTCATCGGCGAGTCGACGGCGGTGCTGGAATGACAATGCGAACCGTTGCAGCATTCATCGTCGTTGCGACCACGCTTCACGTTCCGGCTACGGCAGATCAATCGCCTGCCCCGGCTCCCCTGTTCCAAGCCAACGGGCAGCGGCATCACTACAAGATGAGCGCGCGCATCCGGCCGCTCCTGTTCTGGATCGGGCGAGACGATGTCGGCGACGCGATCGTCGTAAAGCGACAAGACGGCGACGGAGTCAGTCTTTCGCTGTTGATCGGGTCCGATCCGGAGAAGGCGCCGCGGCAGATCAACCGGTGGGGGTACATCGACGAGGAAATCCACGGCGACGCCGCTACGCTCATCGGACTGATGAGTGAGTCGGACGAGGAATCCGTCGGCCAGGCGGAAGCGAACATCCGGAAGCAGGGCGGCCAGCGGGTATTCAAGGTCATTCGCGGGTCGATCGCCGACGGCGAAGCGCGATCGGTCGTCACGTCGGTTGCGGCGCCCGCCGATTACACCTTTCGGCACGCCCCCACGGTGCTCGATCTTGCCAACGGCGAATCGCCGGACAGCGGGACGCGCGTGGTTCGACTCCCTCCCGGGACGCGGCCCGGATTCCTGGTTACGCTCGCAGATATGATCCACGCCCAGGTCGATCAGTGGCAGACGTCA
>Ga0209438_1000095_pt1 | contig 22230 bp, 20 predicted proteins | sample GraSoi_2013_20cm_FD_185825 | JGI IMG/M metagenome (GOLD analysis project Ga0209438, IMG submission 185825) | Grasslands soil microbial communities from the Angelo Coastal Reserve, California, USA - Sample 9_17_2013_20cm (SPAdes) (version 2) | ecosystem: Environmental > Terrestrial > Soil >...
CAGAAAAGAGATTGCGGAACGGGCGCGCGCCGAGACGCAACTCGCTGGTGAAAATGAACTCCTGCAGATGGTGGCGTCTGGCCGTGTGCTCGCGGATGTACTTGCGGCCCTATGCCGTTTTGTCGAAGACACGGCGGGTGATTGCATCTGCGGCGCTTACCTGATCGACTGGGGGGTTCCTGCGTTCCAGAACGGCGCGGCGCCTTCTCTCCCCGCGAGCTTCACCGCGCCGATCGAAGATCTGCCTGTGCGCGCCGAACTCTGCCCCTGCGGACTCGCGGCCCTGGAGAAGAGACAAGTGATCTCAGCGGATCTCGAGTCCGATCCGTTGTGGCTTCACACTCCGTATCGCCGCCTCCTTTTGAGCCACGGGTTACGGTCGGTCTGGTCAACGCCGATTCTGGCCCTGTCGGGCCGCGTCCTGGGTACTTTTGCTATTTATCACCAGAGGCCCGCAACTCCGTCTGCACGGGTGGAGGAGCTGATCGGGCAGGTGACGCACATTGCAAGCATTGCCATCGAACGCGCGCAGGATGAAGCCGCGCTCAAACGGAGCGAGGCATTTCTCGCACAAGGCCAACACCTCAGCTCCACAGGCAGTTTCTCGTGGCGGGTCGACACCGGCGACGTCACGTTTTCAGAGGAGCTGAATCGCATCTTCGAATTTGACCCAGATGGTCCCGTGCGCCTCGAGCAGATTTCGGGTCGAATCCACCCTGAGGACACCCTGCTCTTCTCAGAGCACGTGGAGTTCTCACGACTGACCGGCGGCAACCTCGACTACGAGATTCGGCTGCGCCTGCCGGATGCCTCGGTGAAGTACCTGCGCACAATTTCGCACGGCAATCGGGATGAGAAAGGGCGGATGGAGGTCATCGGAGCGGTTCAGGACGTGACGGCACGGCGAGTGTCCGAGCAAGCACTCGGGCGTGCGCGCTCCGACCTCGCACACGTCGCGAGGGTGGCGACGCTCGGAGCGTTGACCGCGTCCATCGCGCACGAAGTCAACCAGCCGCTCTCGGGCATCATCACCAACGCCAGTACGTGCCTGCGAATGTTGGATACGAATCCTCCGGACGTCGACGGTGCGCGCGAAACCGCGAGGCGGACTATTCGCGATGGCAACCGCGCCTCTGATGTGATCACTCGCTTGCGTTCTCTATTCAGCAAGAAGGAATTCACCCTGGAGCCGCTGGACTTGAACGAGGCCACGCGAGAGGTGATTGCACTCTCGTTGAGTGAGCTTCAGCGGAACCGGGTGATCGTTCAGTCGGAGCTCGCCGACGACCTCCCGTTCGTCACCGGCGATCGTGTTCAACTCCAGCAGGTCCTGCTGAATCTCCTTCGCAATGCATCGGACGCGATGGTCAGTGTCGACGATCGCCCACGGCAGTTGCTGATCAGAACCGAATCAGAAGGCAGCGATCATGTGCGCGTGACGGTGCGGGATGCTGGTGTCGGCATCGAGCGTCAGGGCATGGACAAGCTGTTCGATGCGTTCTACACGACCAAGAGCGACGGCATGGGTATCGGGTTGTCTGTCAGCCGTTCGATCGTCGAGAGACATCGCGGCCGTCTCTGGGTAGAGCCCAATGACGGACCAGGTGTGACGTTTGCGTTTTCTATTCCCCGCAATCTCGACGGTATCGCGGACGCGGCACACGCGATGACGACCCCCTGATGCGCGAGCGTTCAGTGGTGTCGATCGTCGATGACGACGAGTCCGTGCGCAAGTCGCTGCCAGACTTGCTGCGGCAGTTCGGTTTAGCCGCCGAGACGTTTTCATCCGCCGAAGCATTCCTCAAGTCGGACGTATCGTTTGATCCAATTCTCCGACGTGCCACGGTCGTCGCGCCAGGCGACGAGATGGGCGGCACGACCGCGGCGATTGGTGACCACCCCTTACTGATGAAGCACCTGATGAACGAAGGCGACGGCAATCGATCCTTCGCCGACGGCGGATGCCACGCGCTTGATGTTGCCGCCGCGAACGTCGCCGACCGCGAAGACTCCGGGACGATTCGTTTCCAACAGATACGGCGACCGCGCCAGCGGCCATCCGCCTGTCGTCAAGTCCTCCGGCGACAAGTCCGGGCCGGTCTTGATGAATCCGCGCCCGTCGAGGGCGACGCACCCATCGAGCCAGCCCGTATTCGGCACGGCGCCCGTCATCATGAACACATGTCTGATCTCATGCGTCTCGACGACGCCTGTCCCGCTGTCGAGCCACTGGATGCGCTCGAGATGCCAGTCGCCGTCCAGCGCCACGAGCTCCGTTCGCGTCCGCAGCGTGATCGCCGGATGCTCCTCGATTCGTCGCAGCAGGTACCGTGACATCGTATCTGCCAAGCCATCCTTGCGGACCAGGAGGTGGACGTGCTTGGCCGTGTCCGCGAGAAACACGGCGGCCTGGCCCGCGGAGTTGCCGCCACCTACGATGGCGACCTCGTCGCCCGCGCACAGCTGCGACTCCGTGCGCGAGGCCGCGTAATACACGCCCGCGCCTTCGAACTGCGACACGTTTGCAATCGCGGGCTTGCGGTACCGTGCCCCCGACGCGATGATCATGGCCCTCGCGTTGATGCGACCGCCATCCTGCAGGTGCACGGCGTAGAGAGGCCTGGCGCATGCGAGCTTCGCTGCGCCCTTCGCGACCATCACCTGCGCGCCAAACTTCTGGGCCTGCGCGTACGCGCGTCCCGTGAGGTCCAAACCGGAAATCCCGGCGGGGAACCCCAGATAGTTTTCTATTCTGGAACTCGAGCCGGCCTGCCCTCCGGGCAGGTGCGATTCGAGGACGAGCACATCCAGCCCTTCCGATGCGCCGTACACGGCGGCCGCAAGTCCTGCCGGGCCGGCGCCTACGATCACCAGGTCGCGGACGTACGTCCGATCAATGGCGTCGTTGAACCCAAGACAGTCGGCGATCTGCCGGTTGCTCGGATTCCGCAGCACCGCGTCGCCGCGGCAGATCAGCACTGGCACGTCGGCGGCATCCACATGAAACCGTTCGAGGAGATCCTGCGCGTCGGCGTCGCGATCGAGGTCGATGTAATGAAACGGGTGGGCATTGCGCGTCAGGAACTCCTTGACGCCCAGCGTGCCGGCACGATGCGTCGAGCCAATCAGAACGACGTCACCATCGCCACCGGCGATCAGCTCGATGCGGCGGAGGATGAACGCCCGCATGAAGATCTCGCTCAGCTCGGCATCTGTCTGGATGAGTCCGAGCAACTCTTCCCGAGCGAGCTCGATCACCTCGCCAGGCGTGATGGCCCGAAGCCGCGTCAGACCTCGGCGACCAGTCAACATGGTGCCTTCGCCGGTGAATTGCCCGGCGCTTAGCGTGGTGAACAGCGCCTGGGTTCCCCTTGATGTTCGTAGCACCTGGACCTCGCCATTCAACACCACGAAGAACGGCACGGGCCGTTGTCCCACCTCGACGAGCACCTCACCAGACGTCATCGCGCGCCGTCGCCCATGACGCGCGACGCGCGCGATCTGTGTCTGCGTGAGTGTCGGAAAGACACGATCAGGACGAGAGACGGTGGCCGCCGGAGGCGTCAACAAGGAATCAGGTCTGTCCATGCGGAATAGCCTGCCCTACCCGTGGCCGACCGCTGGGGTTGGCCGTCGCATTGTGAGACACGCAAGTCCTGCGACAACGCCAGCGGCGAGGACGATTCCCGACAGTTGCGGCGTCCACCACACGTTCAGACCCATAGCAGCGTCAATCGAATACTCACCGGGACCGGTCAGTGCAAGAGACAATGCCAACACGGCGTAGAGGAGCGGAAATTCGACGCCGTTCGACGTTGCCAGCAGACCTTTGCCCCAATGCGCCGTGAAGATGGCGACAACCATCACGGAGATGATCGCCGCGGCAGCGACGGGCTCGAACAGGCCCAGTGCCAGGAGCACACCGCCACCACACTCTGTCAGTCCGGCAGCCGCGGCAAACAATCGGCCTGGGCGGAACCCAAGCCCCTCGAAGAACGCTCCCGTTCCGTTGAGACCATAGCCGCCAAACCAGCCGAACAGCTTCTGAGAACCGTGCGCCGCAAATAGTCCGCCGAACACTAACCGCGCGATCAATAGACCGGCATTCATGTCTTCCTCCATTCGTGTCGCAACCGAGCAGGCACAACGTCGGCGCATGACATCCGAGTGTAGCTAGGCATGCGAGGCCAATCTATTGGACCTAGATATCGCGAGACGATGGTATTGCGAAGGAACTAGAGGCCCAGTTCGCTCAATCACGGGTGATCATCAGGACGTCGCCCGAGTGACCAGTGATATTTGCGATAAGCCTACTTGGCGAGGAAATCTGTAACCAACTTGATGGTGGCCTGTGGATTCTCCTCCATGATCCAGTGCCCGGAGTTGGGCACGATGCCGCCCGTGACGTTGCTGGCGGCGAACCGCATCTCATCGGCCATACCCTTGCCGAAAAACTTCTCGGCACCGATGGCAAACACCGGCATGGTGATCTTGCCGCCCTTGGCGAGCAACGCCTTGTTGTCGGCGGCGTCCTGGCTGAATGCTCCAAACTGCTCGAAGGCATCGTGCATCGCATGCGGCCGTGCGTACAGGGCAGCATAGTGCTGCCGCGTATCTTCATCGATCCCCTTGGGGTTTCCGGACAACTCGTTCCAGAAGCGATCGAGGTAGATGCGCTCCCGGCCCTGCACCAGACGCTCCTCGTCACGGCCCCGGAAATTGAAGTGCCACAGCATCGGGCTGCGAGTGATGTTGTCCCAATCGCCTATTCCGGGCAGCGGTGCATCGATCACCACCCAGCGCGTGACCCGGACCGGATATTGAGCAGCCAACGCATAGCCAACCATATTGCCGATGTCATGTGTGACCAGGTCTGCCTTCTGGACCTTGAGTGCATCCATGACGCCGGCAATGTCGACTGCCTGGTTCTTCTTGGTGTAGCCGGTATCCGGGTGATCGGACATACCCATGCCGCGCAGGTCGGGGACGATCACGGTATGGTCCGTGGCCAGAAGAATTGCCAGGGGGGCCCACATATCACCCGTATCGCCGAAGCCATGCAACAGCACCACGGCCGGACCCTTGCCCCCGACTCGGACGTAGACGCTGGTGCCGTTCGTCGGAACCATTTGCGTGTGAAAGCTGGCCGGAAACGGCGTGATTCCCGCCACGAGGGGCGCTGGCAGCAAGATCGCGACAAGGATGGTGGCGACATACCTGAACATATGAAATCCCGCGCTCTCTCGCATGAACGGAGGCAAAGGCGGCGAGATGGTGAGCGTGACATTTGCCATGACTTCTACTCCTTGAGTGCGTCGGCGCGAATAGGGACGAAGCCTCTCACCAGGGCGGCGATCTCGTCGGCCGCCGTATCGAGCGCGAAATGACCCCCTTCGAGGACGTGCACGAGGGCACCCGGCACATCGCGCCGGTACGCCTCCGGCTCAGACCCATCGAAGGACAGATCGTACTTGCCCCAAATCACGAGGAGTCGTGGCTGCGTCTTGCGCATCCACGCTTGCCACTTGGGATAGGCCTCGACATTTGTGCGGTAGTTGTAGAAGAGATCGCTCTGAATGTCAGCTTGGCCTGGCTGATTGAGAAAGGCGAACTCGTCCGTCCAGAGATCCGGGTCGTACCGGTCTACGTTCGGATCGTTGCCGACATGTCGTGTCCGCGTGGTGGCGAGCGAAAGAAGATTTGTCCGCAGCGTGCTCTCGTTGGCAACGCGGTCGGCCCAGAACGCGCGCCTCGGGTTCCAGTTCGCACCGAGCCCTTCATTGTGCGCAACAGCGTCCTGGACGATGAGCGCCTCGATTCGGTCCGGATGCGCCAACGCCATGCGAAAGCCCACCGGCCCGCCGTAGTCCTGCATGTACAGCGTGTAACGTGAGAGCCCGAGCGACTCGGTGAAATGGTTCATGATCTCCGCGTAGTGGTCGAACGTGTAAGGGAACGTTTTGGGATCGGGCCGATCGCTGTGTCCGAAGCCGGGATAGTCCGGCGCCACCAGATGGTAGCGCTCAGAAAGACGCGAGAAGAGCGGCTCGAACATCCGCGATGATGATGGCAATCCGTGCAGCAGGAGAAGGGTCGGTGCATCTTTCGGCCCGGCCTCTCTGTAGAAAATCGAGAGTCCGTCGATCTGCTGGGTACGGTACACAGTGTGGTATTCCACAGGACGTTCCTTTGGTTGAACTTCTCGATGCGATTGACACGATGTGAGGACGATCGAAGCGATCAACGCGATGCCCAAGGCCTTCAACATGTCCTCTGTGGGTTTGTCAGGCAGTGGCATGGTTTTCACGGTACTTCGCGCTCCAGTCGCTGATCGGGCCGGCGATTGCCGACACGTCCTCGAGCAGCGATTGCAAGAACACCGAGACGTCGGTGCAGGCGGACAGGCCGGCGCTTTGTCCGGCCCACAGCGGCAAGAGATCGGAGCGTCCTGCGGTCTCTGCCGCGACAGACAGATGCCTGACCAGTCCGCGCTGGAGTGGGTACGGCAGAATCTCAGCGTCAGTCTGGTTGAACTGCTGCATCAAGGCGTTGTCGATACCCCGCGCCAGTCTTCCCGTGAAGCCCCTTGTCACGCCGGTGTGTCCCGCATCTCGGCGTAGTAATGCATCCCGATGAAGCCGGCCGGCGCCGGATTCCTCGCACGTGAGGAATACTGTTCCCATCTGGACGGCCTCGGCACCGAGAGCCATGGCTGCCACGAAGCCACGGGCATCTCCGATGCCTCCGGCGGCGATGACTGGTACCTCGACCCGGTCGACGATCCGCGGGACGAGCGACAGTGTGCCTGTCAGCGAATCCTCGGCGGTGCGCAAGAAAGAACCCCGATGGCCCCCGGCTTCGAAGCCGGACGCCACGATCGCGTCGATGCCAGCCTCCTGAAGCATCGAAGCTTCGTCAGGCGTTGTCGCGGTTCCGATCGTGACGATGTGTTGGTTCCGGCACTCGTCAAGGATTTCGCGCGGCGGAATGCCGAAAATAAAGCTGAACACGGGTACGTGGGCGTCCAGAAGCACGCGCGCCTGATCTTCGAAGCGTATCGGCAGGTAGGGTGTATAGACGGGCTGGGGCGCTCCCAGCGCCGCCAGATGATGCCGAAGCAAGGCGAGGCTTCTGATGAACGCGGCTTCATCCGATGTCCGGGCGCCTTCGTCCTCCATCGAGACCCACAGATTGATTGCGAATGACTTCGAGGTGAGGGAGCGGATCTGCTCGATCGCGTCCTTGATCGCGTCAGGCGCCAAGGAATGGGCGCCAAGCGACCCAAGGCCGCCGAAATTCGACACCGCCGCCGTCAACTTCTGCGACGACAGCCCTCCGAGCGGCCCTTGGATAATGGGGTACTCGATCCCGAGTGTCGACATGAGCCGGTTACGACGCCAGGAAGCGATCATCGAGCGGATACCTCGAAGATGACCTCGAGTTCCACGGGCGCCCCGAGCGGCAGGCTAGCCACACCGTAGACCAGGCGAGACGGGTTCTTGTCCTTTCCGAAAACGTCCTGCAGCAAGTCTGAAGCGCCGTCGGCGACCCTCGGCTGATCGCGGACATCTCCAGACGTGGCCACCATGACGCCGAGGCGGACGATGCGCGTCACTCTATCGAGCGATCCGAGGTGCTGGCGCGCGACCGCCAGGACGTTGAGCGCTGCGAGGCGAGCCGCCTTCCGTGCCGTGTCAACGTCGAGCTCCGCGCCGACGCGGCCGATGAATGCCGCTCCACGGCCTTGTGTCGGTAGCATCCCGGTCAGAAAGAGAAGGTTGTTGGTCTGGACGGCCTCCGCGTAGGTACCGAACGGCTCCGGCGGCGCGGGTAGAGTGATGCCAAGTTCCTTCAGGCGATGCTCCGCTGTCACCAGTTCGGAACGCTCAGGCATCGTCTGTGCCGATTCTGCGCTCATTGATGCTTCTCCTATATCTTCAGCGTGCCCGTGTGCGTCGTCGACGGTCACGCGGATCTGTCCGATTCGAGGGGACGCTCCGAGAGCCCCCACTGCGAAGATCGGCGCGATGTGTAGGTTCTCGCTGCGGTGTTGGATCACGACGCGACAGTGCAACAGCGGTTCGGCCAGAGGCGGAACCACAATGAACTTCGCTGGCGGTTCGTTGTCCGGCGGCTGGGCGGGCGCTGCTGCACGCGAGGCCAGAACTGAGACCGCGCCGGCGACCAGCGCGGTCATCGTGACAGTCATGACTGCTTCATTCCTACGCGCAGGTCTATGCTCACAGGTTCCCAGCCTTGTTCAACGTGGACTACCACCGCCCGGCATGAGCACCGCCATCAACGTGGAGTACCTCTCCCGTCATCTGACCTGCCCGGCCTCGTGATCACTGCCGTTGACACCGTCTCGGCGCGATGCGCAATTAGCTGCGCCGGAGATCGGCGGCGTCGATCGATCTATGCCAAGGCGACGTCGGTCGAGTCAGCCTCGAGGCCGTATCGCTTCAATCGCCCATACAACTGGGTCCGCGTCAATCCAAGCCGACGCGCAGCTTTAGTTTTATTCCAACCGGTCTCATGCAGGATGCGTTCGATCGTGCCCCGCTCGACGATGCTTAGATCGCTCGCCGGTGACAGGGCTCGCATCCTCCGCCGAAGAGACAGGTGCCGGTATTCGATATCGCCGTCGGCGAGGATGGCCGCCCGCTCGAGCACATTGTGCAGTTCGCGCACGTTGCCGGGCCAGTCGTGCGCGAGTAGTGCGTCAAGCGCATCGTCCCGCAACGCGGGTATCCGACGATGCATGGTTCGCGCACAGTCGGCGAGGAACTGTTCCGCGAGCAGCCTGACGTCGCTGAGGCGGTCCCGGAGTGGGGGCAGCAGGATGTCAAAGACCTGCAGCCGGTACAGAAGATCCTCGCGAAACGCGCCGCGTTCAACAGCGTCGCCGAGGTCCCGGTTGCTCGCCGCGATGATGCGAACGTCTGCCTTTTGGAGTCGCGTCCCGCCGAGGCGCTGATACTCGCGTTCCTCCACAAAACGTAGCAACTTCACCTGCGCCGTCAGGCTCATCTCGGTCACCTCATCGAGGAACAGGACCCCTCGCGCTGCCAACTCGATGTGTCCCGCCTTCGACTGCTCGGCGCCGGTGAACGCGCCGCGTTCGTACCCAAACAACTCGGACTCGAGCAGTTGTTCGGGCAGTGCCGCGCAGTTGATGGCGACGAACGGGCCGTGTTTCCGCGGCGACGCATGGTGAATGAGCCGGGCGATGACTTCCTTGCCGGTGCCCGACTCGCCTTGGAGAAAGACTGTGGCCTCAGTCGTTGCCACGCGAACGGCCGCCGCGAGGACACCTTGCCACGCTGGAGAAGATCCGATCGCGCCAGCGTAAGCGCGATAACACCCGACATCAGTTGAACTCGTCTCGCGCAATGTCTGCACCATGACAACCTCCGGGAGACGACGACGACCGCGATTCGCCTTCGGCGAACGCGACGTTAGTCGGACTATGTCTGACGGCTGATTGAACCACCTGCGGACCATCAAGACCATTGCACGATGGTATCTGCGACACTAAAGCGTCAATACCGGTACCGACCGCATCGAGAAGTCGAAAGAAGCGTACGTCGTCGCATTCGCTCCCTCGTTCGGTCCACGGATCGACGAAGCCGGCAGTGTCGCGTCGCCGTGCGTCTGCCCTCTCGAATCAGTCCCTCCACTGGAATGACCATGTTGCTGTCGCTGAGCGCATTCGTCCATCAGACTTTCGTATCGGTTGCCCCGCCTGTCCGTGTGTAGAGAGCTCCATGCGGACTGATACGAAGGTGTCCCCGATACTTTCGTCTGATAGATCCGAGGTCGCGGGTCTGGTGTCATGGGTGTCGCAGAGGCCGGCGATGACGTATCTCGATCGACTGAGCCACGTCGAACTTCATGTGCATGCGTGACAGCCAACAGGGAGACCACACATGGCCAAGAGATTGATTGACGCCGATACGATTCTGAACCAGGCGAAGCCATTGACCCATCAACTCGCACACGAGATCCAGCCGTACGGACATCTCGTCAAGCTGCCGATCGCGCTGGCGGAGAAGGTCTGCAGGGAAAGTGTGGACAACCTCAACCAGTTGCTGGCGGACACGATGACGTTGCGCGATCTGTACAAGAAGCATCATTGGCAGCTTGCGGGACCGACGTTCTATCAACTCCATCGCTTATTCGACAAGCACTACGAGCAGCAGAACGAGTCGGTCGATGCGATCGCCGAGCGGATCCAATTGCTCGGCGGCGTGAGTATCGCGATGGCTCACGACGTCGCCGAGATGACGTTGATCCCACGACCGCCAAAAGGCCGCGAAGAAGTCCCCGTCCAGATCTCGCGACTGCTGCATGCGCATGAAATCGTGCTGAAAGAAGCTCGTACCATGGCTCGGCGTGTGGCTGAAGCCGGTGACGATGGCACGAACGATCTGATCGTCAGCGACGTGATTCGCCATAACGAACTGCAGGTCTGGTTCGTTGCCGAACACGTCGTTGACATGCCGCTCGTGCAGGCGGTGTAACGTGGACGATCAGACTTGGTCCGCGCCGCTCGACACTCGATGAAGCACTCGAAGAAACGTGCGCAGCAACCGACCTGGCCGCGATTACCACTCCAACGGAGATTCGGACCGCTGAGTTGCGGTCTCGGGTCATCACGTTCGATTACAACGGGCTGGGGCTCTCGACGGGCGAGAAAAACTATTCGCCGATCTCGCTCGGGCAGGATGCGCACGATCTGATAGAAGCACTGGGGTTGACGGAGCTGGTGATCGGCGGGTGGTCACTCGGCGGTCTCGCTGCGCAACCGGTGGTCGCGATATATCGCCAGCGCGCCGGCCATGCGGTGCTCATTGGGACTGGACCACCAGGGCCGCTCGTCAAGCCAGTGGAACAGTTGCTCTAAGACTTGAAACTGGGCGCGACGACGGTTACTGACGAATATCAGGCGGCGCAGCAGGCGCCCACATTCGTGGCCATGCCGACCGTCACCGCCGCCGAGAGCAGATGAAGATCGAGTGGCTTCGCAATCACCAGCGAGCAGCCCATGGCAAGCGCGCGGGAGGCCTGTTGCACGAATCCCCATCCGTTCAATCCGATGATGTACGGCGATACTCCGCCCTCGGCGTTCTTGATCTCTTGTATCAGCTGGCACGCTGCGTCGAGCGTCGGAAGGGACAGGTCCACGAGAACGATGGCGGGTGCCACGTCGCGGCACAAGGTCAGGGCCATCCGTGGCTCATTGATGGCAATCGTCCGGTACCCCTGAGCCGAGAAGTACTCAGCCAGCATCTCCCGACCGTCGTCGTCGTCATCGACGATCAGGATGGGCCCGATCCGCGTCGCGCCGATCACATCGCAGCCCCCGAAGATCGACGACGTATTTCTCATAGCCTTCTCCGATTGTCATCAAACGCAACCTGCGCGCCACAGCTCCGGTGATCACCGTGCCGAAAACCCGTGAATTGCGTAGAAGGCGAGGGTGCGTCGTCCAGGGTCTGCGTAGACGCGCTCATGTCTGCGCGCCTGCGCGCACCACAAGCTCCATCGGACACAGCCGGGGCCGCAAATGGGATACGTCCTGATCGGTGACGATTGACGCGCGCGAGAGCATGCCTCTCCCCTCAGAATTCTGGTTTGAGCGCCGGCATTCGACGCCTCGATGTCGCTTCGAGCGGTTTGATTCGCTAAAGCGACGGCGTCCGCAGGCGGAACGTCGCCTCGAGCAGCCTCCGGTGTTTCACGCAATAGGGTGTCCAAGGAACCGCCTCGAGCCGTTTCGGCTCGATGGGTTCGCCATCGACGACGCAACGCCCGAAGGTGCCATCCTCGATCCGCTGCAACGCGTCGCGGACCTGTTGCAGCACCGTCGCCTCGAGCTCAGCTTCGGTAAGGTCTTCGCTCTCCCCTTCGTCGGCAACGCTGTCGTCTCCGCGATCACGAGGAGAATCGGCGACCTGCTCCCGCGCCTGCGCCCGCTCGTGCGCAGCACGAGTCGAAAGACGCGCTTCGAGGTCGAGCAATCGCTGCTTGCAATGTCGAGCATTCATGATGCCCTCCCCACCGGCGCAACGACCGTCACACCGCGATTAGCTGCAAAGCGCCCCGTTCCATCACATGGGCCAGCAACGTGTTGGCGAAGCCGAATTCGTTGTCGTACCAACCTTCGTCAGCGAGAGATCGACAACCGCGTCATGGGGATCTCCGATGACGTCACGACTGACCAGGGATCCCGTGTTGCTGCCAGCGCGCCACTCCACCGGCTGTCGAGAGCCGCCTCCTGCAACGCGGTATTCACTTTTTCAACCGATGTGTGGCGAGCGGCCACAACGACGATCGACGACAGCGATCTGGAGTGTGCTCAGACGATCGTGATCCTGCGATTGAACGTAAACGCGGGCTCGCACGGGTTCAATGGGACGAAGGTATCGGCGATACGTTGGTATCAGCTGGTTTGCATACTCGACCGAAGAGGGTTTTCAGCAGGCACACCGCACGGCGGCTGCGCGTCGTTAAACAAACATGTGCGGAGGCACGCGATCATCGCGCGGTGTCACTACAGGCGATCTCGCAGTTTTCGGCCAATGCGCGCGAAGATCCACATCGGCATCCGTGTTGCCCTTCCGATTCTCATGACAGGACAGACATCACAGGAGGCCACTATGAAGCGCTCAATCGTCGTACTCATCGCCGCGGTCGCGCTCATCGGCGCGAGTCGCGCGTCTGCGCAGGAAGTTGCGCCAGGACCGGGCACGCTTGAAGTCACCATCATCCCTGGCGGCGCCCAGTTCTTCACCGGCAAGAACGGCTTGCCGGACTTCGGCAACTACACGCTCGGTGGCGACCTCGCCTACAACTTCAACCGCATCGTCGGCGTTGAAGGTGAAGTCGGCACGTCGCTCGGTATCTCTCAGGATCTCGCCTTCGGCGGGCTGACCCGCAACCTTAAGACGCCCAACATCCTCAACTACACCGGGAATGTCCTGGTATCAGCGGCGACCGGCTCGCCCGTGGTGCCATATGCGACCGGCGGCATCGGCGGGATGACGATGTTCGAACGCGCGTCGTTGGGGATCACCAGCAACGAAACGTTTCTGACAGGCAACGCTGGCGGCGGTGTCAAGTGGTACGCGCCGAATGGCCGCTGGGGACTTCGCGGCGATTACCGTTTCATTTACGTGCGCGCCAACGGCAGCACCCCGGCCTTCTTCGGCCAGGACGATCGCTACAGTCATCGCTTCTACGGGGGCGTGATCATCAACGCGATTCGGTAACCTTCCGCGGGCGCCGCCCGAACGCGGGCCCGCTTCATCAGCCGCCGTTGCCATATTCGCGAGCGGGGGACACACACATCATGAAGAAGACGCTGAGCATCTGCGCGTTATTAACCGTCAGTCTGCCGTTTGCGTCAGGCAGCGTACGAGCTCGCACGTACGAACCGAACGCCTACACGCAGGTCGCTGCGCAGGGGCCGAGCCTCTCGAACGGCGTTTACACGGAGCAGCAGGCCACGCGCGGCAAGATACAGTACGTCGATCATTGCAGCGCGTGTCATCAGACGGAGCTACAAGGTTCCGATCTCGCGCCGCCGCTCAAGGGCGACGACGTCGTCATGAAGTGGAGCGGCTCCACGCTGCAGGATCTGTTCGACACAATCGCCACGACGATGCCGGGTGATGCGCCGGGCTCGCTGACGCCGCAGGTGAATGCCGACATCCTCGCCTACGTGTTACAGGTGAACAAATTTCCGGCGGGCCATACCGAGCTCAAGCCGGATGCCGCGGCGCTCAAGGCAATCGCACTCGAAACGAAGAAGCCGTAGGCGGAAATAGTGCAGGGCCGGCGGCGCCCCGGCCCACTCATTCCAGAACGTCGTTCCAAAGGTGGATCATGGGCTCGTGCACATCACGACCGTAGCCGAGGATGTTGATGCAGCCGGGCGTCAGGTACAAATGGCGGCGTTCGGTCGTCGGCATCTCGATCCCTCGCGCCGCGAGCACCCTCAGGATGTCACGGTGCGCGAAGACCAGGATATCTCCTGAATAACGGCGCACCAGACCAATCGAGCGGCCCGCGTTGGCTGGCGATTCTCTTGAGTCGGTTGGACTCGAATGGGAGTGGCTTGAGTGAACCTCGGATTGGAATTGGCGCGCCCGGCTGGACTCGATCCAGCTATCCCCGCCTTAGAAGACCGGCGCTCGATCCAACTGAACTACGCGCGCCTGGTCTCGGAGAATCCGCTGACGAACGGCAGAGCCCGCGTGCAATGGGGTGCAATGCGCCACGGCATCGCTGGCATCCACGGCAATCATGGCGTTGTGGAATCTGTAACTTACAGAATCTAAAGAGAGCGTGAGAGTTCGAATCCCACTCTCTCCGCCAGTTCCCTCAAGTGGCTGCAAATGCTCGGTTTCAACGATGTTCACCGAGTTCTGAACCTGAATGCGTCGACAGCTCGCCGCCGCACGACTTCCGAAGCAGTTGTGTAACTCGAACATTCGCAATACGTTCGAGATTTCCAAGGTGTTCGAATCCCAGAGACATGTTGGCCACGCGCCGATGCTGCGGGGTTCTTGCGGAGGGCGGCTGGAAGCGGAGCCCCAACTTCGAGTGCTGCCGCGGTCTGTAGTGCCCCGTCGCGTACAGCGGTCTCCTGAACCGCTGCCTTTATTGAAGGAGCGCGCTTGGAAAGCGAAGCCTGCGAGCAACACCGAGCCCCGTTTTCCTACGGGCCAATCGTCGGTCGGGAGCGATTATGACGTTCTGAAGTGATATGGCTTGATCCCGAGCCTCCGCAGCTTCGACTCCAGCGTCTGCCTCGGCATCCCGAGTATTGCGGCGGCCCCGTCTGCGCCAGAGACTCGTCCCGACGCTTGTCGCAATGCGTTTTCGATCATCGTCTTCTCGCGGGCGGCGAGATCAGAGGCCAATCTCATGGCTCGGACCGGTGACTTCGACCTCTCCGCCGCAAACCAGCTTGGGTCGACGGAAAACGTCTCTCCGTCGCACAGGATGACCGCCCGCTCGATCACGTTTTGCAGCTCGCGCACGTTCCCCGGCCAGCTATAGCGTTTGAACAGCTCCATTGTTTCGTTCCCGATCCTCTGAATCCTCTTGCCGGCTTTCTGCGCATACCTCGCCACGAGATACTCAACCAGCAGCGGGATGTCGCCGCTTCGCTCACGAAGCGCCGGCAGATGGACGGGAAACACGTTCAGACGGTAGAACAAATCCTTACGGAAACTCCCGTCCGCAATAGCCGCATCCAAATCCCGGTTTGTGGCGGCCAACACGCGCACATCGACCGCGACGGGTCGGAGCCCACCGACACGTTCAAGTGTGCGTTCCTGGAGCACTCGCAAGAGTGCCACTTGGGTTTCTGGTGGTAACTCGCCGATTTCATCCAGAAAGAGCGTTCCACCGTCGGCGGATTCGAACCGGCCTATTCGACGCTGAATCGCGCCGGTGAACGCCCCCTTCTCATGGCCGAAGAGCTCCGATGCGATGAGAGAAGTTGGAATCGCCGCGCAGTTGACGCTGACGAACGCGCGACCGGTCCGTGTTGAGCGGTTGTGAATCGCTCGTGCAATCAGTTCTTTGCCCGTGCCCGTCTCGCCGAGGATCAACACCGTGGAATCGGTTGCCGCCACCTTTTCGACCTGAGTCAGGACGCGGCGAAGCGCGGGAGATGAACCTACAATCTCTTCCAGCATCGACGATCGGACGATCGTTTCACGCAACGCAACGGTCTCGTTCCGCATGCGGTCTTCGGCCTGCTTGCGTTCTTCGATGTCGGTGGCGGTTGCGAACCACCGAACCACCGCTCCGTCGTCGTCCACGACTGGGTTGTAGCGAAACAGGAACCAGCGAAAGTGGCTGTCTTTGCCGAGCAGCCGTTTTTCCATTTCGAATGGGACACCCTTCAAAAGGCCAAGACGTCGTTCGCTCTCGACTCTCTCCAGATCGTCGGGATGAACGTCTCTGTTGATTCGCTCGCGAGTACCGACGCCTTTCATTTCCTCCAGCGTGTACCCCTTGTAATCGAGCATGGTCCGATTGGCCTGCAGAAGCGCGCCCTGCTTGTCCAGAACGAGCACATGCTGAGGAAGAGCGTCCATGAGTTGGCGCAGCTCACGCTCGTCCTGCCGGAGCTTGTTCTCGGCCCGTTTCCGATCCTCGATGTCCGTGCCCGTCGCATACCAGCACGCGACGTGTCCGTCGTCATCGATGACCGGCTTGTATTGAATAAGAAACCATCTGTATTGACCGTCCGCTCTGCGCACGCGCTGCTCATTCTCAAACGGCATCGTACCGGAGAGTGCCCGCAGCCGCGTCTCATGCAGTCTCGCGACGTCATCGGGGTGGAACACCCGTTCGCGAAATCCTGTGGCTTGCACCTCCTCCAGTGACAGTCCGGTGTACTCGAGGGCGACGCGATTCGCAGAGATGGCCTTGCCGTCTGGATTCAACACCACAATCGATTGAGCGACGGCGTCGGTCATGCGGCGAAGCTCGGTTTCTGACTTCCGCGCATCCGCGAGGGCGCTCGTGAGCGCTTCGTGCGACCGCTGCCGCTCAATCGCCAGGAGGGCCACGTGCCCGGCCGCTTCAATCAGCGCGAGGTCATCATCCGTCGGCACGCGGCACTCGGGAGAGTAGACCGCGAATGTCCCGAGGACCTGGTTCTCTTTGGTCAAGATCGGCTGCGACCAGCCGGCGCGTATCCCGAGCGTCAGTGCGAGGTCGCGGTACGCTTCGAGCCAGATCGGCTCCTTTGCGACGTCGGGCACGATGACTCGCATCTTGAGAGCCGCGGCGGTATTGCACAGGCCAGCGTCCGGATCGACCAGCACCGAGCTAATCGCACGCGTCCACTCTTGAGGGACCTTCGGACCGGCAATCGGCCGGAGTCTCAGCCCATCCGGATCCATCAAGAGGATCGTTGTGATTGACGGAAAGATCAGGCGGTCGATCGACGCGCAGACGTGATTCAGGATATCTGTGAGACCCGCGCCCTGGGTGATCATGCGAAGTGTTTCCATCTCCGCCGCATAGAGCCATTCCGTTCGTTTTCGCTCCCCGATGGGGCGACTTCGTCCATTCGAAATCTTCGGAAGACTCATGACTCCTCGCTTAGGGAGCGTGCAGACGGATCCGGGGGACTGCGCCCCCAATCGGCATATGCCGACGATTCAGCATATGCCGGATTCTCGGCAAAGGAGCGTCACGATAAAAGACCTCGATACAACAGCTTGGGCGTTGGCCTAGCCATTGCGGTCCGACGCCGAGTGGCCGTTCGCGAACCGGATGCCGAATCTCAGATAGAAGACGTGACGACTGGATCTGGGCGAAGACCAGCGTACGGCGAGCAGATGGCCAAGTACTTCCGGCTCGAGCATGCACCGAGCTTGGTGATTCAACCTCGGTTGAAACCACACATCGCCATCACGCACTTGGTGTCCGAGATAGGTTTGCCGGAGCGGACCGCATCCATTCCGCCGGAACGAGCGTTCGTCGTGTCCATCCACCTGACGCCCGCCGCGGAGCGCGGATGCGACATCTGGGTCGACGATCGACATCTTCGCATCAGGAAGTGGCCAGCTGGCGGCGTGGGCATTTACGACTTGGAATCCGATCCTCGTACGCGCAATCCCGGTCGGGTCGACTGGGTCCACTATCATGTGCCACGCGCCATGCTCGATGCGTTTACTGATGATGCCGAGGCGAGCAGGATCCAGACGCTCGAGTGCTTTCATGGCCATGTCGATCCGGCATTGCATCACATGACGGAGATGATGCTTCCCTCGGTCGACTCGCCGCAATCTTTCTCCGAGCTCTTTCTGGACTATTTCCGTCTCCTCTTTTGCGCGCACGTGGCTCACACCTACGCACCGTCGTTCGGCGCCCGACGCGAGTATCGCGGCGGTCTCGCGCCGTGGCAACAGCGCCGCGCGACCGAGCTACTCGCCGAACATCTCGACGGGTCCCTGAGCCTCGCGACCCTGGCGTCTGAGTGTGGCTTGTCCGTCAGCCATTTCGCGAAAGCGTTCCGGCAGTCGTTTCGAACGTCACCACACCGCTACCTCATTCTGCAGCGCGTCGAAAAGGCGAAGGCTCTCCTCGCACGCTCCGCTTGTCCTCTGTCTGAAGCGGCGCTTCAAACGGGGTTCGCCGATCAAGCGGCTTTCAGCCGAACGTTCGGTGCCATCGTCGGAAGCCCTCCGGGCCAGTGGCGGCGACAGGCTCAGCATCAGCGCCGATCCCCAGCGTCGCGGTGAGTCCCAGCGCGATCAGCGCTTCAACGGTAACAACGTGCTCATCGGCGCTTCGGCTCAGACCGCCCTTCGAGCGTCATCCATTCTGTGACGTAGCCCGACGCATTGATGATTCGCATCCCATTGTCGCGGCAGGCGTTGAGAAAGCGAATTCCCTCCACGCTGATCAGCGTCAGCTCGCCTATGTCAACCACGACGGGGCACGGAGCATCATTGACTTGCGCTTTGACCTCGGCCAGGTGGTCGACGTCGAACTCGCCGATCAACTGGACGATCAGGGTGTCTCCTGAACGTCGCCTTTCAATTCTGAGAGTCATTGCTTAGGAACGCTTCGCGCCAGTGCGCCCGGTGGAATGGCGATCGGCGCGCGGACCTATCGCCGTTTACGCTGCCCTAATAAAGGCCAACAGATCCGTGTTGATCTGATTCTTGTTGACCGTGCACATGCCGTTGGAGAAACCCGGATACACCTTTAAGGTCGAACCCTTCACGAGCGTCGCCGAGACCATCGCGGACGCGGCGATCGGCACGATCTGATCGTCGTCGCCGTGCAGGATCAGCGTCGGCACATTGATCCTCTTCAGATCGTCGGTATGATCGCTCTCGGAGAACGCTTTAATGGAGGCGAGGATGCCCGGGAGTCCGGCCTGCATGCCTTGGAGCCAGAACGCGTCCAGGATTGCCTGCGACACCTTCGCGTTCGGTCGATTGGCCCCGTAGAACGGCCCGCTTAAGTCCTTGAGGAACTGCGACCGGTCGGCCAGCACGCCAACGCGCATGCCGTTGAAGGCCTCGATCGGCAGGCCAGCGGGGTTTCGGGCCGTCTTCACCATCAATGGCGTCACGGCGCCGACCAGAACAACCTTCGCCACGCGTGACGTGCCGTGGCGAGCGATGTACCGCACCACTTCGCCGGCGCCGGTCGAGTGGCCGACGTGAACGGCGTCGTGGAGGTCGAGTTCCTCCACGAGTGTCGCGAGATCGGCCGCATAGGTGTCCACGTCATTGCCGGTCCAGGGTTGGCTCGATCGCCCGTGACCGCGTCGATCGTGTGCAATGCAGCGGTACCCCCGATCCGCGAGGAACACCATCTGGTCTTCCCACGCGTCGCTGTTCAATGGCGAGCCGTGGCTGAAGACGATCGGCTGGCCGGCCCCCCAGTCTTTGAAGAAGATTTCGGTGCCGTCGCCGACGGTGATGGTGTGACGCGTTCGCGCGACGGCCGCCTCGACTTTCATCACATTCCTCCGTTTGAACCTGGATTCCAGACCTCAGCTAGCCGTCCATGAGCGTTCCGAGCAATTCGCTGTACCGATTCTCCATGTCCCCCGGCTGGTTCCATCCTCGCTTGAACAGCGCTTCGAATCGCTGCTGTGCCTCGGGCCACGTCAGCGCCGTCGTGAACGACGTGAGGCCGTCAAGGAGGCTCTCGGCGGTTGGCAGCGAGACGTCGTTGATGAGTTTTTTCGCTGCTGCGATGGGGCGCCGGTCGAAGCTGGCAATTCGGCGCGCAAGTGCATCCACGAAGCCGTCCAGTTCCTTGTCCGGAAGCGCCCGATTGACGTATCCGTATCGTTCAGCGGTCTCGCCGTCGAAGTCGTTCGAACCGAGCACGATTTCGAGCGCGCGCCCTCGGCCGACGAGCGGTGGAAGGCGCTCGGTGCCGCCGCCGCCGGGATGCACGCCCGAGCCGACTTCCACTTGCGCCAGGGCCGTGTTCTCTCGCGAGGCGAATCGCATGTCGCAGGCGAGGAGGAACTCGCTCGATACTCCACGGGCCCGGCCCCGGATCTTCGCGATGCTGACAACCGGAGACTTGGTGAGACGAACGAACGTATCGAGCAGTGACGGGAGGCCGGTGGGCCCGACGGTCTGAAGCAGGGTGAGGGTCCTCGCCGTGTCTTTCACCTCAAAATGGGCGAGATAGAAGTCGGGATTCGCGCTCTCGAAGACGACGACACGAAGGCTCGGGCTGGTGTCCATTCGCCCGAGTAGGTCCTGCAGGCCCTCGAACATGTCCGCGTCCATGATGTTGAGAGGCGGGTTATCAAACACCACTCTCCAGTACGCTTGCGTTTCCTCGATGATGCGCAGGCGCGAAGATGATTCAGTCATGACTCATGCTCCTGGCTGCCCGTGATGAGCCTTCTGGGACAGCGGCTGTCGGACGACATTTACGGACACTCCGAACTTCGTTACGTTAGGCGCGATGGCGAGGCACTGTCCTGTTCGTCATAGGCCCGCATCCGAGAGAGGGCTGCGTCGCTGATGCACAACTTCATGAACAGCCTGCGCTCGTGTAAGAGCCCTTGCGCGAGCGGGGTCTCAGTGGCGCTGCGGACCAGACGCTTGATATACGCGAGTGATTCCGGCGTGAATGACGACAGGTGTCTGGCAATCTCGAGCGCGCGATCTAGTACTACTTTGTCAGATCCACGGATTTACTCCGGGATCTGAGCGGAATCGAGATAAAGGTCTTGTACTTCTTCGGCGACTTCGGTACGCTGCCACTCGGTGCTGTCGCGATTGCCGCGCAACGCGCCGGCGTGGCTCGACCGCTTGAGCGAGTGGCTCGAGCCGTTCGAAGTGTGCTTCACGCACGTGGCGCAGCGCGGCGCGTTTCGGCGCTATCTGCTCGGCTTGCTGAGCGACAGTCGCCGGAAGTCGATGAGCGCGATGCTCGAGCGCGTCGCCGATCCGGGCACCTATCAATCGTTCCAGCACTTCATTACCGACGCGCCGTGGAGCGCCGATCGTGTCTGGCGACAGCTCCGGACCGTGATCCCCGAGCGGACCGGCGTGCTGATTCTCGATGGGACGAGTTTTCCGAAGCAGGGTCGACGCTCGGTGGCCGTCGCGCGCCAGTACTGCGGGACGTTGGGCAAGATCGCCAACTGCCAAGTGGCGGTCACCGCGGCGCTGTGGACGGGCGTGCGCGCCTGGATCCTCGGGGCCGCCTTGTATGTGCCCCAAGACTGGCTGACGCCCGAGGCCCGGCACCGCGCACGGATTCCTCCGTCGATCCGGTTTCAGGAAAAATGGCGCTTGGCGCTCACCCTGCTGCGCCAGATCCGCGCGGCCGGGTTTCAGCTCACGGCCGTGCTCGGCGATGCGGAATTCGGCGACAACGCGACGCTGCGGCGCACCCTGCACCGCTTCAAGCTGCCGTACGCGCTCGGCATCTCGTCGACGCTCACGGTCTTTCGGGGCACGCCGAGGGTCGCAGTCCCCGCGCGGACACACGGGCGCAGCCGCCCGCCCACGCGGCTCCAACTCGCCGACGCGAGTCGACCCGAAGCGGTGCGGGCGATCGCCGGCGCGCTGCCGGCGCGCGCCTGGCGCCGCGTATCGTGGCGCAACGGCACGCATCGGCCGTGGGCGGCCCACTTCGCCGCGCTGCGGGTCACTCCCGCCCACGAGTGGCGCGGGCATCGGCTCGCCCCAGAAGTCTGGCTGCTCTTCGAACGGGATCTCGGCGCCACGCCGCGGGTCAAGGCGTACCTCGTCGCGCTGCCGTCCACCGCGTCGCTCCGCTCGCTGGTCCGCTTGGCCCATCATCGATGGGCGATCGAACAGCAATACGAGGAACTGAAAGACGAGCTCGGGCTCGATCACTTCGAGGGGCGCTCGTTTGTCGGCTGGCATCGACACGTGGTGCTGACCGCCATGGCCTACAGCTGGCTGCAGGACGCCCGGCGACGCGCCCACGCGCGACTGCCGACGCTGCCGGTCGCGCGCGCGGTGATCACCGAGATCCTCACCGCGCATTTTTTTGTGACGCGACCCCATTACTTACGGACCATGCAGAAACTCGCGGAAATCGATCTGCGAATCTAACAAAGTAGTACTACGCCGGTGTTGGATTCGCCGGCGGTGAGGCGGTCAGAGCTGTCCGTCTTTCCCTGTGCGATCTCCAGCAATACGTCGATGACCCCGAGGTGCGCAAAGAACACAT
>Ga0209438_1000096_pt1 | contig 22172 bp, 20 predicted proteins | sample GraSoi_2013_20cm_FD_185825 | JGI IMG/M metagenome (GOLD analysis project Ga0209438, IMG submission 185825) | Grasslands soil microbial communities from the Angelo Coastal Reserve, California, USA - Sample 9_17_2013_20cm (SPAdes) (version 2) | ecosystem: Environmental > Terrestrial > Soil >...
GCTGCGGGCCGGCGCCAACATCGACGAGCTCAACACGGTGCGCAAACATCTTTCGGGCATCAAGGGTGGGCGGCTCGCGGCGGCCGCCGCCGCGCCCGTGGTGACCCTCGTGATCTCTGATGTTGTCGGCGACGACCTGTCGGTGATTGGATCGGGTCCGACGATGCCGGATCCGAGCACGTTTGCGGACGCGCTGGCCGTGCTCGCGCGGCGAGACGGGCACGCCGCGTATCCAGCCCCCGTCGTCGCGCGGCTTCGGCGTGGCGAGCAAGGCGAGGTGCCTGAAACGCCGAAGGCCCGGGATCCGCGAATCGCGCGTTCGGTTGCGCGCATCATCGGGGGGCGCATGACGGCGGTCGAGGGCGCGGTCGAGGCCGCGCGATCCCGCGGTTACGACGTCCACGTGATCGATCGGCCCATCGTGGGCGAGGCGCGGGATGCGGCGAGGGCGTTCGCGGAGGAGGTGCGTTCGGCGATCCCGGGCACGAACATCCCGGCATGCGTGATTGGCGCCGGCGAGACGACGGTTCACGTGACGGGCAGCGGCGTCGGCGGCCGTAACCAGGAATTCGCCCTGGCGATGATGGCCTATCTGCCGGGTCCGAAAGGACCCGGCCTACTCGCTGGACCCGCGCTACCGCCGGGTCCGAAAGGACCCGGCCTACTCGCGTTTGGGAGCATCGGGACCGACGGCATCGACGGCCCGACCGACGCCGCCGGCGCCATCGTCGACGTCACCACCGCCGATCGCGCCGCCGCGCTCGGCCTCGACCCGCGGCGCTTTCTCGACAACAACGACAGCTATCACTTCTTCGGCGCGCTCGACGACCTGCTTCGCACCGGCCCGACCGGGACGAACGTGGGCGACGTCCAGGTCTCGCTGATCGGGTAATGCCCTCCACCGACCAGATTCTCAGTTTCTTCAAGGAACGCGTGCACCATCCGGCGTCGGCGCGCGAGCTCGCGCGCCTGCTGCACGTGCCGCGCGACGAGCGCGTCGCGTTCAAGCGCGACCTCAAGCGGCTCGCGGCCTCGGGCCAGCTCGCGCAGGTGCACGGCAATCGGTACGCGCTGCCGGACGCCGGCGACCTCGTCGCCGGGCGCCTGCAGGCCAATCCCGCGGGCTTCGGCTTCGTCGTGCCCGAGGACGTGGAGCGCGAGGACATCTACATCGCCGCCGCCAACCTCACGGAGGCGATGCACGGCGACCGCGTGCTGGTGCGCGTCGAGCGGCAGACGCCGCGCGGTTTCGAAGGCGCCATCGTCCGCATCCTCGAGCGCGCGCACGACACGGTCGTCGGCCGCTACGAGACCGATGCCGGCGGCCTGGCGTACGTCGTCCCGTTCGACCGCCGCATCACGGCGGACATCCATATTCCGTCCGGCCAGTCATCGTCCGCCGACGCCAACGACATGGTCGTCGTCCAACTGACGCGATGGCCGACCGCGACGCGCGGCGCGGTCGGCCGCGTCGTCGAGGTGCTCGGCAACATCAACGAGCCCGGCGTGGACACGCAGATCATCATCCGCAAGCACAACATCCCCGACGCCCATTCGGACGAGTCGGTCCAGGAAGCGCGGCGCCTCGGGTCGGTCGTGAAGCCGGCCGACATTCAGGGACGGACCGACTTCCGCCCCGTGACGACGGTGACGATCGACGGCGAGCACGCGCGCGACTTCGACGACGCCATCACGCTGGAGACGCTGAAGAACGGACACTACTGGCTCGGCGTGCACATCGCCGACGTCTCGCAGTACGTGAAGGAGGGGAGCGCGCTCGACGAGGAAGCCTACGAGCGCGGCACGTCGGTGTACTTCACCGAGCGGGCCGTCCACATGTTCCCGTCAGAGCTCGCGACCGGCCTGTGCAGCCTCAACCCGCACGTCGATCGCCTGGTGCAATCCTGCCTGATGGAAGTGGACCGGCGCGGCCACGTCGTCCGCTACGAGATGCACGACGGCATTATCAACAGCGACGCGCGCATGACGTATACGGCGGTGAACGCGATCCTCACCGACCGCGACGCGGCGGCGATCGAGCAGTACAAGGAGCTCGTGCCGCTGTTCGAGCTGATGCGGGAGCTCTTCGACATCCTGAACGCGCGCCGGCGGCGGCGCGGCTCCATCGACTTCGACCTGCCCGAGACGGAAGTGATCCTCTCGGAGTACGGGGAAATCGAGGCGATTGTGCCCGCGGAGCGGAACATCGCGCACCGCCTCATCGAGGAGTTCATGCTCCTGGCCAACGAGACCGTCGCCGGGCACCTGGTCGACCACGCGGTGCCGACGCTGCACCGCGTGCACGAAGCGCCCGACGTCAAGAAGGTGGCGGAGTTCGAAGCCTTCATCGAGCCGCTCGGCTACGGCCTCGGCGCGGCGGGGCGTTCCGTGACGCCGCACAACTTCCAGAAGCTGATCGACCGCATTCGCGGCACGCCCGAGGAGCGGCCGATCGCGGCGCTGATGCTCCGGACGATGCAGAAGGCCAGGTACGACGCGGTCAGCCTCGGACATTTCGGGCTGGCGGCGGAGCACTACACGCACTTCACCTCTCCGATCCGGCGGTACCCGGATCTCGTCGTCCATCGCAGCCTGCGCGAGTCACGGCGCGGACCGGTCAACGACGCGCGGCGCGAGGAGCTCGACGAGGAGCTGCCGGAGATTGCGAAGCACACCTCCGACAGGGAGCGGCGCGCGGACGACGCCGAGCGCGAGCTGCTGCAGTGGAAGAAGGTCCGCTTCATGGCGGACAAGGTCGGCGACGAGTACGAGGGCTACATCACGGGCGTGGCGCCGTACGGTTTGTTCATCGAGCTCGTTGAACACTACGTGGAAGGGCTCGTGCACGTCTCGAGCATGGCGGACGACTACTATCGCTTCCTCGACCAGCAGCACGTGCTCCGCGGCGAGAACACGAAGAAGATGTACCGGCTGGGCGACAAGGTGCGCGTGCAGGTCGTCCGCGTGGACATGGAGCGGCGCCAGGTCGAACTCGGGCTGGTCGAGATTCTCGAGACGGTGCGGAAGGAGGAGCGGCGTCGCGGGACGCCGCGGAGCAGGACGAAGCCGAAGAAGGAGCAGCGGCGGGAACGGCCGCGCGAGTCGCGTAAAACGCAGCGTCCCGGCCGGCGCGAGCGCACGGCCAGGAAAAAGCTATAGCTTCTCGTCGTCCTTCGTCGCGTCCTTGAAGTTCCGGATGCCCTTGCCGATGCCCCGTCCGATTTCGGGCAGGCGGTTGGCCCCGAAGATCAGGATGATAATCACGAGGATGATGAGCAGCTCAGGAAGGCCAATGCGGCCCATATGGTCACCTCAAGCGTGTGTTGCCGCGGGAAAGCTCAATTGTACCATGCCGTTGCGGCCGGAATGCCTTTTGAACAGGACTGCGCGGAGGTTCCCAGAATGAGACGGCTCATCGTGGCGGCGGCGCTGGTCCTGGCTGGCGGCGCGGTGGCCACCCCGCGCGCGCAGCAGCAAGGCGACCAGCAGGAGGGTCCGCTCGCGACCTTTTCGTCGCAGGCGCAGCTGGTCGAGGTCTACGCGACCGTGACGGACGAGAAAGGCGAGCTCGTCACCGGACTGCGTCGAAACGACTTCCAAGTGTACGAAAACAATCAGCTGCAGCAGGTTGAACAGTTCGCCTTCGGCGAGTTTCCGCTGACCGTCGCGCTCGGCGTCGATCGCAGCTGGAGCATGGCCGGCAAGCCGCTCGAGCTCGCCAAGCAGGCGTCGAAGAGCTTCCTCGACCAGTTGAAGACCGGCGATCGGTCGATGGTCGTGGCCATCAGCAGCAGCGCCGACGTGATTGCGCCGCTCACGACCGACCGCTTCACGCAGGCGCGCGCGATTTCGGCGCTCGACCCGTGGAGCACCACCGCGCTGCGCGACGCGATTGTCGCGGCGCTGGATCGTCTCGAGCCCGAGTCGGGCCGCCAGGCGCTGGTGCTCTTCTCCGACGGCAACGACCGCTACAGCCGCGCGACCGAGGCCGACGTCGTGGCCCGCGCGCGCCGCAGCAACGCGCTGATCTACCCGATCACCATCGGCAAGCAGCGTCCGGCGTTTCTCGCCGAGCTTGCCGTGCTGACGGGCGGGCGGTCGTTCCTCCTGAAGGACGCCACGGAGCTCGAAAAGACGCTGGCAACGATCGCGCGTGAACTCCGGTATCAATACCTGTTAGGCTACGCGCCGCTCGAGCCGATACAAGAGGGTGCGCACGAGTGGCGCTCGATTCGCGTCACGCTGACCGGGAATCACCCCGGGCTGCGCCTGCGGGCCAGGGACGGCTACACGACCGACTGACGCGGGCCAATGCAAAATGCCGTCGCCGCGCTTTCCAGTTCGTTGTCGCAAAACTTTGTAGCATTTTGCATTTTGCATTTTGAATTACTGTAGCCACCAATGTCCCACGCTCTCGTGATGGCGCTCTTTCAGGACGCGGCGGCCGCGGCGGCCGCGGCGAAAGACCTGCGCACGCTGGGCGTTCCGCGCGAGCGCGTGTCCATCGTGGCGCGTTCTCACGACGAGGAAGGGGCGATGGCGCAGGCGACGGGCGCATCGCCCGGGTCGGAGATCGAGGATTCGCGGCCTGCCTCTCGACTCGGAGAGCTCGCCGCGCACCTGGCCGCCGCGGTGGCCGTCGTGATACCGGGAATCGGGCCGATCGTGGCCGACGGTCCGCTGTCGGCCGCGCTCGGCGAAGCCGCCGGGCACGTGGCCGGCGACGTTTCGCGCGCGCTGGAGCACGCGGGCCTCGACGCCGGCGAGGCGTCGCGCTGGGAAAAACGGATCGAGGGGGGTGCGTTTCTCGTCGGCGCGCACGTCGACCGCCCGCCGGTCGAGACCGCTCGCGACATCCTGCTTCGCAACGGCGGGTCGCCTGTTGCGGTTGGGACGTGGAGCGATACGTAAATTGTCCTCAGCTTCGACCGGCCAAACGCGACCCTCGCGCATCCAAATGGGGAATCGGTCCCTGGCAAGGGACCCTGTCGAGGTACCTGTTTTGCAGTTGCGGTGCCCTGACTTGCTCGGTGACAATGAGCCATACAAACGCCGCCGTAATGCCGACGACCGCACCGCAGAGCACGCCTGAACGCGCTCCGGCCCAGGGCCACCTCTACGTCCACGCTGTTGCGGGGCCGCCGGAAGTGCATTTTCTGTTCGAACAGCAGCAAAAACGGCTCGGAGGCTCGCTGGCGGCTTCGGTCGTCAGCCACGGGGCGTTCCTGATCCTCTTCCTGCTGGTCGTGCGGTACAAGCCGGACCTGGAAAGCCACGCGATGCTCCTCAACAGCGCGCCTCACGAAATAGTGTGGCTTGCTGAACCGGGCCGTGGTGGCGGCGGCGGCGGTGGGGGCAATCAACAGAAAGAGCCGATTAAGAAGGCTGAACTTCCGGGCAAGGAGAAGATCACGGTCCCGGTGGAAAGGGCACCCGCGCCGACGCCCGTCCCGGAGGTGAAGCCTCCCGAGGAGGAGAAGGTCAACATTCCCGCGGTGACGATGAGCGCGGCGGATAAGACATCGCCGGGCCTGATCGAATCGAAGGAAGACACGACCTCGCAGGGGGAAGGCACCAAGGGTGGCGCCGGAACAGGTTCGGGCACCGGCATCGGCAACGGCCAGGGTTCGGGTCTCGGCGAAGGCAGCGGCGGCGGGACCGGTGGCGGCGTCTACCGTCCCGGCAATGGCGTCGAATCGCCGCGCCTGCTGCGCAGCGTGCGTCCCAACTACACGGCCGAAGCGATGCGCGCGAAGGTCCAGGGGATCGTCCGGCTCGAAGGTGTCGTCATGTCCGACGGCTCAGTCGGCGACGTGAAGATCACGCGGTCGCTCGACCCCGTGTTCGGCCTCGACAGCGAAGCCATCAAGGCCGCCAAGCAGTTCCGGTTCGTCCCGGGCACGCGCTTCGGCGAGCCCGTCGCGGTGCTCGTCAGCTTCGAAATCGAGTTCACCCTCCGCTGAATTTCGCGCGCCTCCAGGCGCTCCATCAATCGGGGTTCACTCGGTCACGTTGACCGAGGTCGTCGTACAGAGCCCCTCAATGGTCCTGTGCAGGTCATCGCCCACCTGCAGGGTCAGCCTGTGCATCCCCGCAGGCAACTGCATGTCGATGACATTCTTCCCGTCGCCGAAATGGACCCACGGCGAGGCGCGCGGGATGACCGTGCCGGGGGGCAGGCAGTCGGCGTCCACGCCGATGTGATAGTGGCCGAGCGACGGCCGGGTCTCGGTGACGGTCCCCTGCGGCACCGCGGCGATCGTGAAATCCTGCGCGCCGAATTCGAGCTTGACGGGGCTCTTGACGGTCGCGCCGTCCTGCGGCTGGACGAAGAACACTCGCGGCCCGCTTGGGCGGCACGCGGCGCCTATGAGAACGGCTGCAATCGCGGCGGCTGCAATCCCGAACCTGTAATAACGAGTCACAACATGTCTCCTCTCGAGCGCTCGAGCGCGACTGCGTATACTACCTCTCATCGACGGCGTAAACGTATCGACGTTTGAAACTCCCCGGCGTCGTGGCGCTGGCCGCGGATCGCAACGGCATCATTTACAGCGGCGCGTTCGGCGCGCGAGACGCCGGTCAGCGCCGTCCGATGATGGCCGACACGATCTTCCGCATCGCGTCGATGACGAAAGCCGTCACGTCCGCGGCCCTGATGCAGCTGGTCGAGCAGCGGCGTGTCGCGCTCGACGATCCCGCGGACAAGTACCTGCCCGGCTTCCGGCATCTTCAGGTCGTCGACTCCTTCTCCAGCGCCACCGGCGCGTACACGGTGCGGCCTGCCCGGCGTCCGCCGACCGTCCGCGAGCTGCTCACCCACACGTCGGGACTGGCGTACAACTTCGTGAGCCCGACGGTGCGCGATTTCAAGCCGCGCGACGGCGACACATTCGAGGCGGGCCCGCTGGTGTTCGATCCTGGCGAACGCTGGCACTACAGCCCGAGCACGTTGTGGGTCGGCAGGATCGTGGAAACGGTGTCGGGCCGGACGCTCGAAGCCTACCTGCACGATCGGGTGTTCGAGCCCTTGGGGATGCGCGATACCTCGTTCAACGTCCGCCCGGACGAACAGCCGCGCGTCGCGACGGTCCACAACCGGCAGCGCGACGGCTCGCTCGTGGAACAGCCTTCCGCGCCGATCCCGGCCGTGACGGAATTCCGCGGCGACGGCGGCCTGTTTTCAACCGCGGTCGACTACGTCCGGTTCGAGCAGATGGTGCTCAACGACGGCCGGTTCAACGGAGCGGTCGTGCTCTCGCCGACATCGATCGACGCGATGGCCGCCAACCAGATTGGCGCGCTGAGTGTGGCCGCGCTCAGGACGGCGATGCCGGAGCGGAGCAGCGACTTCACGTTCGTCGACGATGGGCGCGACAAGTGGGGGCTGGGATTCCTGATCACCGCGCGCGAGACGCCCGGCAAGCGGTCCGCGGGCAGCCTGAGCTGGGGCGGTATCGACAACACCTACTTCTGGATCGATCGCCGGCGCGGAGTGGCCGGCGTCATCATGATGCAGTTCCTGCCGTTCGCCGACACGAAGGCGCTCGGCGTCTACGACAGCTTCGAGCGCGGCACGTACGAGCTCCTCGAGAGCGTCCGCCACCGCTGAGCGGCGACGGCGCGGTCCCGGCCCGATCTACTGCTGCCTGACGAGCGACACCGTGACGTTCGTGTACGTGAACCCGCAGTCGAACGGCACCTGCGGCGCGACGACGACAAGACGCGTCCAGTTGACGGTGCCGGACATCGGTCCTCTTCCGGTGCACGTGATGATCGAACGGCCGCCTTCGAACACGGTGAGCATCAGCGTTCCCGTCACGTCGGTCGTCGCCGCGATCGCCGACGGATTGCGCAGTGTTCCCGTGAACAGGACGATGGTGTTGGGGTAGACCCCGGAGATGTCCGATCCGGCGTGCGTCAGGTTCAATTCCGGAATCGACGTCGTTTGCGGATTCGGTGTGCCGGGCGTCGTGACCGTCAACGATCCGGTCCACGTGCCCGCGAGCGACTGCATCGCAGGGCGCATCTGGATGCTCAGCGACGCGTCCGCGACGAGTTGAACGCCGCGGAAGACCGAGTCGTAGCCGTCGTGCCGGAAACGCAGCATGCGACCGCCGAGCGCCAGGCCGGATAGCTGAAACGCGCCGCTCGCGTCGGTCGCCGTGGTCCGATCGACGTCGGCTCCGTCGATGACCGTGACCGATGTCGCCGCCAGCGGCGAACCGCTCGTGAGATCCGTCACGCGACCCGAGATGGTGAACGGCGGCCCGGCCGCGGGCGCCGGAGCGGGCACGGGGCTGGGCGCAGGAACTGGCGCAGGCGACGGCGTCGGCGTTGTCGGAGCATCGGCACCCCCACCGCACGCCATCAGCATTGCGCAAAGAGCGGCCAGTACAGCTCGCCTGATACCCATAAACGAAAAAGCCGGGTCCAAAAGGACCCGGCCTACACGAACTTTCTACTTTCTACTTACTTTTCCACTTTTCCACTTCTCAACTTTTCCACTTAGTACATGCCGCCCATGCCGCCGCCGTGCGGCATCGCGGGCGCGTCCTTCTTCTCCTCCGGAATCTCGGAGACCAGCGCCTCGGTCGTGAGCAGCAGCGACGCGATCGACGAGGCGTTCTGGAGCGCGTTGCGGACGACCTTTGCCGGATCGATGACGCCCGCCTTCACCAGGTCCTCGTACGTCTCGGTCGCGGCGTTGAAGCCTTCGTCCTGCTTCATCTCCCGCACCTTCGAGACGACGATCGAGCCTTCCTGCCCCGCGTTGGCCGCGATGTGGCGCATCGGCTCCTCGATGGCACGGCGGACGATGTCGACGCCGACCTTCTGATCGCCTTCGAGCTTCAGGCCCTTGAGCGCGTCCTGCCCGCGGAGCAGCGCGACGCCGCCGCCCGGGACGATGCCTTCCTCGACGGCCGCCTTCGTCGCGTGCATCGCGTCCTCGACGCGCGCCTTCTTCTCCTTCATCTCGGTCTCGGTGGCCGCACCCACCTTGATGACGGCAACGCCGCCCACCAGCTTCGCGAGCCGCTCCTGCAGCTTCTCGCGGTCGTAGTCCGAGGTCGTGTCCTCGACCTGGGCGCGGATCTGCTTGACGCGTCCCTCGATGGCGGCCGTCGTCCCGGCGCCCTCGACGATCGTCGTGTTGTCCTTGTCGATGGTGACCTTCTTCGCCTTGCCGAGGTCTTCCACCTTGATGTTTTCGAGCTTGAGGCCGAGGTCCTCGGTGATGGCGTGTCCGCCGGTGAGGATCGCGATGTCCTCGAGCATCGCCTTGCGGCGATCGCCGAAGCCGGGCGCCTTGACGGCCGCCGCCTGCAGCGTGCCGCGCAGCTTGTTGACGACCAGCGTCGCCAGCGCCTCACCCTCGACGTCCTCCGCGATGATGAGCAGCGGACGCCCCATGCGGGCGACCTGCTCGAGCACAGGCAGCAGGTCCTTCATCGAGCTGATCTTCTTCTCGTGGATCAGGATGACCGGGTTCTCGAGGACGACCTCCATCCGCTCGGCGTCGGTCACGAAGTACGGCGAGAGGTAGCCGCGGTCGAACTGCATGCCCTCGACGACTTCGAGCGTCGTCTCGAGCGTCTTCGCCTCTTCGACCGTGATGACGCCGTCCTTGCCGACCTTCTCCATCGCCTCGGCGATGATCTTGCCGATGGTCTCGTCGCCATTGGCCGAGATGGTGCCGACCTGCGCGATCATGTTGCCCTTGACGTCGCGCTTCAACTTCTTGAGGTTCTCGACGACGACCTCGACGGCTTTCTCGATACCGCGCTTGAGCTCCATCGGGTTGGCGCCGGCCACGACGTTCTTCGCCCCCTCGCGGTAGATCGCCTGCGCGAGCACGGTAGCGGTGGTGGTGCCGTCGCCCGCCGTGTCCGAGGTCTTGCTCGCCACCTCGCGCACCATCTGCGCGCCCATGTTCTCGAGCGGATCCCTCAGGTCGATCTCCTTGGCGACCGTCACGCCGTCCTTGGTGATCGTCGGGGAGCCGAATTTCTTGTCGAGGACGACGTTGCGTCCCTTCGGGCCAAGCGTGACCTTGACCGCGTCCGCCAGCTGGTTGACGCCGCGCAGGATCGCCTGGCGCGACTGCTCGCCGTAAATAATCTGCTTTGCCATGTTCGTTGACCTCAGTTACTTGGAATCGAGGACCGCGAGCACTTCGTCCTCGCGCATGATGAGGTATTCCTCCCCATCGATCTTGATGTCCTGGCCGGAGTACTTGCCGAAGAGAATCGTCTCGCCCTCCTTGACGTCGAGCGGCACGCGCTCGGCTTTCTCGCGCTTGCCGAGGCCGACGGCGATGACCTTCCCCTGCTGCGGCTTCTCCTTGGCGGTATCCGGGATGATGATTCCGCCGACCTTCTGTTCGCCTTCGTCGATGCGCTGAACGATGATGCGGTCGTGTAGCGGTCTGACTTTCATGTGAGTCGACTCCAACTGTCTGGTAACTGCCGCCGGCCTGGTAGGCCCGGGCAAAAATCCTTGGAATTGGTGCACTAGGCACGGTGAGCTAGCACTCACCGTGAACAACTGCTAAGTGTAGTGGACCTGAAAAAAGAGTGTCAAGGGCGGGCCGCCCCGACCAGCGCTCAGGCGGATCGCCGGAGGCGGTACTCGGTCATCTTGCGCGCGAGCGTGTTGCGGTGGATGCCGAGGAGATGGGCCGCCTTGCCGAGGTTGCCGTCGGCCTTCGCGAGCACCTGCATGATGAATTTCTTCTCGAACTCGCGCTGCGCCTCGTCGTAGCGGATCCCTTTCGTCACCATTTCGTCGACCAGGTGTTCGAGCTGCTCGCGAAGCGCCATTAGCGGACCTCTTTTCCCGTGAGCCGCCGAAAGGCCTCCAGGTACTTCTCCCGCGTGCGCATGACCACCTCGTCGGGCAGCGACGGAACGGGCGGCTGCTTGTTCCAGTTGATCTGCTCGAGGTAGTCGCGCACGTACTGCTTGTCGAAGCTTGGTTGCGGGCCGCCGGGCTCGTACTGATCCTTCGGCCAGTAGCGCGACGAGTCGGGCGTCATCACCTCGTCGATGAGCAGCACCCGCCCCTCGTCCGTGAGGCCGAACTCGAACTTCGTGTCGGCCAGGAGGATGCCGCGCGTTTCCGCGTGCGCCGCGCCGAAGGCGTACAGCTGGAGCGTCAGGTCGCGGAGCGTCGCGACCAGCTTGTCGCCGACGATGCGGCCGGCCTCGGCCTCGCTGACGTTCACGTCGTGGCCGCTCGTCGCCTTGGTGGCGGGCGTGAAGACGGGCGCCGGCAGCCGGTCCGATTCGCGCAGCCCTCCCGGCAGTGGCACGCCGCAGACGGCGCCGGTCGCCCGGTAGTCCTTCCACCCCGACCCGGAGAGATAGCCGCGCGCCACGCATTCGATCGGAATCGGGTTGGTCTTGCGGACGAGCATCGATCGCCCGGCGAGCAGGTCCGCGTCTTCGCGCAGCCCCGGGGGGAACTGCGCCACGTCCGTCGCGATCAGATGGTTCGGCACGATGTCGTGCGTCCGGTCGAACCAGAACGCGGACAGCTGCGTGAGCACCTTGCCCTTGTCGGGGATTCCGGAGCCGAGCACGTAGTCGAACGCCGAGATGCGATCGGTCGCGACCAGCACGAGCCGGTCGCCCAGCTCGTAGATATCGCGCACCTTCCCCTGGCGATGTGGCGCAGCTCCGTTGAGGCGTGTCTGGATGACCGGGGCGGCAAACGGCAACGGGAGTCCTTCGGACGGTCGGGGGGAAACGCGCATCTTACCGGGACGATGAACGGCTCGCAACCGTACGCAACAGTATCGGCCGCCGCGCGAAAGGAGCCTGATATATTGTGTAGGCTCGCTGAATCCCCGAATGACAATCCGTACGGCGCTGGTCACGCTTCTGGCGATTGCCCTCTTCGCGTGGTTCCTCAGTCGCGCGAATTTATCGGCGGTCGCCGCCGAGATCGCGCACGCGCGGATGGGCCTCGTGGCCTGGTCCATCCTCATCGCGATGGTCATGCCGGCCGTGCGCGCGGTCCGCTGGCGCTACCTGCTCGATCCCATCGGTCCCACGCGCTTCCTGCCCGTGCTGCGCGCGACGATCGTCGGCTTCGCGGCGCTCGCGCTGCTGCCGGCGAGGGCCGGCGACGTGATTCGGCCGTACCTCGTGGCGCGCACCGAGGGGCTGAGCGCGGCCTCCGTCTTCGCCACGGTCGTGATGGAGCGCGCGCTCGACCTGATCGCGGTGCTCACGCTGCTCGCGTCGTTCGTGTGGGTGTTGGACGGCCGCGCCATCCTGCCGCCGGGGATGCTCGCGCCGATTCAGGCGTCCGCCACGCTGGCCGCCGGCGTCGTCGTGGTGCTGATGGCGGTGATGTGGACGCTCGCCACGCATCCGGAGCGCATCGGCCGGCTCGTGGCGCGCAGCGATCGGCTGCTGCCGCATCGCGTCGCGCACGCGATGGCGAATCTCGCGCGCACGTTCAGCGAAGGCTTTGCCGTCGCGCGCGAGCCGCGCGACCTGGCGATTGCGTTCATCTGGTCGTTTCCGCTGTGGGTGAGCATCGCGTTCCAGGCGTGGCTCGTGACGCGTGCGTTCGGCATTCTCATCCCGCTGTCCGCGAGCTTTCTGCTCCAGGCGGCGCTGGTGATCGGCGTCGCGGTGCCGACTCCGGGCGGGGTCGGCAGCTTTCACGAGGCGTATCGCATCGCGGCGACGACGTTTTTTCACGCGCCGAACAACGCGGCGGTGAGCGCCGCGCTGGTGCTGCACGCGGTCTCGTTCTTCACCAGCGTGATCCCGGGAGTGGTCATCATGGCGCGCGACGGCATGAGCGTCACCGGCCTCGGCCGCCTGGCGGGCGTGGCCCAGCAGGAGCCTCTCGACCCGGGAACCGGACGCCTCGCTCGGGGTAAAGAAACGGCAGGAGCATCCGTAGATGAAATGCCCGTTTTGCGGCCATCTGGGCGATAAGGTCGTCGACTCGCGCGAGAGCAAGGAGGGCGAGGTCATCCGCCGCCGGCGCGAGTGCCTCGACTGCGGACGCCGGTTCACCAGCTACGAGCGGATCGACGAGATCCCGTACATGGTGATCAAGAAGGACGGGACCCGCGAGCGCTTCGAGCGGCAGAAGCTGATTGCCGGCCTGCTGAAGGCGTGCGAGAAGCGGCCCGTCAGCGTGGCGGCGCTCGAGGGCGTCGCCGATACCATTGAAGCGACGCTGCAGGAACGGCCCGAGAAGGAGATGAGCACCGAGGAAGTCGGCCGGCTGGTGATGGACGAGCTCAAGCGGCTCGACAAGGTCGCCTACGTCCGCTTCGCGTCGGTCTACCGGCACTTCCGCGACATCGGCGAGTTCATGACAGAGTTGAAGGAACTGCTGAACGCAAAAGACTAGGTGGCAGGAGGCAGGCCGCAGGTGCGACAGACTTCGCCTCGTCCCGTTGCCGCGCCGCCGCGGCGGGCGTCCGCGCCGCGCGGCCGGAAGCCGTTCCGCGACAACACGCGGCTGATCCTGTTCGGCATCCTGGTCCTGCTCGCGGTGCTGGTGGGGCTGCTGACGCTGGCGTCGCGCTCGGCGCGGCTCGCGCCCGATTTCCTCACCGAGTTCGTCCTCTACGCGCTCTCCGCGACGAACCTCACCATTCTCGTCGCGCTCGTGTTCGTCCTCGCGCGCAACATCGTCAAGCTGTTCGTCGAGCGGCGCCACGGGCTGCCGTTCGCCCGCTTCCGCGCCAAGCTCGTCGCCGTCCTCCTGGGGATGACGATCGTGCCGGCCGTGCTCGTGCTCCTGGTCGGCAGCGAAGTGATCCGCAACAGCGTCGATCGCTGGTTCAACGCGCCGATGAACGACGTGCTGTCGTCGGCTAACACGATTGCCGGCGATTTCTACCAGGAGCAGCAGCGGCTGGTGTCGCGAGAGGCGCAGCGGATGGCGCGATCGCTGGCGGCGCTCGACCTGGCCGCGCCGTCGCCGAATGTCCGCGACGTCATCGCGGACGACGTGCTGCAGGAGCGCGTGTCGTTGGCCGAGGTGTATCGCGTCGAGCAGGGTGGCGTGTCGAGGCGCGTCGTGCCGGTGGTGGACATGGCCGCCAACGCGCTGCCGCGCGACTACGTGCCCGCCTCGGCAGCCGCGCTCGCGGAGCGGACAGCGGACAGCGGCGTCGAGATGCGCGTCGTCGAGCGGCTGCGCGGCGGCGGCGACCTGATTCGGTCGGCGGTGCCGATTCGATCGGCCGCGGACGCGCCGGTGCACGGCGTCGTCATCGCCAGCGAGTACCTGACGAGCGAGTTCGCCTCCCGCGCGCGGCGCATGACGGCCGCGTACGAGGACTATCAGCAGCTGCAGGTCCTCAAGCAGCCGCTGGCCGGCGTCTACCTGTCGTTCTTCCTGATGCTCACGCTGATGATTCTCATCGGGTCGACGTGGATGGGCCTCTACCTGGCCAAGCGCATCACGCGGCCGATCCAGCTGCTCGCCACGGCGGCGAAGGAGATCGGGGCCGGCCACCTCGATCACCGCGTCGTGCCCGAGACGCAGGACGAGTTCGGATCGCTCATCGACGCGTTCAACAGCATGGCGGGGGAGCTGGCCGCGAGCCGCCGGCGCCTGGAGCGTTCCTCGGTCGAGCTCGAGCGCAAGCACGTGGAGGTGGAAGGCCGGAAGCGCTACGTCGAAACCATTCTCGACCGCATCGCGACCGGCGTCGTCTCGGTGGACGCGCTCGGCCGCGTCCGCACCGCGAACTCCGCCGCCGTCCGGCTGCTCGGCATCGACGCGTCGGTCGCCGGCCTTCCCGCGGGCGAGGCGTTCGGCAGCTCCGAGCTGAAGCCGCTCGCCGACGTCATCGACGAAGCGCTGCGCAGCGACGACATCCATCCGCGCGACGTCACGCTCACGCGCGCCGGCCGCGAGCTCCACCTCGCGATCATGGCGACGCCGCTCCGCCGCGAGGACGGCGGGTCCGACGGCGTCGTGCTCGTGTTCGACGACGTGACGCCGCTGATTCGCACGCAGAAGGTGGCGGCATGGCGCGAGGTGGCGCGGCGCCTCGCGCACGAGATCAAGAACCCGCTCACGCCGATCCAGCTCTCTGCCGAACGGATGCGACGGCATCTCTCGGGCGCGCCCGAGCCAACGCGCGCGCTCGTCGAAGAGTGCACTGGCACCATCGTCGAGGAGGTCGAGTCGCTCAAGGCGCTCGTGGACGAGTTCTCGCAGTTCGCGCGCATGCCAGCGCCGCGCACGGTCTCGACCGACCTGCACGAGCTGCTGACCGACGTCCTCGGCCTCTACCAGGGGATCTTCCCCGACGTCGAGATCCGCCGCCGTTTCGCGGCGTCGCTGCCGAAGGTGTCGATCGACCCGGAGCAAATCCGGCGCGTCCTGATCAATCTGATCGACAACGCCATCGAGGCGATGGAGCAGCGCGGCACCATCGAGATCGAGACGCAGCACGATCCGCCGAACAGCCTGGTCCGGATCATCGTGGCCGACGATGGGCCCGGAATCCCGGCATCGGAGCGCGACAAGCTGTTCCTGCCGTACTACTCCACGAAGCGACGCGGCAGCGGCCTCGGCCTCGCCATCGTCCGCCGCATCGTCGCCGAGCATGGCGGCAGCATCGACCTGACCGACAACACGCCGCGCGGGACGCGCTTCGCGGTTGAGTTGCCGTGCTGAACCACTTGACGAATTTACGAATTGGCGAATTTTCGAAATTATTGGGTGATTCGAAATCGGCAATTCGTACATTCGCAAATTCGTAAATGCCATCGATCCTCCTGGTTGACGACGAGCCCGGCGTTCGCAGCGCGCTCGGCGGCGTGCTTCGCGACGAAGGCTACGAAGTCGACGCCGTCGACAGCGGTGAAGCGTGTCTCGAGCGCCTCGGCCGCCAGGCCTACGACGTCGTCGTCCTCGACATCTGGCTGCCCGGGATGGACGGCCTCGCCACGTTCGCGCGGATGCGCGAGCGGCAGGTGGAGTCGCAGGTCGTGATGATCTCCGGCCACGGCAACATCGAGTCCGCGGTGCGCGCGATCAAGATGGGCGCGTTCGACTTCGTCGAGAAGCCGCTGTCGCTCGAGAAGACCGTGCTCGTCGTGCGCAACGCGCTGCGCCAGCGGCATCTCGAGGCCGAGAACCAGGCGCTCCGCGCGAAGGTCGACGCGCAGCACACGATGGTCGGCGAGAGCTACGGGATGGTGCAGCTGCGCGAGCAGGTCGCGATGGCGGCGCCGACCAACGGACGGGTGCTCATCTACGGCGAGAACGGGACCGGCAAGGAGCTGGTCGCGCGCAACATCCATCAGATCAGCCGCCGCCGCACCGGCCCGTTCATCGAGGTGAACTGCGCCGCCATTCCCGAGGAGCTGATCGAGAGCGAGTTGTTCGGCCACGTCCGCGGCGCGTTCACCGGCGCGGTCGCGGATCGGCGCGGGAAGTTCGAGCTCGCCCACGGCGGCACGATCTTCCTCGACGAGATCGGCGACATGACGCTGAAGACGCAGGCGAAGGTGCTCCGCGTGTTGCAGGAGCAGGTCATGGAACCGGTCGGCGGCTCCACGCGCGTCCGTGTCGACGCCCGCGTGCTGGCGGCCACCAACAAGGACCTGCCCGCCGAGATTCGCGCCGGCCGCTTCCGCGAAGACCTCTACTTCCGGCTCAACGTCGTGCCCATCTTCGTGCCGTCGCTCCGCGACCGGCAGGAGGACATCCCGCTGCTCGCGGATCACTTCATGGCGATGCTCGCGCGCGAGTACGGCCGCCGGCCGAAAATCTTCGAGCCCGACGCCATGACCGCGCTGCAGCGCTATCCGTGGCCGGGCAACGTCCGCGAGCTGCGCAACCTGGTCGAGCGGCTGATGATCATGGTGCCGGGCGCGCGGATCACGGCGCGCGATCTCGCGTTTCTCGACCAGACGATCGTTGGCGGCATCGAGGCCTCCACGCCGACGCCCTCGTCCACGATGGCGCAGCTGCACGACGCGCGCGATCGCTTCGAGCGCGACTACATCCTGCGCGCCCTCGCCGCGCAGCAAGGCAATATCTCGCGGACCGCTGAGGCGCTCGGGATCGAGCGCAGCAACCTCTATCGGAAGATGAGAGCCTTTGGCATCATGCCGTCGCGGAAGGCGGAGGATGAGGAGCCGGCCTAAATTAAGTGGAAAAGTAGAGAAGTGGAAAAGTGGAAAAGTAAGTTCTAAGTTTTAGGTTCGAAGTGCAACTAGCTGTTTGGGAAGTCCTTCTTGCGGCGCGAGTTCTCGCGCGCGGTTGACACTGACTTGGCGAAGATGCTTGCCAGCTCGCGCGCTTCCTGAATCAGCGCGGTGTCACTTTTGATGCGCGTATCCCGCAGCGCCTCGAGGCAATCCACGCATTCGTCCGCCTCTTCGAACACCGTTCCGAGTTTCGCCTCGAACTCGGCGCGTGAGCGCCCGCGTCGAGCGGCGCGGTAATTTCTGCGTACCGACGTGGCGGCCCTCCGCAGCTGACGGCCTTCCTCCTGCGCTTCGTCGGTGTCCGGCAGCTGCCGGCAGAACTTCACGACAGCGATCGCAAACAAGCGAGTTCGTTCCTGAAGGTCGCGCGGCGGCATCCCACGGAAGGTGCAGGGCGTATGCCGTGCGGAATTTCTCAGTAATCGGAGCCGCTCGAAATAGCTTGTTGCACTTTCTCCTTACTTTTCCACTTTTCCACTTTTCAACTTTTCCACTTCTCCGGCGCCACCCCGAAGCCGCGCCTCGAGAATCTGATCCTTCTTGAACTGCGTCAGTTGAAGCGTCGCGAGGGATACCTCCACCAGCGCGGCCGAGGGTACCAGTCCGACGATCTCGCTCTCGAGGACACTGACGCCGTAGCGTTCAGCTTCGCGCGTGACCGCTTCGAACACGCGGAGGATCGGCGTCTTCTCGTAGTTCGTCAGGTTCATCGAGACCTGCACGATGTTCCGATCGGCAAGCGTCACGCCCATGGCCTTGACGAAGCGGAAGCCGCCGCTGCTGAAGCGGACGGCGGCCGCGATTTTCTTCGCGACGTCGAGGCGATCGGTGTTCAGGTTGATGTTGTAGGCGATGAGCGGCATCCGCGCGCCGATCACGGAGGCGCCGGCGCTTGGGTGAGGCGTGGCGGGACCGAAGTCCGGCGCCCATCCGTCGGATGCCATCTTGGCCGCCAGTCCCTCGAATTCGCCGCGCCGGATGTCTTCGAGATTCTTGCGCAGCGGGTTGGTCGACGCCTCCTCGTAGAGGTACACGGGCACGGCGAATCGCTCCGCGACGCCGCGCGCCGTGTCCGTCGCCAGCGCGACGCAGTCCTCCATCGTGACGCCCTCGATGGGGACGAACGGGACGACGTCCACGGCGCCCATTCGTGGATGTTCGCCGGTGTGTGCGCGGAGATCGATCGCGGCGACGGCCGATTCGAACAACGCGAGGACCGCCGCCTTCAGCGGCGCCGCGTCGCCGGCGATCGTGATCACCGAACGGTTGTGCGAGGCGTCGGAGGAATAATCGAGCAGACGCGCACCCGGAATGTTGCGCACCGCGTCCACGATGCCGGCCACGACGTTCGCGCGGCGGCCTTCGCTGATGTTGGGGACGCATTCGATGATCGGCACGGAGGACATGTTAGTCAGGTTCGGGGTTCGGGGGTTCGAACCGCCCTTATCTCGTTGACGGATCGGGGGTTTTGCCCGATAATCGCTGCGTCGGAACACTTCCTATCGATTGATGACGGAGCCACAGCGCACCGATTTCAAGACGCCCGCAACCGACGCCGAGCGCGCGACGCGCATCGAAGAGCTTCTCGTTTCCGGACTCGATCATTACTTCGCAGAGGACTACGAGCAGGCGATCAACGTCTGGACGCGCGTCGTCTTCCTCGATCGCGAGCACGATCGGGCGCGCGCGTACATCGATCGGGCGCGTAAGGCGATCGCCGAACGGCAGCGGCAGTCCGAAGAGCTGCTGCACCGAGGGCTCGACGCCTACAAGACCGGCGACTTCGAGAGCGCGCGCGGTCTGCTGACGCGCGCTGTCGAGCAGGGCGCCCCAAGCGACGAAGCGCTGGTGCTGCTCGAGCGGATGGATCGCCTCGAAGGCACCGGGTTCGACACCCCCGTCCACCGCAGGACGCAGCCGGTGCGCCGCGTTGCCGATCACGCAACGTCTCCCCGTCGGGCCCGCACCTGGCCGTGGGCGATCGCCGCGCTGGCGCTTGGCGGCCTCGGTGCGGCCGTCTATTTCGGCGCGGCGCCCGCGCTGTCGTGGCTCGCCGACGTTCCTCCCGCCGCCCGTTCGGCGACGCCGTCCGCCACGGACCCGCTGCCGATGGTGCGGACGGCGGACATGCTGCTCGACCGCGCCCGTGCGCTCTACATCGACGGACACCTGCACGATGCGCTGGGGCTGCTCGATCGCATCGGCATCGCGGATCCCGTGAGGCCCGAGGCCGATCGCCTGCGAGCGGATATTCAACGCGCGCTGCTTGCGGCGTCGCCCGCCGCCTCGTCGGCGCCATCCGACTCGGGGACGCGTCAGTGAAGTGTCCTAAGTGCGAGTACCTGGGCTTTGAGACCGGCGACCGGTGCAGGAACTGCGGATACGACTTCTCGCTGCTCTCCGTGGTCGAATCCCCGGCGCCGGACTACGAAATCCATCCCCCGGCGGTTGACGATGTTCCGGTGCATGTCATCGACGACATGCTGGGCGCGGGCACCGGGACAGCCTCGTGTGGAACGATCGACGACTCCCTGGCCCTGGGAGCAGCGCTGCCGCTGTTTACTGCGGGGGAACCTGCAGACGACGAGCCGCTCATCAAGCTGCCGGCGGCTCCGCGGCCGCCTCTCGCGGTGCGCAGGACGCCCTCCGAGTCGCGAGCGGGCCGTCCCGATCCAGGTCGAGACGCGCCGGACCAGCCGCGGATGCGAGCCGTGCCCCGGCCGCCGTCCCGACCCTCGCCGGCGCCGGTCCTGCAGTTCTCCGACGAGACGGCGGAGCCGCCCGCGGCTCCCGCAGAGAAACAGCCGGCACCGGCCGAGCGCGTCCAGTCAGGCGTCATCACGGAACAGCCAAGCCGTCCCGGCGCGCGCGTGATCGCGATGCTGATCGATTACGCCATCCTGTTCGGCATCGACGCCGCCGTCGTCTACTTCACGCTTCGCATGGCGGGGCTCGGGATGAGCGAGTGGCGGCTGCTGACGGTGGCGCCGATGTTCACGTTCCTCGGCCTGCTGAAGGTCGCCTACTTCTACGCGTTCACCGCCGTCGGCGGCCAGACCATCGGCAAGATGGCCGTCGGCACCTGCGTGGTCGGCGAGCACGGCCGGCCGGTCGATTCGGCGCAAGCGATGCGGCGCACCTCCGCCGGCATCGTGTCGGTCCTTCTGCTCGGGGTCGGGTTCGTTCCAGCCCTGTTCGGCGATCGTCGGGCGCTTCACGATCGGCTCGCCGGCACGCGCGTCGTTCGTCTCCGGTCCGTTTGACCGGGTCTCCCGGCATGACCCGCCGTCGTATTGGTGTCTTCATCGCAACGTGCGCGCACATCGGCTACGCGCCGTTCGCGCCGGGGACGTTCGGGTCGGCGGCCGCCCTCGTCCTGTATTACCTCGTGCGCCGCCAGGCGTCGACGACCATCGAGCTCGTGACGATCGGGGTCGTGCTGGTCATCGGCTTGTGGAGCGCCACGGAAGCCGAACACCATTTCGGCGGCATCGATCCCGGGCCTGTCGTGATCGACGAAGTCGTCGGCATGCTGATGACGCTCGCGCTCCACCCGGTCAATGTCGCTGGGGCGCTGGCGGGGTTCTTCATCTTCCGCGTGCTCGACGTCGTGAAGCCGTGGCCGGCGAGGCGGCTCGAGCTCCTCCCGGGCGGCTTCGGCGTCGTGCTCGACGATGTGATGGCGGGCGTCTACGGGAATCTCATGGTCTGGGGCCTCGTCCGGCTGCTTCCAGCGTGGTTCACATGAACTCGATTTCCCGCGCGGCCATCATCGCCGTCGGCAGCGAAATGCTCACGCCGTCGAAGGTGGACACCAACTCGCTGTTCATCACCGAGCAGCTGAACCTGCTGGGCATCCAGGTCGCGTTCAAGACCATCGTCGGCGACGACCGCGGCGACCTCGAGGCCGCCGTGCGGGAAGCGCTCGCACGCGTCGATCTGCTCGTGTGCTGCGGCGGGCTCGGTCCCACCGACGATGACCTGACGCGGCCGGTTGTCGCGGAGGTCGTGCAGCGGCCGCTCGTCGAGGACGAATCGATCACGTCGCGCATCCGCGCGCGGTTCCAGGGGCGCGGTCTCGAGATGCCGGAGATCAACCGGCGGCAGGCGATGGTGCCTGCGGGTGCGCGCGTGCTGGCCAACCCGAACGGCACCGCGCCGGGACTCTGGATCGACAGCGGCGATCGCATCGTCCTGCTGCTGCCGGGACCGCCGCGCGAGCTGAAGCCGATGATGACGAGCGTGGCGGAGACCCTGCTGCGCGAACGCGCGGGCGGGATGTCGCTCGTGCGGCGCATCATCAAGATCACCGGCCGCAGCGAGTCGCACACGGAGGAAGCGGTGCAGCCGCTGTACGCGGAATGGTCCCGGGCGCGCGTACCCATCGCGGCGACCATCCTCGCGTCGCTGGGACAGATCGAGCTGCACCTGTCGGCGTGCTGCGCGGCCCGGGCCGACGCCGAGGCGGCGCTCGACGCAGCGGCCGAGCAGGTGCGGGGCGTCATGGGCCTGCACGTCTACAGCGTCGACGGGCGAGCGCTCGAGGAGGTGCTCGGCGCGATGCTCGCGGAGCGCACGCTGACGATCGCCGTGGCCGAATCGTGCACCGGCGGCCTGATCGCGTCGCGTTTGACCGACGTGCCAGGGAGCTCGCGCTACGTCGAACGAGGCGTCGTCTCCTACAGCAACGCCGCGAAGACGGAACTGCTCGGCGTTCCAGTCGACATGCTCGAGGCGCACGGCGCGGTCAGCGAGCCCGTGGCGACGGCGATGGCCGAAGGGATCCGCTCGCGTGCGCGCGTGGACATCGGGATGGGCGTGACGGGCATCGCGGGACCCGACGGCGGCACGCCGGAGAAGCCGGTCGGCATGGTCTGCATCGCGGCGGCGTCGGCGGCGGGGGCGCGCGTCCGCACGTTCCGGTTCGTCGGCGGACGCGAGATGGTCAAGTTCCAGGCG
>Ga0209438_1000098_pt1 | contig 22055 bp, 23 predicted proteins | sample GraSoi_2013_20cm_FD_185825 | JGI IMG/M metagenome (GOLD analysis project Ga0209438, IMG submission 185825) | Grasslands soil microbial communities from the Angelo Coastal Reserve, California, USA - Sample 9_17_2013_20cm (SPAdes) (version 2) | ecosystem: Environmental > Terrestrial > Soil >...
GGGATTCGGCGGTGACGCGCCCTTCGCGCGCGCCCTGCCGCGCCTCGCGGAGATAGGCCGGACGGAGGAGACTGCCCACCACGTCCGACCGCGGGATGGTCACGCGGGCGGGCTGGCTTCGAGCGGTTCGATCAGGGCGTCGGCCGCCCCGGGCGTGGCGCGGTCGAAGAGGGTCCGGGTCGTCCCGATCGCGATCAGCAAATAGGCGGTGCCCAGGGCGAACCCGCCGATCACATCGGAGAGCCAGTGCATGTCGAGGTAGATGCGGCTCGCCGCGACCAGCCCGACCGCGGCGCCGCACGCCAGGCAGGCGGAGACGCGCCAGCGCCGGCGCCGCCCGGACTGCGTGACGAGCAGGAACGCGATGAGGCCGAAGAAGACGGCCAGGCTCAGCACGTGACCGCTGGGGAAGCCCCACGGCGCGGCGTTGGGGCGCGGCCGATCGGCGGCCCACTTGCCCGCGAGCTGGAGCACGCCGGTGCCGGCCATCAGCACCGGCAGGAGCAGCGCCCAGCGCCGGCTGGCCCGCCAGAGCACCGCCGAGGCGACCAGGATCAACGGGATGAGCCCCGCCGGCTCGCCCAGGAAGGAGACCGTCTCCATCGAGATGTCGAGCCAGCCGCTCCGCATCGGCTGCACCCAGGCCCGGACGCTCCGGTCCAGTGGCAGGAAGTGATGCTGCGCCGCGGCGAGCGCCAGGACCAGATAGGCGGCCAGGAGCCCGCACGCTCCCGCCGTGAGCCGGTACCGGATCACCCTCTTCTTCATATCTCCCAGCATGCCACAGGGCTCAAGAGGGCCGTAGGGCATGGCACGGAAGTTGTAGTCTCCACACGGCATGCGCTGGGTGAAGGCCGTCCTGCTCGTGCTCGGAATCGTGGCGATCGTGTTCTCCGTCCACCATATCGGCCCGGCTCCGATTCTCGAGGCGCTGGCGCGGCTGACCTGGTGGCAGCTCGCGCTGGTCTGCCTGCCCTATGCCGCGATCATGGCGGTGGACACCCTGGGCTGGCGCTTCGCGTTCCCGCGCGATCCGGCGCCCTTTCACCGACTCTACGGCGCGCGGCTGGCCGGCGAGGCACTCAACCTGGTCACCGCCTTCGGCTCGGTGGGCGGCGAGGCGGTGAAGGCGTGGCTCATCCGCCGTGACGTCGCGTACGAGGAGAGCGTGCCGTCGGTGGTGATCGCCAAGACCACGATCACGATCGCGCAGGCTCTCTTCCTCCTGATCGGGGTCGCGCTCGCCTGGAGCCTGCTCGCCACCGACTCGCGCGTGATCGGCGCCATGCTCTGGCTGCTCGTGGTGGAGGTCGCGGGGGTGGCCGGCTTCGTGGGCGTCCAGGTGATGGGGATCGTCGGCCGCGCGGGGCGGCTCCTCGAGTGGGTCGGCGTGGTTCCCCGCAGCGACTCGGCGCAGCGGCTCGACGCGAGCCTGCGCGACTACTACCGCCGCGACTGGCGCCGGCTCTCATGGTCCACCGGGTTCCACCTGGCCGGCTGGCTGCTCGGCGCCGTCGAGGCCTTCGTGATCCTCGTGTTCCTCCGCATTCCGGCCGACCTCGTGACCGCCACCGTGATCGAGGCGCTCGGCGCGGGGGTGCGCTTCGCGACGTTCCTGGTGCCCGCGAGCCTCGGGGCCTTCGAGAGCGCCAACGCGGCCGCGTTCGAGGCCATGGGCCTGGGGGCCGGCGCCGGGCTCGCGTTCAGCTTCGTGCGCCGGGCGCGCCAGGTCGTGTGGATCGCGATCGGCATGCTCGCGCTCGCGGCCATGAGCTGGCGGGCGAAGCGCGCCGGGCTTCAGCCCACCGTCTCGAGCGGGACCTCTTCCTCTCCCTCGAGCTGACGCCGCTTGAGCCGCTCGAGGGCAACAGCAGCGGCAGCACCCGCCGCACGACCCGGAGCGTCTCGCGCCCGGCCGCGCTCACGACCACCACCTCGCGCCCGCGGTAGACCGAGACGCCCCTCCAGCGGCCGGGCAGCCGCAGCTTGAGCCGGAGGAGGCGCCACGCCAGGCCCCACTTCGAGGTCCGCGGGACGACGAAGACGTCGAGGCGCCCGTCGACCGGCGACGCCGCTGGGGTGAGGCTCAGGAAGTCGCGATAGGTCTCCACGTTGGCCACCGTGACCAGCACGGCCTGGTCCGCGGCCAATACCCCGTCCACCTCGACGCCGAGCGGGGCGAGCGGCGTGCGCCAGACCGCCCGCACCGCGGTGCCGTAGTAGGCGAGCAGCCGCTGGATACGGTCCCGCGGCTGGCGCCGGCCCTCCTCCACCGCCTCCTGGATCTGATCGAGGAAGCCATAGCTCTTGTGGGAGAGGAAGAGCTCGTCTCCCGCCACGCCGACGTCCACCAGCCGGATCTCGCCCTCGTCGAGCAGGCGTGCCACCTCGCGGGCAGAGGAGTGGTGACCGAAGACCCGGGCAAAGAGGTTGCCGAAGCCGGTCGGGATCGGGACGAACGGGATCCGGTGGCGCCGGGCCAGGAGCGCGGCCGCGCTCTGGGTGGCGTCGCCGCCGACGCAGCAGATCGCGTCGAACTCCGGCCCGCAGGTTCTGGCCCATTCGACCAGCGAGGGCAGGGTGTCGAAGGCCCGGGTTGTGACCGCCGAGCCCCGGCGCCGGAGGAGCCGGCCGAGCCTCCGGGCGACCCCGCGCGCCCGGCCCTCTCCGGAGCCGGGAGTCACGACGATGCAGACCGAGCGCCACCGCGAGGGCATGTCACGGGAAGGAGCAAGCCATGTGCCGTGTGCCCCATGGCGCAACGCGCCGGAATTGGCGGTGATGGCCCCGGGCCGGGGCTGCCTCCCGGGCTCTGGAACGAACGACCCGGTAAGAACACCCTAAATCGGTGGCCCCGATTCTCTGGTGGCGGCGAACACGTTCCGGTACACTTGGGGTCAGTCATGGGCCTGCCGACCGGGGCCCCCCGCGCGTGCCCCCGCACCGCGGCGCCGATTGAGCGGCTTGACGGTTCACCTCTACCGCTACTGAAGGAAAGGGTTTGCGCCAATGAGCATCCCACGTGAGTAGGCGATCTCGCCACCGCCGCCACTCCGGGAACCGACCGCCGCAAGGGCAGGGGCCAGGGCAAGGGCAAGGATCGGGTCAGGGCCAGGGCGGAGGGCAAGGCCAGGGCCCGCGTGGTCCGATGCCGCCCCGTCCGCCGTCTCGGCCGCCCACCCCGTCGATCTTCGAAGGCCTCACCGCGGTTCATTCGTACGAGAAGTTCAAGCTCGAGCTCACCCGGGACGAGCTCTCGATGCGCGCGCTGGACATGATCGCGCCGATCGGTCGAGGGCAGCGCGGCCTGATCGTGGCCCCGCCCCGCACCGGCAAGACCATGCTGCTCCAGAAGATCGCCAAGTCGGTGCTCGCCAACCATCCCGAGGTGGTCGTGATGGTGCTGCTGGTGGACGAGCGGCCGGAGGAAGTCACCGACTTCAAGATGCAGATCGGCAAGCAGGCCGAGATCGTGGCCTCGAGCAACGACAATCCCTACCGGCGGCACATCGAAGTGACCGAGCAGTGCATCGACAAGGCGAAGCGGATCGTCGAGGAGAAGCGGGACGTGCTGATCCTCTTCGACTCGCTGACCCGGATGACCCGCGCCTACAACAACGAGCTCTCCTCGCGCGGGCGCACCATGTCGGGCGGCATCGACAGCCGCGCCTTCCAGATGCCGCGCGCGTTCTTCGGGGCGGCCCGCAAGATCGAGGAGGGCGGCTCGCTCACGATCATCGGCACCGTGCTGGTGGACACCGGCTCGCGGATGGACCAGATCATCTTCGAGGAGTTCAAGGGCACCGGCAACATGGAGCTCTACCTCTCGCGCGAGCTGGCCGACCGGCGGATCTTCCCCTCGTTCGACCTGATGCGGTCCGGGACGCGGCGCGAAGAGCTCCTGTTCTCCGAGGAGGACATGAAGAAGATCCACATGCTGCGGCGGGCCCTGTCCGGCACCAAGCCCCAGGAGGCGATGGAGGCGCTCCTGGGCCGCCTCAAGCTCACCGCGACCAACGCCGACTTCCTGAAGTCGCTCGGTCAAGACTGACCGAGCGGGCGGTCTACCGCGTCAGTCCCACCATCTTGGAGACGGCCTGCCGGAGCTGGCTCAGGGTGAAGGGCTTCTCGATGACCGGGATCCCGGTTTCGCGCAGGAACGCGCCATAGTCCGACGAGTTCGCCTGAGCGGTCACGAAGACGATCCGCTTGAGCACCTGCGGATGATCCCGCTGGACCTCCTCGTAGAGGACCTGGCCGTCCATCTCGGGCATGCGCAGGTCGCAGAACACGAGGTCGAAGCGGTACTGGCCGATGAGGTCGAGGCCTTCCTTGCCGTTCTCCGCGGTGTGGACGTCGTGGCCTTCGATGAGGAGGGCGTCCGAGATCAGGTCACGTACCGCGCGCTCGTCGTCGATTACCAGGATACGCGCTCGTCCCAAGAATGGCCCCCCATGGCTGTTGACCTGCTCCCGGTTCCGGCTATTCTACGACGAGTGAGCATGGGACTCCAATGACCATGGGCTCGGGCGCGGTGGCGGATCGGCGGGCGTTTGTCGCGACGCTGGCGGTGGGGGCGCTGTTCCTCCCCCGGGCGGCCTCCGCCCAGCAGCCGGCGGGGCGCGTCCCCCGCGTCGGCTACCTCACCCCCTCGTCGCTCTCGGCCCGCGGCGGCATGATCGAGCTCCGCCAGCGCCTCCGCGACCTGGGCTACGTGGAAGGGCGCGACGTCCGGTTCGAGATCCGCTCGGCCAACGAGGACTTCGAGCGCCTGCCCGATCTCGCCGCGGACCTGGTGCGGAGCGGGGTGGACCTGATCGTCGCGGTCTCCTCGCCCGCGATCCGGGCCGCCGAGAACGCGACGTCCACGATCCCCATCGTGATGGTGAGCGGCACCGATCCGGTCGCGGGCCTCTTCGTGGCGAGCCTCGCCCGTCCCGAGAGCAACGTGACCGGCGTGACCACCTACCTCCCGGAGCTGGCCGGCAAGCGCCTGGAGACGCTGCGCGAGTGCCTGCCCGGCCTGCGCCGGGTCGCGGTGCTCGCCAACCTCCGCAATCCGAGCAGCGCGGCGGAGGCGAAGGAGACCGAGTCGGCCGCGCGGAGCATGGCGCTGGAGATCCACGTGGCCGACGCGCGCCTGCCCGAGCAGTATCCCGAGGCCTTCGCGAGCATCGCGCGCGGCGGGGCCCGCGCGCTCTTCGTCACCGCCGACCCGATTCTCTCGAGCAACCGGGAGAGGATTCTCCAGCTCGCGGCCACCCACCGCCTGCCCGCCATGTACGAGTGGCCGGAGATCGTCGAGGCGGGCGGCCTGCTCTCCTACGGCCCGAGCCTGGCCGACGTCAATACACGCGTCGCGGCCTACGTGGACAAGATCCTGAAGGGCGCCAAGCCCGCCGACCTGCCCGTCGAACGGCCCACCCGATTCGAGCTGGCGGTCAACCTGAAGACCGCGGCGGCGCTCGGCATCACCATCCCGTCCGCGATGGTCGGTCGCGCGGGCCGTGTGATCCGGTAACCGCGCCGGTCCCCACCGGCCGGTGTCCGCTCGGCTAGGCGACCACGTAGAAATCCAGGACCACCGCGTCGGCCCGGCGCACCGCCGAGCCCACCCCGATCACGTCGTTGAGCCCGAGCTCCTGAAGCTCGTGCTGCCCGCGATGCGGCGCGTGGGGGTGCTCGCCTGGCCCCGTCCCGGCGGCCTGAGCCAAGTGCGGGCGGCCGAGACGGCGGCCGGCTCCCTGGGTTTCCAGCCGCAGGTTGTCGAGGTGCAGGAGCCGTCCCAGTACGAGCGCGTGCTCGATGCGCTGAAGCGAGACGGGGCCGACGCGCTCCTCGTGTGTCGAGCTCGGTCTTCTTCGCCGAGCGGCAACGGATCGCCGATCTCGTGATCAAGCACCGGCTGCCCGCGGTGGCGCCCTTCCGGGAGGTCGCGGAGGCGGGGGGCCTCATGGCCTACGGGCCGAACATCGTCGAGCTCCGGGCGCAGCGGCTGCCGGTCTACGTGGATCGCATCCTCCGGGGCGCGAAGCCCGGCGACCTGCCCATCGAGCAGCCCACCAAGTACGAGCTGATCGTCAATCTCAAGACCGCGAAGACGCTCGGCCTGACGATCCCCCAGTCGCTCCTGCTCCGCGCGGACCAGGTGATCGAGTGACGGGGGCGCGAGGGAACGCGCACGACGCGATCGTGATTGGCGCCGGGCACAACGGGCTCGTCACCGCGTGCTACCTGGCGCGCGCGGGGCTGCGCGTGCTCGTGCTGGAGCGGCGGTACCTGGTCGGCGGGGCCTGCGTGACCGAGGAGACCTTTCCGGGCTTCAAGGTCTCGACCGCGGCCTACGTCAACAGCCTCTTCCGGAAGGAGATCGTCCGCGATCTGCGCCTGGGCGACTACGGCTTCGCGGTGCTCCCGCGCAGCCCCTCGTCCTTCACCCCGCTGCCCGACGGCCGCTCGCTCACCCTGGGGCCGGACGCGGGGCTCACGCGCGCCGAGATCGCCAAGTTCAGCGCGCGCGACGCGGCCCGCTATCCGGAGTACGAGGCCATGCTCGAGCGGGTGGCCGCCTTCGTGGAGCCCACCCTCGGCATGACCCCGCCCGATCTGCTGCGTCCGGGCCCGCGCGGGCTGCTCCGGCTCCTGGGACTGGGGCGCGCGTTCGCCCGCCTGGGCGACGGGGCCTCGGAGGCGGTCGAGCTGCTCACCGGCCCCGCGCGGGCCATCCTCGATCGCTGGTTCGAATCCACCGAGCTCAAGGCCACGCTGGCCACCGACGCGATCATCGGCGCGATGGCGAGCCCGTCCACGCCGGGCACCGGCTACGTGCTCTTCCATCACGTGATGGGCGAGACCGACGGCCGGCGCGGCGTCTGGGGCTACGTGCGCGGCGGCATGGGCGGACTCACCCAGGCCCTCGCGCGCGCGGCCCGCGACCTGGGCGTGGAGATCCGCTGCGAGGCGCCGGTGGCCCGCATCACGGTCCGCGACGGCCGGGCGACCGGGGTGGTGCTCGAGAGCGGGGAAGAATGCCGCGCCCGCATCGTGGCGAGCAACGCCGACGCGAACGTAACCTTCCGGCGGCTGCTCGACCCGGACACGCTGCCCCCCGGCTTCCGCGACGCGGTGTCGCGCATCTCGTACGAGAGCGCTTCGCTCAAGATCAACGTGGCCTTGAGCGAGCTGCCGAACTTCACCGCGTGTCCCGGCGGAGCGCCCGGGCCCCAGCACCGCGGCACCATCCACGTCTGCCCCGATCTGGACTATATCGAGCGCGCGTACGACGACGCGAAGTACGGCCGCCCGTCGGAGCGGCCGGTGCTCGAGTGCACGATCCCCTCGGTGGTGGATCCCACGGTAGCCCCGCCGGGCCGGCACCTGATGTCGATCTTCGTGCAGTACGCGCCCTACGCGCTCCGCGGCCCGGGCTGGGACCAGATCGGCGAGGCCTTCGCCGACCGGTGCTTCGCCCTGCTCGACGAGTACGCGCCCAACTTCAGCCGCTCGGTGCTCGCGCGGCAGGTGCTGACCCCGCTCGACATCGAGCGGGTCTTCGGGCTCACCGGCGGGAACATCTTCCAGGGCGCGATGACGCCGGGCCAGCTCTTCTCGCTGCGCCCGGTGCCCGGCCACGCGGGCTACCAGACCCCGGTGGCGGGCCTCTACCTCTGCGGGGCGGCCGCGCACCCGGGCGGCGGGGTGATGGGCTCGCCCGGCTGGAACGCGGCGCGCGAGATCCTGCGCCGCCGCCGGCGCTTCCTCACCACTTGAAGATCGACAGCAGGTTGTGGAAGTCGTCGGTCCAGGTGCCGACCGCGGGCTCCGGGTCCAGCGGCGCCACCGTCCACCGCGAGTCCGACGCCAGCTCGCCGAAATCCTCGGGGCGGCGAGCGAGCAGGACCCAGCTCGCCTCCACCCCGCCGCGCACGTCGCCGGTGTCGCCGTGCTGGAGCAGGCGCGCGTAGCCGCGGTTCACCGCCAGGTTGGCCACGACCGGCTCGAGCCGCAGGTAGCGGTTGGAGATGTGCAGCGCGACGATACCGCGCGGCCCCAGCAAGTCGAAGTAGAGCCGCAGAGCCTCCCGGGTGAGCAGGTGGACGGGGATCGCGTCCGAGCTGAAGGCGTCCACCAGGATCACGTCGTACCGCTCCTCCGGCCGCTCCCGGTGCACCGCGTCCAGGCGGATGCGCGCGTCGCCCAGCTCCAGGCGCAGGCTCGCCCCGCGGTCGCGTGCGTCCGCCGCGTAGGTGAAGTAGCGCCGGTCGAGCGCCACGTCGCGCACGAGGCGGTCGATCTCGTAGAAGGTCACGCGATCGCCGGGCCTCGCGTAGGCCGCGAGGGTGCCGGTGCCGAGCCCGATCACCGCCATGTGCACCGCGCCCGGGCGCCGGTCGAGCTCGGCGAAGAGCTGGCCGATGGGGCCCTTCGGCTGGTAGTACGAGAGCGGCTCTGCGCGCCGGGACGGCTCGAGGCTCTGCCGCCCGTGCAGCGTGGTGCCGTGGCGCAGCTCGGTGTAGCCTTTCGGATCCCGATCGCGGGAGATGCGGAGCACGCCGAAGAAGGAGCGGCTCTGGCGGATCTGGTCGTTATTCCGTGCGTCCACGTAACCCGACACCAGCAGCACCGCGGCGAGCGCGATCCCGAGGTGGAGCGGCCGGCGCCGCAGGAGCCAGGCGAGCAGCAGGGGCGGGCCGTAGATCAGCGCCTTGTTGAGCGGCCGCTCGATCGGATCGAGCCGGTCGCCGACCTGGACGCTGCTCCAGTCGAGCACGCGGGCCAGGAACGAGAAGTCCACGCGGAGGGTGGCCGACTCCGAGTAGAGCACGAGGGCGAGGGCCGCCACCAGCAGCACGAGCGCGGCGGCCCGCAGCGCCCCGTCGCCGAACCCGAGCCCGGCGTCGCCGCGGCCCGCCCGCAGGAGCACGCAGGCCAGCACCATCACCAGCGGGTACTCGATCAGCGAGGAGAAGATCACCGGGGCCAGCAGCGCGTTGAAGAGGCCGCCCAGCACGCCGCCCACCGAGATCAGCAGGTAGAACTCGGTCAGGTGGCGCGGGGCGGGCCGGTCCAGGGCGAGCGCGCCGTGGCACGCGAGCGCGATCACGAAGAGCAGGCCGAAGTGCCAGAGCACGATGACCCAGATGCGCTCGGGCAACGACGAGACCATCAGGAAGATCACCACGAGGACGAGGGGCAGGGTGATCGCGACGACCGCGCGGTGGAGGAGGCGCGGCCAGCGGCCGAAGGCCAGAATGAAGGTGAGGAGGTAGATCGCGAGCGGCAGGACCCAGAGCAGCGGCACCGCGGCCAGATCGGTGGTGATGTAGGTGGTCACGCCCAGCAGCAGGCTCGAGGGCACGAAGGCGAGCGCGATCCAGTGGAGCCGGCGCGGCCAGCCGAGCGCCGGCTCGGCGGGCGCGTCCACCGTCTCCTCCGGAGGCGCGGTCACCGCGCCCGCCGGCTTCCACCAGAGGGTCAGCGCGCAGAGCGCGGTCAGCACCGCGAGCACGCCGTAGCCCGCGCCCCACAGCGTGGTCTGGGTGAGCCAGCCCGGCCCCTGCAGGGGCAGGCGCGGCTCGACGAGAGTCGGGTAGCCGAGCAGCGCGAGCATGCTGCCGAGGTTGCTGGCCGCGTAGAGGAAGTACGGATCGCGCGCGGCCGGATGCCCGGTCCGGGTGAACCACTGCTGCAGCAGGGGCGCGGTCGCGCTCACCACCAGAAAGGGCAGGCCCACCGAGACCGACAGGAGCGTGAGCACGTCGAGCACCGGGTTGGCCTCGCCGCCCCGCAGCAGGCGCGGGTTCACGGCCAGGGGGAGCACCGCGAGGGGCACCGCGAGCACGATCAGGTGCACGAGGGCCTGGCGCGAGGGCCGCAGGCGCGCGCTACTCGCGTGCGCGTAGGCGTAGCCGCCGAGGAGCGCGGCCTGGAAGAACACCATGCACGTGCTCCACACCGCGGGCGTGCCGCCGAGCAGCGGCAGGATCATCTTGCCCACCATCGGCTGCATGACGAACAGGAGCGTGGCGCCCGTGAAGAGGGTGAGCGCGTAGAGCAGCAGGACGGCGGTCAGATGCGGATCCTCCCGTGGCCGCCTCCGGGCGGCGCGCCGTAGCATACCGTATAATCAGCGCCGCGACGCTCGCCCTTCCCCGTCCGTCAGCTTTTCGTGACGGATTTTCCCCGGATCAAGTTCAAGCAATCGGTGCTCACCTTCGACCACCGGGTGGAGGGTTCGGAGGTGGTGGGCTTCGTCGTCTACAATTCTTATCGGCGCCCTAGGGGCCGGGGCCGATGAGGCGCCAGGTGCCGGCTTCCTTGCGGGCGACGTCGGGCTCGTGGTCCCAGGTGAGGGCGGAGGTCCACATGCCGATTCCGCGCAGACGCCCCGAGATCTCGCCGGTCGAATAGACCCACGCGGCGCCGTCCACCAGGCGGATCTCATCCACGCGGATGCGGGCGCGCACCGAATCGTAGAGGGTGAACATGGCCAGCAGGTGCTCGCGGAGCGCCGGCTTGGTGAAGGGGCCGTTGCGGTACTGCTCGGACACGTGGCCGAGCACCCCCGCTGCGTCCAGTGCCTGGAAGCGCTCGGTGGCGGCGGCCAGCGCCTGCTGCAGCTCGCGGGTCAGCGGCTCCGGCGCAGCCGCGCCCGGCGCGGCGCTCTGGGCCCGGACCGCGGCGGGCATCGCCGCGGCGAGACCGGCGAGCGCCAGGCGGAGCAGCGCGCGTCTACGGATGCGCGGGCCCGTTGTAGCGCCGCCACTGGGCCACCGCGCGGCCGAAGCGCAGCGCGGTCAGGCGGGTCTGGCCCCGCCGTCGGCCCAGCCGCCGATAGCGTCGTCGTCTCATCTCGCCTCCTCTCTGGGAACATCACTGGAACATCTTACGTTCCCATCGCGTGTAAGCCTTACATCCTGATGGCGGCCCGGGCTACCCAATCGGGCCTTCGACCCCCTGATTACCGGGCCTGGTATCGCCCTTGCTCTTGACCTATGCGCAAGCGGGGCCAACCCGCCGGCGGCGATGGTGGCGGCCCGGCTCGCTCATTGGAACGACAGGAGGACACGCGATGGCACGACTCACCGTTGGACGGTTCACCGCGATGCTCGCAGTGACGGTGCTGGTGCTCTCGACCTTGATGGGGGTGCAGGCCGCGCTCGCGCCACGAGGCTTCGCTCAGGGGCAGCCCCATCCTCTCCAGCCGTCCTCGCCACGCATCGACCGGCTGGTCCGGGCCCCCGGCATGATCGAGGGCACTCTCACCCGCGTGGACGGCCGGACCGAGAGCGTGGACGTCTCGATCTTCCTCGGTCTGCTCGGGAAGACGCTGGAGGTCGTCCCCGGTACCCTGATCCAGGTGAACGGGCGCGAGGGGCGGTTCGCCGATCTCCAGGAGGGGGCGAAGGTGAAGGCGTTCTACGAGGAGCGCGGAGCGAAGCTGGTCGCCACGCGCCTCGAGGTGTCGACCGGCTAGAAGTACTCGAGCGTGCTCGGCTCGGCCGCCATCTTGAGCCGCAGTCCGGCCATGAAGACCAGGTAGGGGTGGGCGCCGCGGGCCACCAGCGCGTCGCGATCCATGCGGCGCAGGTCGGCCCGCTCGCCCTCGTCGAGGCCCATCTCCGCGGTGGCCGCGACCGGATCGGCGAGGAAGCGGTCGATGAAGGCCCGATCGGACTTGAGCGCGTAGAGGCAGCGGTTGAGCGGGTAGGCCGCCGACGGCGGGAAGCGGTAGTGGGCGTCCGCGCTCATGAGCCGGGAATCGGCCACTCCACCACCGCGTTGCCGTGGTGCCAGGAGGGCTCGTAGCAGTACACGTCCGCCCGCGCGTCGCCCACCGCGCCCAGCAGGGTGATCCACGTGCGCAGCTCGATGTTGCCCCGCTTGTCGAGCTCCTCCCCGGTGACGCGGGCGAGCTCGCGGCCGCGTCCCTCGCGCAGCAGGTCGAGCAGCCCGCGGTCGTAGTCGAACTCGGGCGAGGCGTAGCGGTCGGTGCCCGGGAAGTGCGACATGCCGCCCGAGGCGATGAGGGCCACGCGCTCCGGGCGCGCGCGGAGGATCTCGCCGAGCGCGGCCCCCCAGGCGTGGCAGCGCGCGGGGGTGGGCTGGGGCGGCAGGTACACGTTGACGTGCAGCGGGACGATCGGCCGCGCGGGCTCCGGCATCACGAAGTGCAGCGGCACGTAGAAGGCGTAGTCGAGCGGGGCGTCCTGGGTGTAGAGGAGATCGAACCCGCGCTCGATGCCCTGCTCGACCACCGCCCGCGCGAGCGGCTCGTGGATGTCGAGACGGTAGCGGTAGGGGCCGAAGGTGCCCTCGCACTCGCGTCCCACGTAGACCGCGAGGGCGGGCACCGCGTTCAGGAAGAAGGCCTCGACGTGGTCACCCGCGACGATCGCGATCGCGTCGGGACGCAGCTCCTCGAGCCGCCGCTTCACGCGTCCCATCGCCGCGTGAACGCGCAGCACCAGGTCGCGATCCTCGGTCTCCGGGCGGATCAGCAGCTGCGGGGTGTGCGCGACCGCGAAGGCGCCGACGAGCATGACAGCGCCAACCCTAGCACAAGAGGGCCTCGACGGCAGGCCCGGGGGCGGCGTATCCTTGGTGGCCGCGGACCGCGTTACCCACCCCCAGACCATCCAGGAGGTCGTCGGCATGGCAGCCGGAGCCAGGAAGTTCAAGATCGTCGTGCAGAAGCCGTCGGGCAGCATCACCTATGACCTGGCCGATTCGGCCTACTCGATCGAGCGCGAGGCCCTCGATCCCATCGGGGCCGAGATCGTGGAGGTGCCGGCCAAGACCGAGGAGGAGTTCATCGCGGCGGCCCAGGACGCCGACGCGGTCATCGCGCGCGACCGGCGCATCACCGCGGCCATCATCAAGGGCCTGAAGAACTGCAAGGTCATCGGGCTCGGCAGCGTGGGCGCGGACACGGTGGACGTGGACGCGGCGACCGAGGCGGGCATCGTGGTCACCAACGTGCCCGACGTCTTCATCGACGAGGTGGCCGATCACACCATGGCCATGTTCCTCGCCGCGCACCGGCGCCTGCGGCTGATGCACCAGCTCACCGTCGACAACAAGTGGACCGAGGGCCGGCCCTACTTCGCGGGCATCCCGCGGCTCTACGGCCAGACCATCGGCCTGATCTCGTTCGGCAACGTGGCCAAGGCGGTGGCCCGCCGCTGCCACGCCTTCGGCCTTCGGGTGATCGCGTTCGACCCGTTCCTCGCCGAGCTCGAGATGACCGCGGTGGGCGTCGAGCCGGTGACGAGCCTGATCGAGCTGTGTCAGCGCGCCGACTTCCTGTCCATGCACGCTCCGCTCAATTCCGAGACGCGCCACATGATGGGGGAGCGCGAGTTCCGCGCGATGAAGAAGAGCGCGATCTTCATCAACAACGGGCGGGGGCCGACCGTAAACGAGGCCGCCCTGGCCGACGCGCTCCGCCAGGGTCTGATCGCGGGCGCCGCGCTCGACGTCTTCGAGGTGGAGCCGGTGGATCCCGACAACGCGCTGCTGCACATGGACAACGTGCTGGTGAGCCCGCACATCGCCTCCGCGACCGCGCGCATGGCCCCCGAGACGCGCCGGCGCCTGGGCCGCGAGCTGGCCACCGTGCTGCAGGGCAAGTGGCCCCGCTCCGCGGTCAACCCCGGCGTCCTCCCCAAGACCTCCCTGATCCGCTGGCAGCCCTACCCGATGGGCCGCGGCCCGAATCGTTGATCTGGGTGATCTGGGGTCAGGTCTTGAATTACGACATTTCCTGGCCGACTGACGGCGACTGACCCCGGGAAATGTCGTAATTCAAGACCTGACCCCGGTCGCTGAGGTCAGGAGTGCTGGGATCCCCAGATGGTGTTGAGCGTGGCGAGGGCGGCGGGGGAGAGGGGGCCCTTGTTGACCGCGGCGGCGGCGAAGTCGAGCTGGGCGAGGTCGGAGCAGCCGATGAGCACGGTGGACAGGGCGTCGCCCGTGATGGCGAAGCGCAGCGCCGCCTCCACCACGCTGGCCGCGTGGCCCTGGGCCACCAGCGGCTCGAGCGCGCGGGCGCGGGTCACGTCGGTGGCGTAGTCCGGACCCGACGCGATCGGGGCCACGCTCGGAATCGCGGTCGGGTGGCGCGCCACCTGACCGCTCAGCGCGCCGCCCGCCAGCACCCGGATGCCGATCGTGCCCACGCCCTGCTCACGCGCGAGCACGAGCAGCCGGTCGTAGTCCTGCGCGGGGTAGCCGGCCGGCAGCGCGTAGGCTCCCGTGGGGTTCAGCAGGTTGAACACCACCTGCGCGGTGTCGATCGCCCCGCTCGCCAGCGCGCGATGGAGCGCGCCGGTCTCCCCGGACGCGGTGATGCCGGCGAAGCGCACCTTGCCCTGCTCCCGTAGCCGCCGCACTGCGGGCACCACCGCGTCCAGCACGCGCGCGACGCCCAGGGGCCGCTCGTCGCCCACGCGCCCGATCAGGTTGTGCAGGTGCAGCAGGTCCACCCGCTCGAGCCCGAGCCGCCCGAGGCTCGTCTCCACCGAGCGCGCGACCGCCCCCGCCACGTCGGCCAGATCGGCGGCGACGAGGCGCCACTTGGTGCCGACGATCGCGGTGGGCGCGGTGGGCTTGAGCGCGCGCAGCACCTGGCCCAGGTTCTTCTCCGACTCGCCCGACCCGTACGACGGCGCGGTGTCGAGGTAGTTGATCCCGTGCTCCAGCGCGCGCGCCACCCCGCGCTCGCGCTCGGCCGGGGTGCCGCGCACCATGAGCCCGCCCACGTCGCCGCAGCCGAAGCCCAGCGCGGAGACCTTCAATCCGGTTCGTCCCAGCGTTCGATATTCCATGACCGGTGTTTATACCACGGTCCGCGCGCGGCCCGCTTGCCGACCGCAGACCCGTCGTTTACTCTCTGGTTCCTATGCGCCATACGCGCCTCGGCCGCACCGGCCTCTCCGTCTCGCGTCTCTGCCTGGGCACCATGACCTTCGGCCTGCAGTGCGACGAGGCGGCGTCCCGCGCCATCCTGGATCGCGCGGCGGCGGGCGGGATCACCTTCCTCGACACCGCCGACGTGTACCCGGTGGGCGGCGGTCTCGAGACGGTGGGCCGCACCGAGGAGATCGTCGGCCGCTGGCTCGAGGGCCGCCGTCAGGACTTTGTGGTGGCCACCAAGTGCGCGGGCGCGATGAGCGCGCGGCCGTGGGACCGCGGCACTTCGCGCAAGCACATCCTGGACGCGATCGACGGCTCGCTGCGCCGGCTCCGCACCGACTACGTCGACCTCTACCAGCTCCACCACTACGACCCGCACACTCCGATCGACGAGACCCTGCGCGCGCTCGACGACGTGGTACGCGCGGGCAAGGCCCGCTACGTCGGTTGCTCGAACTTCCACGCCTACCAGGTCGCCCGCGCGCTCGGCCGCAGCGAGGCGCTCGGCCTCGCGCGCTTCGACTCGGTGCAGCCGCGCTACAACCTGCTCTTCCGCCAGATCGAGCGCGAGCTCCTGCCGTTGAGCCGCGAGGAAGGTATCGGAGTGATCCCGTACAACCCGCTCGCGGGCGGGCTGCTCTCGGGCAAGCATCGCCGGGACGCCGGGCCCACCGCGGGGACCCGCTTCACGCTCGGCAACGCGGCGGAACGCTACCAGGACCGCTACTGGCACGAGCGCGAGTTCGAGACGGTGGAGACGCTCCGGCCCCTGGCCGCCCAGGCCGGCATGCCGCTCGCGCGGCTCGCGGTCGCATGGATGCTGGCCGAGCCCGCGATCACCTCGCCGATCGTGGGGGCGAGCCACCCCGAGCAGCTGGACGACGTGCTGCCCGCGACCGAGAAGCCGCTGGACGCCGCGCTCAAGGCGCGCCTCGACGAGCTGACCCGCGAGTACCGCGGGGGCGATGACCCACGCTGATCGGAGGAGGAAGTCGTGCCCACGTCCATGAACCGCCAGATCGTGCTCCGCCGCCGGCCCGTCGGCATGCCGAAGCCGGGCGACTTCGACCTCGTCGAGTCGCCGCTCCCCGCACCGGGTGACGGCGAGATCTTGACCCGGACCCTCTACCTCTCCCTCGATCCGTACATGCGCGGGCGCATCAGCGGCGTCAAGTCGTACGCGCAGGGGGTGGAGCTCGGGCAGGTGATCGTCGGGGCCACCGTCGGGGAGGTGCTCGAGTCGAAGCACCCGGGCTTCGCGAAGGGCGACATCGTGCAGGGCTACAGCGGCTGGCAGTCCCACGCGGTGGCCGCGGGCGGGGCGGTGCGCAAGCTCGATTCGCGGCAGGCCCCGGTGTCCACCGCGCTCGGCGTGCTCGGCATGCCCGGCATGACCGCCTACGTGGGTCTGCTCGACATCGGCCAGCCGAAGCCGGGCGAGACGGTGGTCGTGTCGGCCGCCTCCGGCGCGGTCGGCTCGGCGGTCGGGCAGATCGCGAAGATCAAGGGCGCCCGGGCGGTCGGCATCGCGGGATCTCAGGACAAGTGCGACTACGTGGTGGGCGAGCTGGGCTTCGACGCGTGCGTGAACTACAAGAAGGGCGATCTCCTCGCCGAGCTCAAGGTGGCCTGCCCGGGCGGGATCGACGTGTACTTCGAGAACGTGGGCGGCGACGTGCTGCGGGCGGTGATGCAGCTGCTGAACATGAACGCGCGCATCCCGCTCTGCGGGCTCATCTCCGAGTACAACGCGACCGACACGGTGCCCGGCCCGAACCTGCGCCCGCTGCTCTTCAACCGCGTGCTCGTGAAGGGCTTCATCGTGTCGGACCACCTGGCGCGCCTCCCCGATTTCCTGAAGGACTGCGGCGGCTGGCTCCGCGAGGGCCGGCTCAAGCATCGGGAGGACGTGGTGGTGGGGCTCGAGAAGGCGCCGGAGGCGTTCATCGGGCTGCTGCAGGGCAAGAACTTCGGCAAGCTGCTGGTGCGGGTAGGGGAGGATCCCACCCGGTGACGCGGCGCGGACGGCTGGTGCGCGCGGCCGCGACCGCTCTCCTCGCCCTGGGTCTGGGCCCGGCGGCGGCGTCTGCGCAGGTCTTCATCGCGTCCAAGCCGCATCCCGAGTTCTGGATCGCGCCGGTCCTCATCACCGCGAACGTCGAGCGGAAGCACGTCGAGGATCACCCCGGCCCGCTCACCATCAATGTGTCCTTCAGCGTGGCTCCGCCGCCCGCGCGTGACCCGTCCGAGTTCGCCCAGGACATCTTCCTCCTCTGGCCGGGCGAGCTGGTCGGCACCGACGGGGTCGACGGCGCCGACGCCGCGCTGAGGCGCCAGGTGGAGACCGCCGGGTTCAAGGTGCTCGTGCACGGGCGCGTCCCGTTCACGGCCCGCAACCGGCTGCAGATGGGCACCCGGGCGGGCGCGGCCGGCCGTCTCGACCTCGGGAGCGCGTTCTTCGTCACCTTCGCGCGGCCGGAGGGGCTCGCGCGCGGGGCCAAGCCCGCGACCTATATCCGCATCCCGTGGAAGGCCGAGATGGCGAGCCTCGACTGGGTGCCCCGGCTCGAGCTCGCGGCCAAGGGGGTCATCGCCCCGCGACGGGTGAGCTGGCTCGAGGAGGCGTTTTGGGGCCGGCGCTACATCGTCACGCTGAGCTTCGGCGACGTCGGGTACTCGTCGCTCTACCCGCTCTACTACGGGAACCGCGATCGGGTCATCCCGCTCGCCGCCGATTTCTCCCGCCTCATGATCAACTTCGCGGAGTCGAACCACCTCAAGATCGACGAATTCGTCCCGACCACCGCGCTGCGCCGGCTCAGCGAGACGCGGGAGAACACCGACACGTTCTCGATTCCCCTCATCGCGGCCGACGGCATCGTGCCGCAGGTGCTGAAGGTGCAGTTCGTCTACTTCCAGGGTCGGCTGCCGTGGCGGCCCATCCTCCTGTCCGCGCTGCTCCTGGGCCTGGGCAATCTCACCGGGCCGATCGTGGGCAACCTCCTCCGCAAGCTCATCCGGACCCTGCGCGATCGGGTACACGTCGGGCGCGGGGAGGTCGTGGGGCGGGCCCGCGGGGAGGTCCCGTCACAGGAGGTGCTGGCGCGCATCCGGCCCGGCGAATCCACCTACCAGGACGTGCTCCGGCTGGTGGGCAGCGAGCCCGAGGAGGAGCAGCGCCTGCCCTCGGGTGAGATCCGCGCGGTGATCTACCGCGGCCAGCGCATGGTGCCGCACCGCGGCCGGCGATTCGGCTGGTTCGCCACCGTGAGTCACTGGGAGATGGAGCATCACGAGGTGCAGATCGACTTCGATCAGGATCGGGTGCGGGATATCCAGGCGCGCATCCGCCGCACGCGCCACACCGCCTCCGCGACCCCCGTCGTCTGAGCGGGGCCGCTCCGGCTCCGTCAGTGGGCGCGGATCCAGGCGCCGATCGCCGAGACCACCTTCGCCTCGATCCCGAGGTACCCGTGGGCGGCCTTCGCCTCGCACGGCGCCGAGATGGCCGGGCTCCCGCCCTCGAAAGCCATCAGCTCCTTGACCGGCGCCCGCTTGAGCGCCTTCAAGATGTCCTCGGCCCCGGAATAGGGTGACGCCCGGCAGGTGTCGTCCTTGTGGTGGACCACCAGGGTGGGGACGCGGATGTCGCCGAGCCCGGCGTGCCGTGTCGTCTCGTAGCTCACCCTCGAGGTCTCGGTGACCGAGGAGGTGAGCACGACCCCGTCGGGTCCGCCCTCGGTGAGCCGGGCCGCCGCGTTGGCCGCGGAGAGCGAGCCCATGCTGGTGCCGATCAGCCACACCGGCACGCGGGCGATCTCCCGCATCGCCGCGATGGCCTGCTTGACGTCCTCCGCGTGCTCGGACGTCGTGCGGAAGTTCCACAGGCCGCTCTTCCGGTCGGAGGGCTGGTCCAGGATCGCCACCAGGAAGCCCTCGCGGACCCAGCGCGTCCGGGTTCGCACCAGGAAATTGCCCTGGAGCTGGCCGATCCCGTCGGCGGTCATCGCGAGATTGCCGTCGCCGCCCGCGAAGATGATCAGGCTCGCCACCGGCGTGCCCGCCGGGCGCAGGAAGAGGAACGACTCGGTGACGCCCTGGCGCGCCGGGATGGTGCGCACCTCCTCGTCGGCCGCCCACGCGTCCGAGGCCGCCAGTGGAATGAGCAGCAGGATGACCGCGACGAGGCGTGAGCGCATGGCGGATCCGAATATAGGCGGCGCGCCGGCCGCTGGCAAGGCGGAGCGGCCCATTGTACAGTCCGGGGCCAGGAGGCGGCGAGCATGGCGACGATCTACGACGAGGTGTACCGGCGCGCGCACGAGGACCCGGAGGGCTTCTGGGCCGCGCGCGCCGAGGACATCCACTGGGAGAAGCGCTGGGACCGGGTGCTCGATGCCTCGCGCCCGCCCTACTACCGCTGGTTCGCGGGCGGCGTGCTCAACACCTGCTACAACGCGCTCGATCTCCACGTGGACCGCGGCCGCGGCAAGCAGGCCGCCCTGATCTACGACTCTCCGGTGACCGGGACGATTCGCGCGTTCACCTACTTCGAGCTGCGCGACGCGGTCGCGCGCTTCGCGGGGGCGCTGCGCCGGCAGGGGGTGGAGAAGGGCGACCGGGTCATCATCTACATGCCGGCGGTGCCGGAGGCGGTCATCGCGATGCTCGCGTGCGCGCGCCTCGGGGCGATCCACTCGGTGGTGTTCGGCGGCTTCGCGCCCAAGGAGCTGGCCACTCGCATCGACGACGCGAAGCCGACCGTGATGCTCTCGGCCTCGTGCGGCATCGAGGGCACCCGGGTGATCCCCTACAAGCCGCTCCTGGACCAGGCCATCGCGATGGCCGCGCACAAGCCGTCGCGCTGCGTGATCCTCCAGCGGCCGATGGAGCGGGCGTCGCTCGTGCCGGGCCGCGACGTGGACTGGGAAGAGGCGGTGGCGGCGGCCTCACCGGTCGAGTGCGTGCCGGTGGCCGCCACCGACCCGCTCTACATCCTCTACACCTCGGGCACCACCGGCATTCCCAAGGGCGTGGTGCGCGACAACGGGGGGCACGCGGTCGCGCTCAAGTGGAGCATGGACGCGGTCTACGGTATGGGCGCGGGCGAGACGTTCTGGGCCGCGTCCGACATCGGCTGGGTGGTCGGCCACTCCTACATCGTCTACGCCCCGCTGCTCAAGGGCTGCACCACGATCCTGTACGAGGGCAAGCCGGTGGGAACGCCCGACCCCGGGGCGTTCTGGCGCGTCTGCGCCCAGCACGGGGTGAGCGCGCTCTTCACCGCGCCCACCGCGTTCCGCGCGATCAGGAAGGAAGACCCGCAGGGCGCCCACATGGCCAAGCACGACCTCTCGCGCTTCCGCACGCTCTTCCTGGCCGGGGAGCGCTGCGATCCCGACACCCTGCTCTGGGCGCGCGAGAAGCTCCAGGTCCCGGTGGTGGACCACTGGTGGCAGACCGAGACCGGCTGGCCGATGGCGGCCAACTGCGTCGGCCTCGGCATGCTCCCGGTCAAGCCCGGCTCGCCGACCAAGGTGGTGCCGGGCTACGACATCCGCGTGCTCGGCGAGGACAACCGGGAGGTGGCGGCGGGCCAGATCGGGTCCATCGCGGTGAAGCTGCCGATGCCGCCGAGCAGCCTGCCCACCCTCTGGCACAACGACGAGGGGTTCGAGCGCTCGTACCTCACGCGGCATCCCGGCTACTACCTCACCGGCGACGCGGGCTACAAGGACGCGGACGACTACATCTACATCATGAGCCGCGTGGACGACATCATCAACGTGGCCGGACATCGGCTCTCCACCGGGGCGATGGAGGAGGTCCTCTCCGCGCATCCCGACGTGGCCGAGTGCGCGGTGATGGGCGTGGCCGACGAGATCAAGGGCGAGGTGCCGCTGGGGCTGGTGGTCACCAAGGCGGGCGTCGCGCGTCCCGACGCGGACCTCTGCCGCGAGCTGGTCGAGCTGGTGCGCGAGAAGATCGGGCCGGTGGCCGCGTTCAAGACGGTGGCGGTCGTGAAGCGGCTCCCCAAGACCCGCTCGGGCAAGATCCTGCGCGGCACCATGAAGAAGATCGCCGATGGCGTCGAGCACACCGTGCCCGCCACCATCGACGACCCCGCGATCCTCGCCGAGATCGGCGACTCCCTCAGAGCCCTCGGCTACCCGCGCCCCTGATGGGGTCAGGTCTTACATTTCGACATTCTGGCCGATGCTCCGGCTCCGCAATGTCGGAACGTAGGACCTGACCCCGGTGCTACGACTGAGCCCAGTTCCCTCCGTGCTTGCGCTGACGCCGCCACGCCAGTCCGAGGCCGGTCATCGTGCTGCCGAAGAGAAGCAACGTGACGGGCTCGGGCACGGGAGCGATCTCGTGGCTGTTGCTGAAGTCGCTGATGAACCCGCCCGGGCCGACCGCGATGTCCTTGTGCAGGAACGCGAACTCCACCGGGCTCGCGAAGGCCGCGGCCTTCGCTTCACCTGGGAGCGCGACCAGCGCCGCCAGGCGGTCGGCCACGGCGCAGGTGCCACCGGAGGTGAACATCACCCGGCAGGCCAACTCCCCGATCGTGACGGGGCCCGTGATGGCGTCATTGGTGAGGTTGATGCCCGTAAGGCGCAGTCCCGAGGAGGCGCTCACCCCGTAGCTCAGCAGCACGTCGCCCGGACCAATGGCTGAGGATGGTGTCTGGTTGTTGATCGTGGTCAGCTGGTACAGCAGGTTGACGTTGGTGGGGCTCACGGTGGACAAGGGGCCCAGCCCCACCTTGGTGCCCGCGATGAATCCGGCGCTGGCGCTGACCGTGAAATTGGAGAAGGTGAGCCCTCCGAGATCGCAGCCGGCGGCAGGCAGGAGCGTAACATCGCTGACGTTGATGCAGCTGATGGCCTCGGCCTCGGGCTGGGCCATGACCCAGCCGCTGACGAGGAGAATCACAGAGAGCAGGAGAACTTTCTTCCCCATGAGAACCTCCAGTCCGTCTCGGACGTTAAAAGATCTCGACGCCAGGAAATCGCGACAACAGAAAAAGCAACCAACATGCCAGGCACTACATGGGGAATGTGACGAGTCCAGTGGTGGCTAACTGGGGTCGCAAGCGTGGGAACGGTATTTCCTGACAAGTGCGGGACTCG